>Ga0315312_1002329_pt1 | contig 13308 bp, 7 predicted proteins | sample TDP7_MG_FD_203629 | JGI IMG/M metagenome (GOLD analysis project Ga0315312, IMG submission 203629) | Freshwater sediment microbial communities from Lake Towuti, South Sulawesi, Indonesia - TDP7 | ecosystem: Environmental > Aquatic > Freshwater > Lake > Sediment | place: Indonesia: South Sulawesi... | reverse complement strand
CGAACCACGAATCACGAACCACGAATCACGAACCACGAATCACGAACCACGAATCACGAACCACGAATCACGAACCACGAATCACGAACCACGAATCACGAACCACGAACCACGAATCACGAATCACGAACCACGAACCACGAATCACGAACCACGAATCACGAACCACGAATCACGAACCACGAATCACGAACCACGCACGATTTCAATGGGGATGGCTGGTAAGACACCCAATCGAAAAACGGCGTTTTTGATTTGCTGGCCGGCAGGGATCATGCCAGCCTTCCCGGCTACGCCCGCCTGCCCAGAGTCTTGTACGGCGGGCAGGGCTTGGCCCTTCGCCGGGACAAGCGGCGGGCCGTTTTTCTGTTTGGGTACGTTCTCCCTAAATGCTTCGACAATCAGGTTGTCCGCGAATCCGCATTGCATTTTATCCTTATCGGCCTTCAGCCGGAACGCCAGACCTTCGGGCACAACGGTCACATCGTAAAGGGTCAATCCCTCAGGCGGTTCATTGAGCGCAAGCTGCACGTCCTTAAAGTTCGCGCGTCTGCCGGCTTTGAACAGCACCGCAGCGGAGCCGCCCGCAGGAATCCGGATAGGACTATGGCCGGCGAGTTCTCCGTTAGGAGTCCCCAGGACAACGGCGGGCATGGCCCATCTGGTTTTCTGGACCAAGACTAAAAGCTCCTGCGTCGGCACCAGATGCCTGTAGAGGAATGCCTGCATAACATCGTCTGCGGGAACGGCTGGATGCCTGACCGTCTGCCCGCCGATTCGGGCGCAGCCTTCTAATTGCAAGGCGACCGGCTCCTCAGGAGCTTTAGGAGGCGCCGTTAGGGTCATGCGAATGCGTTCGCACCCGGCAGGGATACGCCCGCCATTTAGCTCGAAATTTACCCGCCGTACTCCGCTTGGGGACGCCTTACGGCGGTCTGGCGGGCCAGCTCTCATTTCCGCTTTCGTAGAAATCATGGTAGCATCTTTCAGCGTCACCTCGATTTCGCCGTCGAATCCGTCTTTCCTCAAGGCGTGCACCGTTATAGGAGTGATTCCGCCGGCCCGCAAGCTCAGGCTGGAGGGCGTCACGAACAGTGTGAAATCGCCCTCTGCCGGAGCGATGCGCAGGCGGTAGCCATACGCCTCGCCTCCGTGATGCTGCGAATCGGCCAGATGCACATAGTACGTTGCGTCCTTCGGCAGCTCGGCCATTAGATACGAATCGGCGTGATGCGTGAGCACCCCCGCACTAATTGGTAAAACTATAGAATCAGTTTGCCCTTCTGAAGATAAGCCAATTAGTGCGGGGTCATCTTTGTACAGGTGTTCGGTTTCGAGGACATGGTCGTCATTCCATTCCAGTACGTTACCCGATGCATCGGTCAGCCGCAGCAGCGAGTCCAGCGGAGAATTCAGCCGGCGTGCATAGACTTCGGCGGCTATTTTATCACCGCCGCGGCCCTCAAACTGGAATACATCGATATCACCGGGCCGGTCAATGCGCCCATTAATGATATTTGGCAGGTCGATTTGCTGTGCCTCTTTGGTCGTGTCGTTGTTTTCGGATTCATTGCACTGCGGCAATTGGGCCCGCCTGCCCAGAGTCTCGTACGGCGGGCAGGTTTCGTAAAGAGTCCAGCCGGCTGGGGAGGCAACGGTCTTGATGCCCGATCGACCCACGCTCTTGTCTTCGACAAGAAGATGCAGGGGTAATATCTGAGTGATAAAGGGCTGTTCGCTCACGGCGATGCGATAGACAAAATCCTCTCGTCCGCGATAGATGGAATCGCGTATCTCCAGCTCGTACTCGCCATCTTCGGGAATCTTGTAGAAGAGGACCGGGTCGGGATTAAAACGGTAATCGTCCGCGAAGGCCACTTCGTTACCCTTGGCATCGTAGAGGGAAAGCACAGCCTGAAACCAGCCGGGAACGGCATCTGCCAGATACGGAATCAGGCTCCGCGCCTGAACCTCCATTACGAGCTGTTGACCCTTGTTGGCATGGAAGCGAAAGCGGTCGATGTCACCGGGCATGATTTGTCCGTTTAGAAGCACAGGCAGCTCAAGGGGCCTGCCCGACGGACAAGCCTCTGGGTAGGCGGGCTTTTCCTTCGGCAGATTGGGCACATTCGAGAGGTTGGGCAGGGTGGGATAAGCTTGCCGGTTGTTAGGCTCCAGTTCACGGATTTCCGGCAGCAGCCCCACCTGGAATACCATGGGGTTTGTCAGGCCGGCACTGGTTCCGAGCCTAAGCGCCCTGTTGCCGGGCTCTGCATTGGGGTCAATGGTGACTTCAATCAGCACCATTTCGGCAAGCTGCCGATTAGGCTGCTGCTTATTCCTTGGGAACAAGAGAACACTCCTGATATGCTCCAGCTCTCGAAGGCTTTTATTATCTAAGTCGTACAATAATGGATGGTCAGGCAGTTTTACCTCTTCGACCTCCGTTTCTTCTTTCGCCTGCCCCCGCGGCTCACCCGTGTCTTCGCCTGCCCCTGCGTCTCCCGACGCAAGTGGGGACGGCGTGACAAGAAGACCCGGCGTGGACAACTCGTCCAGCCGCTTCTGGCGCACTTCTTTCAGACGCCTTTGAAGTAACTCGCGTTGTTCTTTCTGCAAGTTATTAAGCGGTTTGATGTACTGGATAACCGAGGCCCGCACACCGCTACCTTCGACATACACGTCAGTGGCACCTCTAAGGAACTGGCCGCCTGCGGTTAGCAGAATGACGGAGCCTTGCTGGCCACCGCCGGGATAGAGATAGCCGATATGCGGTTGATTCGTATTCGACTGGCCCGCCGGACGGGCGGCGGGCTGGCCCCACGCCATTGCAACGCACAAAATTAGAATAACGAATATCGAATATTGAATAATTATTGATATACTTCGAAATTCGATATTCCTTGTTCCACCTTTAGGTGTCCTCCGTAAGGAGTCCTTAGGACTGCGGAGATATTCAATATTCATTTGTTTCGCTCCTGGGTTCACATAATCTCTGTGAGTCGGCCACCGCCATCCTGCGACGAAGGCATAACCTTGACGTCCAATCCCCGCGGGTTAGGCAGCGGGCCAGCGGGGTCGATGCCGAGCAGCTCATAGATGCTGCCAATCAAGTCTTGTGGATGCACGGGACGTTCCGCCACTTCCGTGCCATTTTCGTTTGAGGCCCCGACAACGTGGCCGCCCTTGAATCCTCCGCCGGCAACCACGGCAGAGAAGCATTTTCCGTAGTGCGACCGGCCGCCGTTCCAGGGCGGCTCCCATTGGATTTTTGGGCCTCGTCCAAACTCTCCGCTCCACCATATAATGGTGCTGTCGAGCAGCCCGCGGTCGGCTAGGTCCTGTAATAGCGTGGCCATCCCCTGGTCCATTTCCGGCAGCTTGCGGCGCATGGTTTCGAAGTGCTGTTTATGGGTGTCCCAGCCCTTGTAATTGATAGTGACGTAGGGCACCCCGTGTTCAACCAGCCGGCGCGCCATCAGGCAAGACTGGCCAAACGTGTTACGGCCGTAGAGCTTCCGGATTTCATCTTTTTCCTGCGACAGCTCGAACAGCTTCCTGGCATCGCCGAACATCATAGTGTAGGCATTTTCCTCGCAGCGGTTGAATCGTTCAAATTGCGGGTTCTCCGGCATGGCCTTGCCCAACGAATCGAGGCAATGGAGCAGCTCGCGTCGGCTTTGCTGGCGATTTTCGGAGATGCCTTCTGCAACTATTCCTTCTACGACAAAGGGGGTTTGGTTGGGGTCGCCGCCGGTGGCGAACGGTTTGTATCGCGGCCCCAGAAAACCTGCTTCAGAAAAACGGCCCTGAGGCTGCGTCAGCACAATATATGGCGGCACAAGTCCTTTATAACCATGTTCATATCCCTTGAACAGTGACACGACAGCCCCGACACATGGATAGACCAGCCTGCCGGGCTCACGACCGGTCTGAACTATGTAAGACGCTGTTTCATGCGAGTTAATGCCGTGGGTCATGCTGCGGATGATGGAATACTTGTCGGCCTTTTGTGCCAGAAGCGGCAGCATTTCGCTGATTCGTATGCCGTCAACGTTGGTGGCGATGGGCTTATTGAAAGGGCCGCAATAGTCGTAGCCAGCATCCGGTTTGGGATCGAAGGTGTCAAGATGGGACGGGCCGCCCCACATCCAGATTTGTATAACCGACTTGGCCTTGGGGCTTAAAGGCGTTGACCTCGGCCGCCGTACATCTAGCTGGCTCGCCCGCTGTACCTCTTGCGAGCTCGCCTGAAGGCCAAAAGGATTGCTCATTACCAATCCGGTTGCACCGAAGAGTCCCCGTTTTAAGGCTTCGCGCCGAGTCATAATCGTCCCTCGTCTTTCGTCAATCGTCTTTCGTCCCTCGTCCCTCGTCCTTCGTCTCTCGTTTTTCCCGACCAGCTTAACACTACAGCGCAACTTATGCTTAAAAAACACTTTTAAGACAGTAAAATCAAAGATTAAAAATCAAAATGCAAAATTAGACGGGATTAACAGGATTATCCTGTTATCCTGTCAAAAAAATCTTTACTACAAATCAAAATTCAAAAAGTTCTATTCCCGAACTAAAAAAACCAGCAGATATACCATAAAACAGGAGTATTGATTTTCCGGTGAATATGCTCAATTGTTGACATCTTTGATTTTTGCATTGTATTTTTGATATTTACTTTTTGATTTTTAATATAAGTCCGTTTATATCAAGATATTATCTTAACTACCCAATGTATAACCTGCGCTGTAGTATTAATGCCGATAGATGAACTCCTTAGTGTTTATCAATGCCCAGGCCAGATCATTCGTGGCCTGTTTGGTATTAATTCCCTTGGTTTGAAAATACTTTTCCGCGGTATCCAGTTCATCCGGCGTTGGATATCGTGACAGAATGTTCAGATATATCGTATTGATTAATGTGCGACGATTTCCCTTGGCAGTTTTTTTATTAGATAGTCCGTTCAACCACCTGCTGCGTTCGATCTTGTTTTGAATATGCGTTGAATTCAGAAGGTGCAATCGCTGTGCGTCCGTGATTTGATTGTTGCGTTCAGACTCTAGGCCGGTATCGCGAGACGGACGGCCGAACATTTCGAGAAACTGGCTCGTGATGCTGCCATCCGCCAGCGAGATGGTTCGATTTTCTTCAGGAATGAAGGTGAAAGGTTCCGGAATATCGCTTGAATAACTCTCCCCAATCCCGAAAATCCAGCACAAGGCATCGACCAGGACTTCGCCGTCCAGTCGACGTACGGGATAATATGCGAACAGGGCCTGGGCATCAGGATGGTTACTGCGCGGAATCGAGGACTGCTGATAGGTGCGGGAATTGAGAATCAGGCGATAAATATGACGCAGGTCGTAGTTGTTTTTCACCAGTTCCTTTTCCAGATAGGCCAGAAGCTTGGGATGGACGGCAGGATTATCCGGCCGGATGTCATCTGGCTCATGGATGATCCCGCGGCCAAGCAGCCAGGCCCAGATACGATTTACGATATTCCGCGCGAACCAGGGATTTTCCGCAGTGATTAACCAATCGGCGAAGACCACGCGGGGGTCATCGCCCGGCTGGATCTGCACAGTGACGCCATCGGGAAAAACGGCTTTCAAAGGCTTGCCTGCCCGCCGTAAGGCGTCCCCGAGCGGAGGCGGCCAAGGCTCAGCCGGCCCGCTGCCCCGACTTGCGTCGGCAGATCCAGAGGCAGGTGCAGGATCCAGGCAAACGATTTCTTCTTTCCACTCGGCCGTCTGCTTGTATGCCACGCGCGAGAAGAAAACCTCCATGTCGGAACGACGCTCTTGGGGCCATTGCTCCAGACGCACACCCATAAACGTCAAAGCTACTGCCCCTGCGATGGCAGAGGGTTCGCGTCCTTGAATCGCACGATAGAAATTAACCTGTGGCACGCGAAAATTGCTACCACTCGAGGTCAACAGCTCGCGGGCAAATCGATCGTAAGGCATGTTCTCTCGTATCGCATCATGAATCCAGCGATGATATGCCTGCACCGCATTGGGCCACAGATTGATGGGAAACTCCGCCTTAACACGCAGAATATCGCACCACTTCAGCGACCAATAGTCGGCAAACTCATCCCGCTCAAGCAGGGTGTTAATCAGCACAGCACGCTTGCGGGGACTACTGTCCTTCAAGAAACTGCGTATCTCCTGAGGCTCGGGCAGCGAGCCAATCACATCTAAATGCACGCGGCGGATAAAAACCTCATCAGAACATAGGTTCGCAGGCTCGATGCCTCCTTTGCGCAATGTCTCCATCACTATAGTGTCGATATCATTCGTCGCTGCATACTTATCGTTGCTTTCAAATTGTTCAAAGAGTGTATAGTCCGCACGATTCTGGGCACAAAGAGGTACATAAATAAAAAATATTTGGAGCAGGACAACTTTGATGATATTTTTTCTCAGCATTTGGGTCTTTTGTATAAACCAACGTTTCCCATATCAACTGCAATTAAACACTCCTTCACATGTTACGACCTATAATATCACAATCTCGTTCGGATTTCAATTGTTTCTTGCTCAAACTGAGAGGGCTTTATCATGAGCTTTTCCACAGCTAATCATTCATTGTGAAGCCAAAAAAGTGTGTCTATCGGCCCACACTAATTGGCTTATCTTCAGAAGGGCAAACTGATTCTATAGTTTTACCAATTAGTGCGGGGGGTTATAAGAGTTTGTCCACCTTTGCCGCGAGCTGTTTTACGTGAGCGAGTGACATTTCGAACTGAGCCTTTTCGGACTGGTTTAAATTAAGCTCGATGATTTTTTCGATGCCATTTTTACCGAGGATGACAGGGACGCCGACAAAGTATCCGCCGGCATCATATTCGCTATCGCAATAAGCACAGCAGGACATCACGGCTTTCTTATCTTTGAGAATCGCTTCAGCCATCTTGATGGCCCCAGCGGCAGGGGCGTAATGGGCGCTGTAGCCGAGGAGATTTACGATTTCGATACCACCGTTTCGTGTTCGTTCAATCAGCTCGGCGATTTTATCTTCGTCGAGCAGCTCGGTTATCGGTACGCCACTGACGGATGTAAACCGGGGCAGAGGTACCATATCGTCGCCGTGGCCGCCCATTAAAACACAGTTTATATCCTCTACGCTTACACCAAGCTCGGATGCGAGGAAGTAACTAAAGCGTGCCGAGTCCAAAGCACCGGCCATTCCCATAACTTTATTTTTGGCAAAGCCCGTAATTCTGGCAGCGGCGTAAACCATTGCATCGAGCGGGTTGCAGACGACAATGACGATGCTGTCGGGCGAGTGTCTGACTACTGCCTGGCTGACATCTTTTACTATCTGGACGTTCTTGGCAAGAAGGTCGTCGCGGCTCATGCCGGGTTTGCGAGGAAGTCCGCTTGTTATGATGACGATGTTGCTATCTGCGGTTTTTTCCCAGTCGCGGGTGCCGGAGATGGCCGAATCGTAAAGCTGGATAGGACCTGCCTGGGCGATGTCAAGAGCTTTGCCTTCGGCGAGGCCTTCAATTATGTCGAGCATGACGATGTCACCGAGTTGTCTTGTTGCAGCGATGTGGGCGGCTGTTGCACCGACTTTGCCGGCACCGACTATTGTTATTTTGTCCCTTGCCATAAGGATTCTCTCAGAAATTATCAGCCCGGCTCTGGCTTGGTAAATTTCGGCTGGGCTTTATTGCGTCTTCGGTCGGGCTGAATGTATTTGTAGCCGGTGTTCGGATTATCCTTGTCATAGATAAAAGCGTCGCGGTTTTCTATGAAATGTTTTACATAGTCGACGGGTATGGCAAAGCCGAGTCCGCCGTAAAAAATGTATCCCATATTCGTAACCCCGATGACCTCGCCAGCCAGATTAAACAGCGGGCCGCCGGAATTGCCCGGATTGATGTCGGCATTTGTCTGGATATAAACGAGCCCTTCAAAGGCCCTATTTTTCGTGCTGATAAGGCCGTTGGTAACGGTTCGCTCTAAGCCCAGCGGATTGCCGATAGCAAAAACCTCCTGGCCTACTTTCATGCTGTTGATATCGCCGAGGTAGACGAATTTGACCTTGGTGTCGCCGAGGTCCTCGACCTTCAGCAGTGCTAAGTCAACAAAAGGATTGATGGCTTCAATCTTGACGTTTTTGAAAATCTTTTTTGTAAAGCCGTCCTTAGCTTTCTCGAACACCGTAATTTCGATTTTCGTTTCTTTTTCTATTACGTGATAGTTGGTAATCAAGAAAGCATCTTCATTTATGAAAAATCCTGAGCCCGTAGCTGTAGGGCTTGAGACTTTTACGACAGCTTCAGAGACCGCCTCCACGCACTTTTCGATAGTTGTTTTTTTTAGATTTGCGGTTCTGTATAACTGAGCGGACGTGGTTGTGACCGGACCAAAGGCGGGCAATTTGCCGGCCTCGGGCGTTGAATCGTTTATGTCGCCAACACCGGCTTTCTCGCCCTCGATGGCTTCGGTGTATTCGTATTCGAGTATCTTTTCCTTCGGGATAGCCAAAACCGTTAAGCCGATATCTACGTACAACTGCGTTTGTTTTTCCGCAATTATATCGCCGGTCAGAGTCTGGCCTTCTTTGAGGACAATTCTATCCGCGAATAAATCGCAAACGCAGAGACTGCAAAAAAGCACACAAGTCAGAAGTGCACGAGGTACAAATATCTGTGTACTCTTGCAGTGCAGTTTTGTCGTGCCTCTGTGGTTTTGTACTTCTGGGGGCTTGAACATTTATCGCTCCTGAATTAAAATTTTAAGTCAAGTTTCGGTATAATGTTTGGTGACCAAACCAATTCAAGATTTAGTAAATTTATTGTAAGGGCTGCTGGTTTTCTACGCAAATGAAAAATAGATTAGTCTAAGATGTTGTTACAAAGTTTTTAGACAATCGTCCCTCCTGTCATTCCCGCGCAAGCGGGAATCCAGGATTAAAAGGGTCTTATGCGTAGTCTCAATCAAATCATTGTCTAAAAACTTATTCCGGGTAGCTTAGCTTATAACGGAGATTGTCAAGTAACGTTAAATGATAATTTAGATTGATTAGTAGCGGCAGGGGGCTTATAATCAAATAGATAAGAAGTGTTATTTTGGGGCTAAAGCTGCCGATAAAGAATATAATTGGTATTTTGCAAGAATCATTAACATTTGATGAGGAAGATACATATGATTAGACTATTTTCAAGCAAATCGGCTTTACTTTTTTCCGGGCTGCTAATAGCGTTCCTTCATTTGTGCGCCGCAGGGCAGGCTGGAGAGAAACAAAAGGAAAAAACTGTTGTCAAATCGGCTACTGAGCCGTCGAATGTCGTTGCAAAGATAGGCGATTACGTCATCACCAGAGAAGAGCTTGAGAAAAGATTGCTATCGGAGCTTAGCCCTGATGAGTATGAGGGCTACGGCGAAAAAGCTCAGCCGGTTAATGCCAAAACGGTGCTTTTGAGAATGATAGCAGAAAAAGCTATGGTGATGGACGCCCGCGAAAAAGGTTATCTCAAGGATGGAATGACCGAGATGTTGGTTGAACGTTACAGGCAGAGAAGGCTTGTAAACTTGTTATTACAAAAGAACCTGCAGGACAAACTAACAGTTGCAGATTCGGAAATAGAAGAGAAGATGAAAACCGACCCGAAGCTCGACCGGGCAAAAGCAGAAGCGCTGCTCAAGAATACAAAAATGCGCATATTATTCGAGCAGTATTACAGGCAGATATACGAAAAGTTCCACGTAATAAAGATAAGTGACAATTTCCCCAAAGTAGTCGAAATCCACGAAAGGCTCTTGTTACGCCCAAAAACACTGCAAAAAATAAGTTTTATCCGTAATAGTCAAATAAACGATGAATTGACGCCTGAAGAGAGGGACATGGTTCTGGCAACGTACGACCACGGGAAAGTAACGTTGAAGGATTGGCTTGAGAATTTATGTGAATCTGCGCCCCCGAGTCGCCCAAGAGATTTGAATACCGTGGAGGGTGTCGAACGGCTGTTGGAGAGAACTTTGACTATGCCGATTCTTGTGTCTGAGGCCCAGTTGGCCGGCCTCGATAAAGATGAAAATCTATTAAAGCAGGTAAAAGAGTATGAAGACAGCAGGCTGCTTAGTCAGGCCAAGCTCACAAAGTATAAGGAGGTTGAGGAGCCGACAGCCGAGCAGATTGCTGCCTATTTCAACAAAAACAAGAAAGTATTTGGGACACCTGATATAGTCAAGATTGACCCAATCTGGTGCCAGGACCTTCAAGCAGCCCGGAAAGTAAAAGCTGAATTAGACAGCGGCAAGGATTTCGAATCGGTCAAACAAGAATATTCATTGGAAAAGCAAGGCAAACCCTTTAATACTGCTCCGGGCAGCGAAGGGGTATTCTGGGAGGATTTGTGGAAAGGTGACCCAAACGAAATAATAGGGCCGATAAAGGGCTTTTATCGTGATGGGATCAAATGGCGCATCATTAAGATATTGGAAAAGAATCAAGGGGTGGTAAAAGAGTATTCAAACGATATGGAAAACCATGTTAAACAGAAGATGCTGGACGAACAAAGAAACACCCTGTTGGAGAAATACAACAGAGAGCTGCTGAAAAAATATCCATACGAGATTTACGCCAAAAGAATCAAGGACATTGAACCACTGAATATACCGTAGAAAACAGAAGACAGAAGACAGAATACAGAAATCTGACCTCTGACTTCTGACATCTGTCTTATGACTTCGGACGGTCACAGCCACGTCCCTCGTAGTGAATCTGGTCCGGTCAACCATGGTCAGCGTAAAAACATATATGCCTGCCGCAGTTAGGCCGCTAACTTCGGTATTGGGCGAGCTCTGAGCAGAAAATGCCGGTGATGTACCTGCTGGCTTGCTTTTGACCGACCACCAGTGGCTGATGGGATCGCCATCCGGGTCGCTGGTTGTAGCGGATAGTAACGTATTATCGGCAGGAAGTGTGATAGTGTCAGGTGAGGCACTTGTATTCGATATAACCGGCGCTGACGGATTTTGCGGATATACCGTTACGGTTAGGTTTTCCGAGACGGTGTGCCTTGGGTCGCTGACCTCAAGCTTGAAAACATAGTCTCCAGCGACCGTCATATTGGTCACCTTACAATTGGTGCTTGTAGGGCTGGTGAGCAAAGCGGATGCCCCTGTCGGTTGTCTTACCACGCTCCATCGATACGTCAACGGGTCACTTTCCAGGTCGATAGCCCCGCCACGCAATTCTGTGCTGCTGGCCGGCAGCGTCACCATGACCGGCAGGCGATTGTGGACATCTAAAGGTACAGGCGGCTGGTTGCCGGAATAGACGTTCAGTACCACATCGCGAGTAACGGTATTCACGCCATCGCTGACCGCGACCGTGAAGACGTATTGGCCGGTGACTGCAAGCCCCCGCGCTTGCGTGCTTGCTGAGTTGGCAGTAGTCAGGACAGCATTGGCGCCTGCAGGCTGTTCGTTAACGGACCACGCATACGATATCGGGTCCAGCTCTGGATCGGTGGCAGAGGCTGATAGATTAGTCGTTGATGGCGCGAAGCGGCCTGGTGCCGACTGATTCAAGTAATCCGGGCTTGCCTTAAAGTCGGTAACAGTCGGCGATTGATTCGTGCCGGGATGTGGATAGATGGTCATCACCGCATTCGAAGGCACATTGACCGTCAGCATACCTGTGCTTCCGCCGAGCTTGCCAGATACAGTTGCCTGCAGGCCGAGCTCCTGGTATGGCCCATTGCCTGCATTGTAGCACAGACCGTATGTTCCTGCTGGCAGATTGTAGATATTCGCGGTCTGCAAACCGGGGCCGTTTATCAGCACCACGATTACCTTACCGTTGTGTGTAAAGGCCAGTACATGCAGTTTTGAGTCGCTGGAGCTGGCCTCGATGCGGATGGCACCGGGGCGGACATAGTGCATCACCTGCCGAAAATTCCAGTACTGACGGATCCGGCTGAAAGATGTTTTATTGGGATTCCACTGGAAACACTGTGCCAGGCCATAGGTCTCCCAGTATGATACCCCGCCGAGGGTTAAGTCGTCATACAAGTGATTCATATCCAGGTTCATAAACTCGGTCTGGGCGGTGGGCAGGCCTCTTGATATGCCGAGATCGCGGATGTAGGTCCTGTAAGGGTCGTTAGTTCCATAAAGGTGGTAGCTGAGACAGCCGACGTACTGCCACATTTCCTCGTCGCCCATAACATTCTGGATGTAGTTGTTCCAGGCCACTCTGGCATTTATGCTTTCAGGAAATTGTATCCTGGTGGAAAGGCCCGCTGCCGCAAGTCTGGGCCCTAAAGTCTTTATCATTTCTGCGACGACCCGTGCATCGAATGGATTGTGATTGCCCGCCTCGTTCAAGATGCAATAGAAGTCGGCCTCTATGCCGTGAGTGTCCTTAAGATTCAATAGATACGCAAGGGCAAACTCGGCGTATTCGCCGGGATTGTTCAGCAGCCATGTCGGCGCTGCTCCACTGCTGCCGGTGTCGAATAACGAGGGGCTCACATAGATGTTGAAAGGCTCGCCGTTGGCTTCGACACGCTGTTTGAAAGGAACCACCATCTCGGTGATCCTTTTGTCCGCAGCCGATATATTGAAAGCGGACCAGTTGATATTCAAGGGGTCCCAGTCATCGTTTTCCCATTCCCAGGCCTTTATGTCGCTGCGATTACCGCTCGGCAGCTCCAGACGTAGCCGAGTCAGGCCGAGTTCGTTTACGGCCTCCTCGATTAGGCTGTTCCGCTGCAATTGCGAGGTCCAGGGCGGACTCGCCGAAGCGGCACCCCAGCCTAAGATTGTCTGATACTGAATAGCTGGGTCCACAGTGACGCTCACCTCGGCCAGTGCGTTTGCTCCGTATAAAACTAGCGCGATCAAAATGATTTTTCTTGCCATTGTTTCCTCCCTTCGACTACCATTTCAAGCTATTTGACACTTTTGAGCCAGTTATTGGCAATTGTGACAAAATCGACAAAGTCAACTCTGCCGCTGTTGTTAAAATCTGCGTTTCCACTGCCGTCTAACCACTGTAGAGCAAAGATTTGAAAGTCAAACCAGTCAATAGAGCCGTTAATATTAAGGTCGCCTGGCAAATACGGCTCGTATTCGTCAGCGCCGACATCAGGTGCATCACCGTAGGGCCGGCTGGTCCTGTCAATATCCTCAGTTACCTCACCAAGCAACAGCGCGGCATCTATCGCTTCAGTTGCATTGGCTGTGAGGTGGAAATCGGCGCTGGCAGGGTCAATAAACCAATCGGCTGTCACCGTGGTGCCGATACCATCCTGAATATTGCCCACTAAGCTCCAACCCTTGCCATCAG
>Ga0315312_1002328_pt1 | contig 13309 bp, 13 predicted proteins | sample TDP7_MG_FD_203629 | JGI IMG/M metagenome (GOLD analysis project Ga0315312, IMG submission 203629) | Freshwater sediment microbial communities from Lake Towuti, South Sulawesi, Indonesia - TDP7 | ecosystem: Environmental > Aquatic > Freshwater > Lake > Sediment | place: Indonesia: South Sulawesi... | reverse complement strand
TCAGAAGAGGGAGAGCGAATCAGACGCTTATGCGGTGGGCTCACCTTTAGAAGTGACAGACTCAAACTTCAACAAAGTAATCAATGAAAACCATCTGGTCGCAGTCGATTGTTGGGCAGCTTGGTGTGCTCCGTGTCGCATGATGAGCCCCATTATAGAAGAACTTGCGAAGGATTACGCGGGTAAGCTTCTCATCGGAAAACTGAACGTCGACGAGAACCGAATGGTTCCCCTCGAATATCAGATAATGAGCATCCCCACAATTCTAGTCTTCAAGAACGGGCAGCTCGTAGACCGAATCGTAGGCGCCATGCCCAAAAAACTCCTCGAACAGAGGATAATCAAACACCTCTGACAAAGGAATTAACGTGCCAAGTCCAGCTTTCAGTTAGCGAGCATAACATTAAGTCTTGGTCACCCATATCGCAGTGCTTCCACTGTCCGCAACTAGATACAGACAAAGCTGGTAACAATATCGCCAATGTGTTACTAGGGCAGTAGCAAAGATGAACTATCGGTCATATCGATTTTTTACGAACAATCCTATAGACATGAAGAATACTGTTAACCTCTTTTATGAGGCTGATGTCCGACCGACTGAAGAAGCAAACAGCATTTACATGATGGTGCCCCTTAGAAGGCTTTCGTTGCTTAGGAGGAGCGGGTAAATAACCTATATTTGCTTTCACCGGAAAGCTCCTCTACCACTCTTTTAGTGATCAGTTTTGTTGGGTTTGGAATGTTAACTCGATTCTGTAAGTCTTCAAAGTTTTCGAAGGATTTCTTTTCTCGCGCGTCTAAGATGTTCCACATATATTTCTTGCCAATCCCTGGGATGAGTTCCAAGGCATGCATTCTCGGTGTTATCGGCTGCGCATTGTTGAAGAAGCTCACAAACCATTCCTGTCTGTTCAACACGATCTTCTCGACCGCGTTCTCCAGTTCGATCCTCGCATTCGCTGTTAATTCATCATAGCCAACTCTGCCAAGTATGTAAGTGATCTCGTCTCGCGCATCCTTCCCGACATAGACTCTGTCTAGAGGCTTGAGTATGACTCCCGCCTTTACATTCGCCTCAAGTAAAGTGAAGTAGCTCTCGCCGATCATCTGAACCAATGCCTCAGCTCGGAATTTCGACCTTGTCCCAGGCTTGCCAAAGGGCAAGTAATCCAGGATGTAGGCATTCTCTTCAAAGAGCTGTCTGGAATCTTTCTCTCTGCGTTCTGTCAAATCCTACCGCTTCTCCTTTCTTCTTCATTTCACCTAAGTAGAAAATTGCAGAAAGAACGAATAGGTCACGTTGTTCCCATATTGCTTGCAGAACGTTTGAGTAGACTTCTGAGGGTCATCGAAGATCGGAACTTCCTAGCGGACGGTCTTAGAAAGGAAGCATACGTGAAAATGGTTTCCATCTTCATTCCCTACTTGTGCCAACGATCATAGAATTTATAATCAAAGTACTAATAACTCTTTTCTTCTATCTTCAGCTCTCTGCTTTTTTCCTGTATTTATCTAAGAGGGCTAGAATAGATTCAAGTTTCGAGGTCTCTATGATCTTGCGGCCTCCAGCCAGAAAGACCCTTAGTTCTTCGATGCTTTCAGGCATGCAGTTGACTATCTGGACAGATTCTTCTTCGTCTAGCATTGCTTCTTCCTTCAGATCTCTCAAGAGTTGCTCAGCTGATTCTGGTTTGATCTTGGCGAATTTTGATGCGTAGTCCAACGATCTGCGTTGGAACTGATCTAGGTTTTCCTCACCTAGGGAACCAAGTATCGCCTTGACTTGCGGAACGGTGACTGGCTGAGTTTTTACCACTCTTTTCCTAGCCATGTTCTATCCTTCTTTGTAAAGTCTTAAGTGTTCAGGTCGGATGATGATCTCTTTTGCTGCCTTCCCTTGGGTGATGTTGACTTCGTATGATCTCCCCCTTTTTGCCGTTATGATTCCGACCTTGCCGTGGTATCTGCGATGCGGCATGCCTTTGTGAATGCTTGAGTCTATCTGTATTACCACTTTTTCGCCAGGCTTATACCCATGGAGTAGCCTACTGAGACCGAGTTTTCCACGTTCCCTAGTTTTCTTCTTAAAAAGGAAGCGTGTTTTCCTTCGATATCCTTTGGATTTTGGCATTTAAGATTCATCTCCTCTCATCGAGATACTTAACACATCAAGCTTCACAGGTTCTGCCTTTGCGTCTACAATGTTAGACACATTTGGGTCGGTCCGTCCGCCGTCTCCAGTTACCAGTTCCTTTACGTATAGCCCTCCCTGACATCGAATTCTCATTTCTACGCTGTTCGGTGACAACCTCTTTACCTTGGTCTCATATATGTGTTTTTCTCGCTTGCGGTCGGCTCTGCGATGTACCACTCGTGTAGGGGTCTGTTGGAGAATAGTGACATTCGTAAGTGACTTTTCCAGTTTCGCAAGCTCTTCATCTGGTACCTCTCTCTCAAACTTTACTGTGACTCGGTAGGTTTTTTGAGAAGTCTCTATACGCTTAAGTCTCCTGATCATTGTCTTATCGGCAAATTTAAGATTTCTCACCTCGATCTTTCCTTTTGCCTCCTCGTTGATAGCTTGCGCGAGCTCTGAAAGATCTATCCTCCGTTTGTGGGGTTTCTTAATCTGGATTATGAAAGGTCTTCCTCGGCCAAGCATACGTGCATCGACATCCTCCCGTCCAGCCCCGTGGAAGGAAGCCTCCTCGCATTCAGTTCTTCCCAAAGTTGGATCAGCGACTAGTTCCTCAACAGACTCTGGATAGGCTTTCCCTGTCCAACCGCATTTATCGCAGCCTTTCCCTCTGCATTCAGGGCAGAACCACTTGGATTGTGATATGCCACGGGCAATTTTTCTGTACCTTCCCGAAATGAAGAGCGAGTTGACTTGGAGTCGAACCTCTTCTGTGAACGGGTTGATGAGAACTACAATCTCAGGCTTCATGAAATCCACGGATTTCCCCGTGATTTCGGAAAGTATCTTTCCAGCTACTCTGCTGAACTCGTTCCTTATGCTTTCGCCGTGTTGGACTTCGAACTCAGCTTTGAACTCGTCTTCGCGTTCCTCAACCTCGATGGGTAATTTTACACCGACAAGAAAAGTCTCATATTCATATTCATGAAGCATCTTTACAGCTCTTTCTATAAGCGTTGGTAATGCCTCGAAATGTCCTTGACAAAGAAAACACTTTTTTCCCTCTCTATGTCTCCGCTTGAGTGTCCTCAGGATCTCGACAGCCATGGGGAACGAGGCATTTGCTGCTAGCAACTTCAGCAAGGACACTCCCTTCTTGTCTCCGGCTAGAGCAAGCTCATGTCCCTTCATCGTCAGCATGCTCTTTATTGTTCTTCCTCGTTCCTCATTGTCCATGCTACGACCTAGAAAGGCGACCTGCCTACCTAGGCAGTGGTCACAGAGTGGGTATTTCTCAAGCATTCTTAGAGCTTTTTCATCGATCTCCATCTTAGTGGTATCACCAACGCTTTCTGAGCGGTTCAAAAACCATTCTGTACCAAGTCAATGAACCTTAATAATCTAGATTATTTATATCTGCATTGCTCCAAAAAATGTTTCTGGCGGTGAAGGAAGCCTTGAGAATCGTATGTTACGTTCATAAAGGAATCGAGTCCTACGGCATCCTGGAGGCAAACAGCGAGGTCATTGACCTTCCTAAAGTTTCAAGCCTTAAAGGGCATTCCATTCCATGCAGTGTTGACGGGCTGATCTCCCAAGGTTTGGGAGCTGAGAGTCTTTTGAGAGGTTTGATGGATGGGATAACGCGAAAAGAAAAGGAGAAGGTTATTCTTAGGAAGGGCGATGTAACCTTGAAGGCGCCTGTTATTACTCCGTCGAAGATAATATGCTTGGGTCTGAACTATAGGGATCACGCTGAGGAAGGGGGAGTAGCAGTGCCGGATGAGCCAGTTATATTCATGAAGCCTCGAACAGCCATCATCGGTACAGAAGAATCAATAGTGAAACCAAGCTTCGTGGGAAAGCTGGATTACGAGGTTGAGTTAGCCATAATCATAGGCAGAAAAGGCAAGAACATCTCTGTTACAGATGCAAAGAATTACATCTTTGGGTACACAGTCTTCAACGATATATCTGCTCGTGACATCCAGTTTAGGGACGGGCAGTGGACGAGGGGGAAGAGCTTCGACACCTTCGCTCCCATAGGTCCATGCATAACGACCACGGGACAAATAGGTGACCCCAAAAACCTTTGTTTATACACCAGAGTCAACGGCGAAACAAGGCAGAATTCATCGACGAAAAAGATGATTTTTAATGTATACGAGATTGTCTACCACCTCAGCCGAGTGATGACTCTGGAGCCATGTGACATCATCGCGACTGGGACACCAGCTGGCGTAGCAGCCTTCATGAAGCCTGAGCCGAGGTTCCTAAGACCAGGCGACACGGTGGAAGTAGAGATTGAAAAGATCGGAACCTTGAGAAACAGAGTGATAGAAAAAGATTGAACTTATGGCGATGCCTTACTTCTAATTTTCCGTTATCACCAAACACATAAATCTTAAATAAAGAAGGGTTCATTGTATTTTTCCGAGCCGCGGTAGCTCAGTTTGGGAGAGCACCCGACCTAGAGCCAACGAGCCCTAGAACCGTAAGGGTGAGGCTGAAGTCCCAAGCTGAATTTGAGGTTTGAAACCGGGTTGTCGAGAGTTCAAATCTCTCCCGCGGCATCACATTGCATCAACTATATTCTGTTTAGAATTTTCTTGGCAATCTTAGTTGGCTGCAAACATGTTCATGTGCGTTTTCTATGCAAGGATGCAGGAAGACTGTAAGAAATACTAATAATGTCGTCAGAGATTTACTTCAGAATTTATCTTGAACACACCTTAGTCGAGCTTTGGCCGAGAATGCTCCAAGTCTGCTCAAAACGTAGCCATTAGATGTGACTGAACATCTCCTTGCTATTGAGGGAACCTTTCCATCATCTCTTGGAAGTCTATCCTTTTCTTCAAAAAGTATTCAGTGGTGCCAGTACTCACGTAATCTGGTCCGAATATCAGCATCGCCTTTCCCTCGCCAAGTGAGAGGAGAGCCTTTGGATAGTCTGTCGTGTAGTTTGGGACATGAGATACATGTGGTTTCTGACCTGCGACGACCAAACTTAAGTTCCTAGCAACAGTCTTTGCTTGCTCCAGAGCTTCACCAGCCATCTTCGTGGCTTCTTTTCCGTTCACCTTTACAGATGCCACATCTCCGAGCGCAAACGCGTCCTCTCTTCCTTCTATCAGTAGCCTCTCATTTACTCTTATGCATCCTCTGTAAAGATTCAACTCAGGGACTTGAAGGGGAACAATGCAACCAGTAACCCCGGCCGTCCAGATTGTCAAGTTACTTTCAACGGAACTCCCATCTTCTAAAATTACCCTATCCTTCTCCACCTCCTTAACAGCTTTGCCCAGTGAGAATTTAGCACCTCTTGATGTGAAGTACTCATATGCTATCCTTCTGGCTGAAACGTTGTTGTAGGTCGGGAGTGCTGAATCCATCTTTTCAACGATTGTGATTCTCGCTCTTTTACCTATGGCTCTGAAAAGATCAAGCACTTCGGCAACACACTCAAGACCTACATATCCTGCTCCAGCTACTACGACATCCGGAGTATGGGAGAATTCTCTAAGCCTCTCGTTTAATACTCTAAAATGCGACAACCGGTAAGCCGGAGTAGCAAACTCTGCTCCTTTTACATTGTAGAAATTGGGTTCAGAGCCAGTTGCAAGAACCAGAATATCATAGTCTTTCTGCTTGCTGCCTACTCCGATTGTTCTTGCACTGAGGTCGATGTTTTCCGCCTTGCCGAGCGTCAGCTCAAAGCCCCAATATCCGGAGAGCTCTTTAAGGTCATACTTCAATTCTTCAGGCTTCGCCTTCTCGCTAATGAGCTCCGTACCACCTATTGTGTTTTCGAAGTGAGTCCTATTGGAGATCAGTTCGATCTCGGCGTTTCGTACACCTCTAAGCACCATCTGCCTTATGACTTCGGTTCCTCCGTAGCCCGCCCCGACAATGACTATCTTCTTGCTCATGTGGAGATTGGTGCTCATTGAACCATAAAAACATAATGGCGCATTTTTATCTTGAAAGTTGCTGTCGGACCTCCGCTTAGACTATGGGATAGACTCGGTGCGGACTATGAGATTGAGGGCATTATTGGTTCAAAGATGAAGTGACCAAGAAATGCCTATCGCATCGGCTTGCGCAAAGATTTCCGTGGAGCAGATAGATCGATGCAGGGCTAGTAAAGTTTTGGCACATGATACAATCAATCTTCAAATGATATATCTTAAAAAGAAACATTTATAATCCCTGGATACCTAATATTAACTTAGGGAAGATTAAGGGCATGTGGTCACATGGATAAAATAAATCTAAATCCGTCCCAGCTGAACATAGTTCTTATCATGCTAATTGCGGTAGTGACCTTGCTTTCCTTGGTGACTTGGAGTTGGCATATGCCAGGGATGATGGGATTCTGGATTGGATGGGGATGTGGACCAATGTTCCTTTTGCCCTTAGTGTTTCTGGCATTGGTAGGGCTAGGAGTCTACTTTCTCATCTCAGGATTTACGGGTCAGCATCGATCGAAACCCGCTGATGACCAAAGGGCTCTTGAGGCATTGAAGGAACGATATGCAAAGGGTGAGATATCAAAGGAACAATACGTAAAAATGAGGGAGGAGTTGGAATTATGAGCAGAGAGGAAAAAATCCTTCTCGGAGTCATGTTGTTGATAATCAGCATTCTTATTTTCGCAGTCTCCTCATCTTTGCTTGCCGTACCGGGCCATTTAATGTGGCATTATGGTTCAATGATGAAAAACATGGCATTGGGGTTGAACCAGAGCCAACTGAAAGATGTATCTGGCACGGTGGAGAACATAGGTTGGATGCAAATAGAATTAGAAGATGGTCAAGGAGAGATTGAGGTACATGGCCCTTCGTGGTTCTGGAAAGCGATTGGAGTAAAGGAAGGCGATTACGTATGGGCTAAAGGAGTCTTTGCTTATATGATGGAACCCGAGGAAGGTTGGCATGAAGAGTTTATACCCTATGAGCTGACCGTGAACGGAAGAATATATGGGGATGCAGGGAGAGGAATACCTATCTGGATGCAGTAGTAGATAGACTCAAAGCAGTGAAGGATGAAAGCAAGTTGACGCATCAAGGGCATGGTCACCACGGTCACCAAGGCCATGCTCACCACATGATAGAATTCAAGAGAAAATTCTTGGTCTCAATGATACTTACAGTGCCAACATTAATCCTTTCAGAGATGGTCCAGGCATGGTTCGGCTTTTATCTAACTATACCCTATCAAAAAGAAGCTTTGCTCCTTCTATCACTAGCCGTCTACATTTATGGTGGATCACCCTTCATGAAGGGGCTGGTTCAAGAGTTAAAAGACCGAATGCCGGGCATGATGACTCTTATTGGTACAGCCATATCCGTAGCCTTCCTCTACAGCGTTGGAACAGTCTTGTTCATAGCTGGAAAAGACTTTTTCTGGGAGCTTGTCACTCTTATTGATGTTATGCTTCTTGGACACTGGATTGAGGCCAAGAGTGTTCTTGGGGCTTCAAGAGCATTAGAAGAACTTGTTAAAATAATGCCAACAACAGCGCATCTCGTCAGGAACGGCGAGATAATAGATGTCCCTGTTTCGGAGCTGAATCCCGGCCAAACCGTTCTGATCCGACCAGGAGAGAAGATACCTTCAGACGGCTCAGTCATCGAGGGCGAATCATTCGTCAATGAAGCTCTTCTTACGGGCGAATCAAAACCCGTTCTTAAAAGACCTAATGATAAAGTCATTGGGGGCGCCATAAACGGAGAAGGCGCCCTGAAAGCAAGGATAGAGAAGACGGGTAAGGAAACTTACATCTCGCAGGTAATAGCACTGGTTAGACAAGCACAGGAAAGTAAATCGAGGACTCAGGATCTTGCCAACAGGGCAGCAGCTATTCTTTTTTATGTTGCTCTCGGTGCAGCCATACTGACTTACTCAGCTTGGTTTATACTTGGCGCCTCTGACATAGCCCTTGAAAGGTCTGTAACAGTTCTAGTCATAGCCTGTCCGCATGCTCTTGGCCTTGCGATACCTTTGGTTGTCGCTCTTTCAACCTCCATAACTGCAAAGAGCGGTATACTTATCCGAGATAGGAAAGCCTTCGAATCGGTTAAGGACATCGATGTGGTTGTGTTCGATAAGACTGGAACGCTGACTGAGGGCAAGTTAGGAGTCAGCGATGTTGTCTCTTTCATCCCCGAAGATTGGCTTCTGGGACTTGCTGCAGGTGTCGAACTCAACTCTGAGCATATAATAGCAAAGGCTATCGTGGAACATGCGAGGCAGAAAGGCGCGAAAATCCCGAAGGTAAAGGAGTTCAAAGCAATACCAGGAAAGGGTGCTTACGGCAAAGTGGGGAAGAGAGAGGTCTACGTTGGCAGCCCAAACCTTCTGGATGAGCTGAACATACGAGCAGAAGACCAGAAAACACGGGTGCTTCAAGAACAAGGCAAAACCCTTGTCTTTACAGTCGTCGACGGGGAGCTTGCTGGTGCCTTTGCTCTTTCCGACAGGATAAGAGAGGAATCCTTCCAAGCGGTCAAGGAACTGAAAGAAAACGGAGTCAGGGTTTACATGCTTACAGGAGACTCGGAGGAAGTAGCCCAGTGGGTCTCGAAAGAACTCGGCATCGACGACTACTTCGCACAAGTCTTACCTGACCAGAAAGCGGAGAAGGTCAAGTTGCTGAGGGAGAAAGGCTATAGGGTGGCTATGGTCGGTGACGGGGTTAACGACGCCCCTGCGCTGGTTACGGCGGATGTGGGCATTGCAATAGGTGCGGGAACGGATGTGGCTATCGAAAGTGCAGACATAATTCTTGTCAGGAATGACCCGAGAGATGTCGCGAAGGTCGCAGATCTTTCCAAGAAAACGTACTCTAAGATGGTTCAGAATCTCTGGTGGGCAGCAGGATACAACATATTTTCCATACCGTTAGCCGCAGGCATCCTCCACTCTCTCGGCATAACTGTGAGTCCAGCAATCGGGGCATTGATCATGTCCCTAAGCACAGTAATAGTAGCCGTCAACAGCCAGACATTGAGGAAGTATGAACCGAAAGTGCCTGGTTTCGTTGAGGAACAAGTCACGATAGACCCAGTTTGTGGGATGGAGGTGGAGCCCGAGAGCGCTTATAGCAAGGTCGAATACGAGGGGCGCATCATCTACTTCTGCTCAAGCAACTGTGAGAAAAAATTCAAAGAGAACCCAGGAAAATATTCGGCAAGATAAAGTGAAAGGAAATCATGAAACGTGAACGTGATCATGTCTAATGATTGTATTGGCAACTCTGGCACAATACTTAAGTGTTTTTATGTAGAGAGTATTTATGCCATGTGCAAGCAGGTTAGTGAGTCAGAAAATGGTTGACCAGACTAATCCAGTTTTGAAAGCCATAAGGGACAGAAGAAGCATAATAAGGTTCGAGACTTCCCCGATAGATGAAGAGAAGATTCAAGATATACTAGACGCAGGGCGGTGGGCGCCTTCATGGCTCAACAAGCAACCTTGGAAATTCATTGCCGTAAAAGATCAGAAAACCAAGACTCGTATTAGCGAATTCGTACCCACAATCTTCAACCTCTGCGTCAAAGAGGCACCTGTCTGCATAGCAGTCTGCGTTAATCCTAAAGAGGATCCATTCCATTATATCGAGGATGGAGCAGCTGCCACACAGAACATGGCTTTAGCTGCACACAGTTTGGGATTAGGTTCTTGCTGGATAGGAGTTTTCGACTTAAAGGGCGACAGGAACTCATCTGAGGTTAAGATAAGGAAGATCTTGCAGGTCCCAAAGCCTTTCAGACTGTTATCCCTTTTACCTATTGGAATGCTGAAACTAGTTCCAGAGAAGGAAAGGAAGCAACTTTCAGAATTCGTCTACAATGAGAGATTCCCGTAATCAAGCGTATCTATTCATAACGTAGGTCAAGGACTGAGGCATTGAACGTAAATCACCTTGAACCCTTTTTACGACTCTTATTCTACGGCGTTTCAGGTAAATCCGAGAAGACTTTTAAGTTTATTCACTTAGACATCTTGTCTCAGTGAGAACAATCTTGAAGAAAGTTGGTTTTGGAGTTATAGGTCTAGGAACCTTTGGAAAGAACCATGTTGCTGCCTATGTTGAGCATCCCTTTGCCAGACTTATTGCTGTGTGCGATGTAAAGGAAGAACTGGCTAAAGAGACCGCGAAAAAATACAATGTCAAGTATTACATGGATTACCGAGAGATGCTTGAGAATCCTGATATCGAAGCCGTCTCTGTAGTGACCCCGGACTTCCTTCACAGAGACCCCGTCATAGATTGCGCTAAGAAGGGAAAACACATTCTATGCGAGAAGCCCTTGGCGACCACAGTTGAGGATGCTGAGGAGATGGTTAAGGCTGTCGAGAAAGAGGGTGTGACCTTGATGGTTGACTTCCATAACAGGTGGAACCCGCCCTTCGCCCTTACCAAGGAATCAGTTGAGAAGGGGGAACTGGGGAAGCCAGTCCATGCCTACATTCGGTTGAGCGACACGATATTTGTGCCGACAAGAATGCTGAGCTGGGCTAGTAGGTCCTCGGTTTTATGGTTCCTTGGCAGCCACACGGTGGACCTTGCGAGATGGATCTTCAGCGACGAGGCTACTGAAATCTACGCCACCTGTGGCATGGAGCTTCTGAAAAACAAAGGAATCGAGACTCCTGACTTTTACCAATATATGATTCGTTTCAAGAACGGAGCCGTGGCAATGTTTGAGAACAGTTGGGTTCTGCCCGAGACCTTGCCGACGATCGTCGACTTTGTAGCTACGTTCACTTTCACAAAAGGATGCGTCTATATCGACCCAATCCAGCATGGGGCGTTCAGGAAGTTCACAATAGACTCTTGGAGCTACCCAAACATCATAGGGGGACCCATGGACATCCATGGCAGGCGTGTGGGCTTTGTCAACGAATCAATCCTCTACTTTGTTGACTGCTTAGTGTACGGAAAGAAGCCTATCCCAACATGCAAAGACGGATTAGCCGTGACAAAGATTCTGCGCGCTGTTGAAGAATCGGCAAGAAAAGCTAAGCCAATTGCTCTATAGGTTCATTCCGGATAGCAGTGGATCCATTGAAAAGGAATTTCTATTCGAAAGTATGGGACAAAAATGTTAATATTTTCCCTTGTTATCTGTACGGCGAGGTGAAACGTTTTTGCCCATTGATCCAGATTTTCAGAAGAAACGTCCGAAAGTCGGATTGGAGGAGGGCGTAGCCATCTGGGGACCCGTCGAACCGCCTGAGAAGCTGGGCATTCGTGGAACTAACGTGGCAGTTGACTGGGATGTCTGCGAGGGTCACGGCATATGTCTTGAAGTTTGCCCTGTGCAGCTATACGAGTGGCAGGAAACACCTGGACACCCAGCATCGGAGAAGAAGGCTTTTCCAGCCAGAGAAAGCGAATGCATACAGTGCCTCGCATGTGAAACCCAGTGTCCTGTACAAGCGATAAAGATCACCCCTCCGTGAATAAACCCAGAAACCTGGTGACATCGTCTTGGCACATCTTCTTTTTGATCTTTAAACTCGGGTTGAGGTACCACTAGAAAACGCATTGTTTATATCATATTAAATCTAGAAATATTCAAGGTTTTGAAAATGAGTGAAAAGGGCAGAGAACTTTTCATGTTCTTAGGGTGAATAGACTATGACCTTGGTAGAGTTAGCTAAAAATGTTTATTGGGTAGGCGTCATAGACTGGGACCTTAGAGATTTTCACGGCTACGAAACAAGAAGAGGCACAACCTACAACGCTTACCTAATCATTGATGAGAAGACAGCGTTGGTTGACACCGTAAAATACCAATTTAAAACCATGTTAGTTGAGAATGTTCAAGAGATAATAAATCCAGAGAAACTCGACTATGTGATAGTCAACCATGTTGAGATAGACCATTCAGGATCGCTAAGTCATATCATAGACAGCGCCAAGAATGCTACTATATTGTGTTCTCCAAGGGGCAAAGACGGAATAAAGAAATACTACGGAGCAGATGGCTGGAGTTTCCAGACAGTCAAAACGGGAGATGAACTGACGCTTGGAAAAAAGACTTTGAAGTTTGTCGAGGCTCCAATGTTGCATTGGCCCGACAGCATGTTCACATACCTTAAAGAGGAAAGGATACTGATGCCGAACGATGCCTTTGGCCAGCACTTAGCAACTTCGCAAAGGTTCGACGACGAGGTTGATCAAGGCGTCCTCATGGACGAAGCTGCAAAGTACTATGCCAATATACTGATGCCCTTCGCGTCTCTGATTATAAAGAAGATTGAAGAGTTGCCTACGCTTGGCGTGCAACCGATGATCATCGCTCCCAGCCACGGCGTGATATGGCGTGGCAACCCCGAGAAGATAGTCAAAGCGTACCTTGAATGGAGCAATGGCGAGGCAAAGAAGAAGGCCGTGATTGTCTATGACACAATGTGGGGTAGCACCCAGAAGATGGCTTACGCAATCTCAGACGCCATGGCAAAGCAGGGGGTTGAGGTCTATCTTCTCCACTTGCGTAAGACAGACCTTTCCGAGATCTTGAAAGAGATCTTGGACGCGAAGGCTGTAATCATCGGATCGGCAACACTTAACAACTTTGCTTTACCAGCCGTAGACGGCTTCTTGAACTATGTAGCTGGACTAAGGCCGAAAGGCAAAATATGGGCAAGCTTCGGTTCCTATGGATGGGGTGGTGGTGCAGTGAGAGCCATAAACAAGCGGCTTAGTGAATCTGGATTCGAGGTTCTGGAGCCAAGCCTGCAGGTCCAATACGCTCCCAGCCATGAAGAGCTTCGAAAATGCAGGGAATTCGGAGAAAAGATCGCTGAACAAATGAAATCGTAGCGTAGCCTGCAGTCTCTCGGGGAATCAGAGCAGGCCAATTGACGCTTTTATACCGTGTAGAGAGACTAGATCAGCAGATCCACACTACAACTTACGCCACTTTTTTAGAAACTTGTCTGCTTCTCTTCTCAAGGTTTTCCTCGAACTATCAAGGTGTCTCTCAACAAAGGAGATTACTTCCTTCTTATGCTTAATCTTGTCAAAGAATAGGTCAAAGGATTTGATGGCTTTTTCAGCTATGACTCTCTTGCATTCCTCTGTCAAGTGAGGCGTCGTAGAAAGGTTTTCGACTTTCAGAAGCTCAATCGTTATTCTAGGAATAAGATAAGGTTTTG
>Ga0315312_1002327_pt1 | contig 13312 bp, 10 predicted proteins | sample TDP7_MG_FD_203629 | JGI IMG/M metagenome (GOLD analysis project Ga0315312, IMG submission 203629) | Freshwater sediment microbial communities from Lake Towuti, South Sulawesi, Indonesia - TDP7 | ecosystem: Environmental > Aquatic > Freshwater > Lake > Sediment | place: Indonesia: South Sulawesi... | reverse complement strand
CCCCCTTGTGGCGCAACCGCCGACCACGCGAGCCCCACTCCCCTATCGCTTCTTGCTTGTGATCTCCGATCAATGGAAAGACCCGGCGAGCTACCTGGTCGAGGACGGGGGCGAGTTTCAGATCCTGGTGAGCCTGCTCAAGACCTGGGGCCTGCCGTTCGACATTCTCCGGCTCGACCAGCAGCGGCTGGACAAGTACCACCTGCTTGAGCGGGATGGCGCGCCGCGTTATGGCACGATCATCTGGGACCCCGACCCGGGCAGCCTGGAGGGCAAAGACGTGAGCCTGGTGCCGGCGCTGGTGAAGGAACACGGCGTGGGCGTAGTGGTGCTGGGCGACGCGCTGGCCGCGCCGGGAATCTCCGAACTGGCGGGGTTGCGTTATGTCAGCCAATTCCGGCTGCCCGGCGATGTGGTCGTCGCTCAAGAGCACTTCGTCATCCGCGAACTGCGAAATCGGGAGAAGGAGTTTCTGGGGGCCAGTGAGTCGGCGTTCGGACACAAGGTGGAGGCGGGCGGCGCGATGCTTCTGGCCACGCGCGCCGCGCTGCCGTTCCTGGCGGTCCGCAGCTTCGATGGGGGCGGGAGGGTAGTCTGGCTGAATGTCCACCGTGCCAGCGCCCAGGCCGGCAAGCAGGTGGTGCGTGACCTGCTCAAGCGCGCGCTGGTGTGGGCGCAGGGTTATGCCCTGCACAAGGAGTACGCGCGCAGCCTCATCCTCTTCATGGATGACATGGGCACCTCCGAGAAAACTTACCTGCCTTACTGGCACTATCGCACGCCGACCGAGGGCGAGATCCGCCAGGGGCTGATTGAGCCGCTCAAGCGCCACCAGGCGGTACTCGTCCAGAACGTGAACACCGGTTTTGTGGACCGCCGCACGCAGCGGGTGCTGAACCCTTGGCAGCAGGAGCGCGCGCCCGACGAGCTCGACAGCAGCATCGTCCATGACTTCCGCTCCACCAAGCGCGGGCTGGACGCCGGCCTCCGCGAAGGCGTCTTCGAGATTCAGAGCCACGGCTGGACCCACATGCTGCCGGACCTCGATTCCGCGCCCGGCCCCTGGTGGACCGCACCCATGGACGGCATCGGGAGCCTGGCTTGGTACAACGAATTCGGCGACCGCCTGCGCAACCGGGAGATCCCCGCCGCCACCCAGAGATTCCACTTGGAAAGATCCATTGAGGACATTCAGCGCGACTTCGGCGTCACCCCGCTGTATCTGAACGCCGGCGGCGGGGCCTATTCGCAAGGGGCGGCCCAGCATACCATGGTGATCGCGGCCCAGATGGGGTTTGGGCTGTGTAAGCTGGGATCGCCCGGCTACTTGGGGCGCGACCTGGCGGTGGCCCTGGGGCCGGTGGTGGGGACCGGGGGCTGGGCGTTCGATCGCCGGCTCACGACGGCCGACATTCCCTGGACCGTAGATGGGCCGTATTTTCTGACGTTTCACGACCGCGACCTGGCGATGGACCCTGGCTCGATCGCGCGCTTGCTCGCGGGCCTCGGTCCGGGCGTCCGTTACATGAGCGCGAACGAGTACTGCGGGTATCTGCACGCGCGGGTGGAGCGCGACCTTACTGCCCATGGCACTCTCACCCTGACCGTCAACTATGACGGCCACTATTGCCGGCATTTTGCGTCTCACGGTTCCTCCTGGACCTTGCACCTGTCGGATGAGACGCGCCGGTTGTTGGAGAAACCCGTCCCGGAAAAGCAGACCATCGAGCTTCCGAAAGGGCTGGAACGGCACGTGGTCGCACTGAAGTTCGGCCCTCGATAGGAGAAAGGCCATAGTTTCACCGCAGAGGACGCGGGAGTTTATGAACGGTCCTACCTCCTCCACGCCGGCTGCCGCCGGCCGGCTCATGTCGCTGGATGCCTTCCGCGGCTTCACCATGTTCTGGATTGTCGGTGGCAAGTCGCTGCTGATGGCTCTGCGCGCCTTTGAACCGAACGTGGTGGTGGGCTGGATTGCTTACCAGCTCGACCACACCCCCTGGGAAGGGCTGCGCTACTACGACCTGATCTGGCCGAGCTTCATGCTGATGGTGGGGATGTCGATCCCGTTCTCTTTCGCCAAGCAGCGTCTGACGCGGAGCCGCCGCCAAATCATGCTGCGCGTGCTGAAGCGCGCCGCCATTTTGTTTCTGCTCGGCTCGCTCCGCACCTCCGTGTCCTCCGGAACGCCGACGCTGGTCGAGCTGAGCAGCGCTCTGCAACCCATCGCCGTCGCTTATCTGGCGGCCTCCTGCTTGGCGGGAAGGTCGTGGAAGATGCAGACGGCGGCCGGCGGGGGAATACTGGTGGTCTATGCGCTCCTGCTGGCGCTGGTGCCAGCCCCCGGCGTGCCCGCCGGCAGCTACCGGCAGGACGCCAACGTGGTGATCGCGGTAGACCGCGCGGTGCTCGGACGAGCACACCCGGAAGGTTGGGGCACGGTCTTGAGCACTCTGCCCACCATCTCCACAACCATTCTAGGGCTGCTGTTGGGCCAGCTTCTGATGAGCGCGGCTTCCCACCGCCGCAAGGCCGCCCTCATCGGCCTGACCGGGGTGGGCGGGGTCCTGCTCGGCCTGGCGCTCAGCCCCTTCATCCCGGTCATCATGAAGCTGTGGACCACCTCCTACGGCATCCTCTCGGCCGCGTGGTCCTGTCTGCTGTTCCTCGCCTTCTACTGGGTCATCGACGTGCGCGGCTTCCGGAAGTGGTCCTTTCCGCTGGTGGTCATCGGGATGAACGCCATTGCGATCTACCTGGGGCCCACGCTGGTCCCCATCGGCCGCATCGTCAGGATCTTCACCAAAGCTCCGGCGGAGGCCTTGGGCGCTTTCGGGCCGCTGTTTTCGGCCGCCGCGGTGCTGCTGGTCGAGTGGCTCATCCTGTTCTGGATGTACCGGCGCAAGATCTTCCTGCGAGCTTGAGATATGCATTGGCATCGGCTCCTGGCCCACGCCGCCGAGCCATCCAGGCGCCTTAGCGCCTCGTCCGGCGCCTGGCTGATGGCGGGGGCGGCTCTGCTACAATGCTCACGCGAGGCTAGGAAGTTGCGCTTCAGCGAACTGGTGCGCAAGCTCGAGCAAGCCGGTTTCCGATCGTGCGGGAGAAGGGTTCGGTGCGTTACTACGGGAAGCCGGGCTGGAAGCACGTGATCCGGGTGGACTATCATGGATCGAAGGAGGTGCCCACGGGCACCTGCCACGCGATCCTGAAGGCCGCAGGGCTGGAGCAGCGAGATGATTGATTTGCCCTATTCCCTGGTGATCGAAGCCACCGAGGAGCCGGACTATTTCGGGTTCTATTCGCCAGATCTGGAGGGCTTCACGGGGATCGGGCATTCCGTCGAGGACTGCCTGTACAAGGCGCGCTGGGGCATGGCCGAACACGTCCGGCTGCTTCAGGAAAACGATCTGCCTGTCCCTCCCCGCAACCCGCGTCCCACCGTCGTGATCGAGAACGAACGCCGCCCGCTTCACGCCGGCTGAGAGTCAGCCGCCGGCTGAAGCCGGCCCCACTGGACGAAGGCCCGGCAGGCGGGGCAGAACTGATCGGTCTTAGCGTCCACCTGCTCGATGGAATGGGAGGCGCTCATGACGCAGGCCGCGTCCCGGCAGTGGGCCAGCCCGTGCAGATGGCCGATCTCGTGCCACAACTCCCGCACCGCGCGCTCCTCCAGGCGCGCCTCGTCCGGCGCCAGACCGTAGAATTCTTCCCGCAAGCGATGAATCGAGAAGATGGCCGCGCGGCCCGGCATCTCCGCCTCCCCGAAGACGTAAGTGAGCACGGGGATGTAGAGATCGTGCCCGGTGGCCCCTATCACCACGCCGTCGTAGTGCCCCTTGAGCTCCACCAGCAGCCGCGTCGAATCGTACTGGCCCCGGACGTTATCCCGCGCCACGGCCGGATCCATGCGCCCCGCGCCCAGCGGGATCCGGGTCCGCCGGGACAGCCGTTCCAGAAGGACCTGGGGAAAATCTCCCACCGCCACCAATATCACGCGCGGATGGCCTTCTCCAGCGGCTTCAGGTTGTAGCGCCGGATCTTGTGATACAGCGTGACCCGGTCGATGCCCAGGGCCTTGGCGGCCTGCGTCTGGTTCCAGCCGAAGCTCTCAAGCACCCGAACGATGTGCCGTCGCTCGATGCTTTCGATGCGCAGATCGTCCGCGCCCTCCGGAGGCCGCGTCACGGCCAGATCCTGCGCCCGGATCATGGGCTCGCGCCCCACCACCACCGCCCGCTCGACGACGTTCTCCAGTTCTCGCACGTTGCCCGGCCAGTGGTGCGAGATCAGCAGGTCCAGAGCCGGCCGGTCCAGCCCGGTGAACTTGCGGTTCATTTGCTTGCTGTACTTCTCCAGGAAGTAGGTGGCCAGCAAGGGCACGTCCCCGTGGCGGTCCCGCAGCGGCGGAATCTGAATGGTGAAGACGTTGAGCCGGTAAAAGAGATCAGAGCGGAAGCGGCCCTCCTTGACCATTTCGGCGAGGTTGCGGTTGGTGGCGGCGATGACCCGAAAATCCACGTGGATGGGCTGCGTGCCGCCCACGCGCACGATCTCGCACTCCTGCAACACGCGCAGCAAATCGGTCTGGGTCTTCAGGCTGATGTCGGCGATTTCGTCCAGGAACACCGTGCCGCCCATGGCTGCCTCGAACTTACCCTTCTTGCGAAACTGCGCGCCGGTGAAGGCGCCCTTCTCGTGCCCGAACAGCTCGCTCTCGATCAGGGTCTCGGTCAGGGCGCCGCAATGCACCACCACCATGGGGTTGAAGCGGCGCGGGCTGAGGCGGTGCACGGCGCGCGCCACCAGTTCCTTGCCGGTGCCGCTTTCGCCCTCGATGAGCACCGTGGAGTCCACCCCGGCCACGGTCTCGATCTGCTCCCGCACCCGGCGCATGGCCGCGCTCTGGCCGATCAACTCATCCAGGGCGTGGCTCTCCTCGATCTGCTGCCGGAGCATGCGGTTCTCCAGCTTCAGCCGGCGCTGCTCCAGGGCATTGCGGACCACCACCGAGAGGTCGTCCGGGTCGAAGGGCTTGGTGATGTAATCGAAGGCCCCGTGCTTAAGCGCGCGCACGGCCGTCTCCACCGAGGCGTACCCGGTCATGATGATCACGGCGGTGTCCAGTTGCTCTACCTTGATCCTCTCCAGCAGCTCCATGCCGTCGATGCCGGGCATGCGGATGTCGGCGATCACCAGGTCGGTCTCGCGGGAGGCCAGCTTGCTGAGCGCCTCGCCGGCGCTGCCGCTGGTCTCCACCGCGTAACCCTCCTCGGTGAACCAGTGGCCGAGCGAGTCCCTGACAACCTGTTCGTCATCCACGATCAGAATGGACAGCTTCTCTGGCTGCATCGGTTTTCTCCGCCACTGCCGGTACTCCCACAGGTCCGTTGACCGGCAGCAGCACGTGAAAGATGGTTTCGGCGCCGCTTTCCACGCGAATGTCCCCGCCGTGACGCTTGACAATTCCGTAGGCTACCGCCAGGCCCAAGCCCACCCCGCTGGCCGCGTGCTTGGTGCTGAAGAAGGGCTCGAAGATATGGGGCAGCACCTCCTTGGGAATGGGCGGGCCGTCGTTGGAAATCGAAATGTCCACCAGGTCGCCGTCCCCGCGGGCGGCGCGAACTCGCACCCGGCCCCCCTTGCGCCCATCGCCGCCCAGCGCATCCAAGGCGTTGATGACGATGGCCAGCAGTACTTGCTGGATCTGGGAGGCGTCGCAGTAAACCTGCGGCAGCTCCGCCACCCCCACCTCCAACGCGATGGAGCTCATCTCAAAGCGGTGGCGGACCACTGCCAGGGTCCGCCCGACGATGGTAGCAACCTCAGCCCGGGCCAGCTCCGTCGCCTGCTTGCGGGCGAACACCAGCAGATTGTTGACGATTTCCCCGCAGCGCTTGCTCTCATGCTGGATAGTGCGAACCCAGTTCATGCCGGGGTGGGCAGCATCCAGTTTCTTTTCGAGCAGCCGGGCATAGGTGAAGATCCCGGCCAGCGGGTTGTTCAGCTCGTGCGCGACGGCAGCCGCCAACTCACCCAGGGAAGCCAGCTTCTCCGAGTGAATCAGGCTCTCCTGGGCGGCGGCCAGCTCGCGCGTTTTCTGGCGAATGCGCTCTTCCAGGGTTCGATTGGCGGTCTCCAGTTCCTCCGCCATCTGGTCGAAGGCAGCAGCCAGTTCTCCGATTTCGTCCCGGGGCCGCAGCCCGAAGCGGTAGCTGAGGTTGCGCGCGGCCAGCTCCCGCACCCCGGCGGTCAGCCGCCGGATGGGACGGCTGACCAGCCCCCACACCAGCAGCCCGGCAATGCCCAGCATCACCGCGGCGGAGAACACCACCTGGGCCTCCATGCGCCGCTCGTGGCTGGCCAGGGCCTGGTCCACCGAATCCAACGACAGCACCACATCCAGCACCCCCAGGATGCGCTGCGCAGGCGGGTGCGCGTGGCAGGCGGCATTCGAGCAGGCCGGCTCATTCTCAATGGGCCGGATCAGCCCGATCACCCGCTCGGCGCCCATGCGGTAAATGCGGAAGGTGTCCTTGACCGCCGGCTTTTCCAAAGGAGTGCCCGTGGCGTGGCAGGCGTAACAGGCGTCGGCCCGCTTGTCCACGAACTGGCCGATCTCGGCGGGCAGCGTGGAGATCTGGATGGCGCCGGTCTTGGCGAAAATGCGGATCTTGCGCACCCCGGGCTGGACCCCGATCGAGCCGATAATGTGAAGCTGCTCCTCCCGTGCGTTGCGCAACATGCTGTCGCGCGTGGAACGGAAGATGATGTCCGCCATGCCTTGCGCGGACATCACCGCGGTGGTCTCCAGGTTCTGCCGCAGCACGCGCAAATTGGCCGCGCCCAGCCACACCAAGACCGCGGCCAGGCCCGCCACCAGGCCCGCGATCAGCTTGACGCTCAGGCTACGCATATACCGCGCCGCGCAACTCCCTCACCCGCACCGGAAGAACCGCCGGGTCAACTCGCGCCACTTCTCCTGGTCCAGGTTCTGACCCAGTTGCGGGGCGATCCGCCCGCCGTCCAGCGCCGTGGCCATCGCGCGTGGCGAGAGCGCCTCACGCAGGGTCTCCATCGCCTCCTCCATCCACCGCCGGGCCAAGCCACCAAAGAGAAGGTTCCGAAAGCTGACCTGCGCATCCGGCGAGAAGATCTCCATCAGCCAGCCCGCGCCGTATGGCTCCCGGGAGATCACCTCAGGCTTGGCCAGCGCCTGTTCATTGAGCGCCACTACCTCGCCCTCCGCCGGCGCCAGCATGGGAACTTCCCCACGCTCGGTTACCACGGTCCAGCCCTTCTCGCCCTGTCCCACCCAGCGGCCCCGCTGTGGGGTCTCCACCCGCTCGATGGGGCCCAGCAGACTGGCAGCGAACTCGTCCAGGCCGATCCGAACCCGACCGTTACCGTGGTCAAGCGCCCAGGTATGCCCAGGATGGTAGGCCAACGACTCCGGAAGCGCCACGCCGGCCACGATCACGGCCGGCATCCTCCGAGGCGCGTCCTCGATCAGTTCTTTCTCTACCCGGGGGCTGTGCTTCTCCCGGCGCAGAAGCATAGCGGCGAGGATGAAGACCGCGAAAGTGACCAGCACCAACAGCACAACCATCTCAAACACCTCCTGTCGGAAAAGGCGGCACGTTCAGGGCCGCTTTCCGTCGTTGCTGCTGCGTTTTCACTAAGTCCAGTGATTTCCAGGAGATGGGCCGTTGCAATTATCCTCCATAGCGTCTCTCAGCATAGCAGATGTCGTTGCGGAATGCAATAGGCAAAGGAACTCCGCAGCAGCGCCCGCCGAAACCTAGCTCACCGCCGCTTGAGCCGCGGGCCGTGCAGGTAGGCCACCAAATCAGACATTTCGGGAGCAGTGAACCGCGGCCAGCCGATCTTCCGACCGCGCATCGCTTCCAGCATGGCCGGGCCATGCTTCCAAAGCGCCGTCATCATATCGTAGGAAGACATGGCTCCGGCCTTGGTGGATAGTTCAGGAACACCAGAGGCGGGATCGCCGTGGCAGGTGGCGCATTTCTTCCGGACGAAGACTTCGCGACCGCGATCGATGTTGCCGTACTCCTCGAAGTATTGCAAGGCGCCCAGGTACGCCGTGATATCCCGCATCTCGCCGACGTCCAAGGCGGGCAGTTCCCCGGGCATTCCCGGCGTGTGATTCCACAGCGAAGCTGCGAAGTCGGTGAGGCTGAAGCGGGTACGCCGGGTCTTCATGTCGAAACTACCGACGTGGCAGGCCGCGCAGCGCTTCTCCCGGAAGAGCCTCTCACCGTTCTGTGCAGAGCCCACTGTGGCCGCCGACACACGTTCTGCCGACCGGCGGAACCGCCGAAGATAGGCCACCAGATCAGCCAAGTCCTCGGCCACCAGTTCCGGATAGGGGATCTTCTTCCGAGCCATGGCACGGCGCATTCGGGCCGACTGGTTCCACATTTGTTGAGCCAGAGCGATGGGATCCTCGGGAGACTCCCAGGCGGAGACAGGCTTCGCGCCGTCCGGCCCCGGCCCAGGGCCCGCGTGACATTCGGCGCAACGTTTCTCGGAGAATATAGCGCGGCCACGCCTGGTGTTCCCGGGCAAGTCGAAGTAACGCGCCGTGTAAAAGTAGACAAACAGGTCGGCCGCCTCCTGCGGGCTGAGTTGGGGTTGGGCGGCACCCTGCCGGGACATGGCCGCCCACATCCGAGGTGCGTGGTTCCACATCAGGGCAGCAAGTCCTGAAGGGCTGAAGCCGCGCCCGCGGCCTGCACCCAAGTCCGGAGCGCTCTTGCCGCCGTCTCCGTTCAAGCTGTGGCAGCTCACGCAACCCTGGGAGCGGAACACCGCCTGGCCCCGCAAGGCGTCGCCCAACAACAGCGGCAGTGTGGCGCACACTGCCAAAGCGGCCACCACCAAGACGCCGACGACCAAGAGCCAGCCCCTCACACTTGCCATGCTACAAGAAAACCGGAGGTTTTCGCATCGCGGCCGCAGCGCGAATTACATCGTCAGCCGGAGACCGGTGGTGAATTGGTGGGTCCGGAAGCCCTCGAACAGATAGAGCTGCTGCGTGAGTGCATACCAGCGCCACTCCCAGTTCCACTCCAGGCGGTCCTTGAAGGCCACGGCGGTGCGGGCCAGCGGTTGGTAGTAGCGCGCGGGGCGGCTCCCGGAGGAGGCAAACAGCGAGCCGCCGAAGCTCAGCTTGGGCTTGATCGTCCCCGAGCCCGGCAGCTTCACGTCCGCCAGCGCAGTGCCCCCGTGGGCGCGCTCACGGTAATAGGAGAGTTCTCGGCCCAGCGTACTGGGCACCCGGTACAGGATGTCCGAGCGCAACGTCGAGCGGGAGTACTCCGCCAGCAGGCTCAGGTAGTCCCCGCCCCAGGGATTCCAGTTCACCAACAACGCGTTGTCACGACTCAAGAAGTCGTAGTTGACTCCGGGCGCGGGGTTCTGGTTCTGAAGCAGGCCTACATTGCCGGCCAGGATCAGCGAGGGCAGCACCTGGTAGCGAGCCCGGATGCGGGCCTTCTGGTAGTCATTCAAGCTGGTGCGGAAAAAAGCGCGATCGCCCGGTGAGGCCTCGAAATCGATGCTGCCCCGGAACTTTTGGCCAACCCGCAGGCTGGCACCGGCAAGACCGACGTGACGGCGAAGCTGGCCGCTCCAATCGCCGTATGGCAGGTTGATGAGCCCTGCGGGCGTCTGAGCGTCTCCCCACACGTAGCGGTGGCCGCCACGCAAAGCCAGCCAGGAAGTCACATCGACGACGACTTCCACCTGCTGCTGGTTGTAGTTAAGAACCAGGCGTTGGGCCGCGAAGACTCTTTCCACGTCCACCGTGCGCGCGCCGGCCAGGAGCATCTCACCCAGCAGCGCTGAGCCTGCGTTGTGCAGCCGGTCGGTCATCCAGGACTCGATCACCCGCACCCGCCGAATGGGCCGCAACTCGGCGCTGAAGCTTCCGGAGGAATGCGGCCGCCGCGCCTCACCGGCCACGGTGTCCAGTTGCGCGGTGTAAAACGCCAGGACCGAGAAGTCGAGAAAGTTGCCCGTGTTCTGCTGCGCCAGCTTGGCGGTCGAGTGCGGGCGGCTGTAAAGGAACTGACCGTGAAGGTCCACCCAGGAAAGCGGGTTGGCCGTGAACATCGCTCCCGAGTAGAGGCTGTCAGAGCGGACGTGGTAAAGCTGGCTGGCGCTCTCGAGGAACAGCCGCTGGTCGAAGTACGGAGTCAAGACGTTGCCGCCATGGCGGCCGCCGGGCCAGAAGGTGCTCTGGTCGTCGGCGTAGTTGATGCCGCCCTGTTCCAGGGTTAGGTGAAAGCGGGAAAACTGGAAGCGGAACCCGCCGCGGTAGTCGTCAGCGCGGTCATAGAGGCGCGTTCGGATGGGATACTCGTTGCCGTCCAAGACCAGGTTGGTGATGCCGGAACCTTCCCCCATGTTGCGCTGGTAGGCGAAGTAGGGCGTAATACGGCGGCCGGGGAAAAGGTCCAGCCGGAAGTCGCGGGAGCGGCGCACGGTGTCGAAGGCGCGCTGATTGAGGAAGAAGCCGCGCTCGCGGGTCGGATCGGCGAAAGAGGGCAGAAAGTTGAAGTAGGCGAGGTTGCGGTAGTCGAAACTGAACTCGTAGAGGCCCTGCTTGCGCGCGTCAATGCGCGCCGTGTTGTAAGGATCGCCGCCCCAGGAGTGGCCGCGCACGTCGATGCGGTCGAACAGGCGCCGCGAGGGATCCGTGAGGCTCAGGTCGGCGCCGAACAACTTGGGGCCTTCTCCCAGGTTGACCACGCTGCGGTAGGTGTTGAAGTCACCGCCCACCTTTCCCACCCAGCGGTAGCCGAGATCGAGCGTGCCCGTCAGCCACGCCTCTGTCTTGGCCTGTGGCGCAGGCGGTTTCGCCTGCGGCGTGGCAGGCGGACTCTGCGCCACGAGCGGCGCGATCAGCAGCACCAGCACGAAGTTCTTCATCGTCGCAGGGCCCGGTCAGCGTAGGAGCCGTGGATCTTGGTGTGGCAGATGGTGCAGTTGCGGAAGCGGGCGCTGGCGAGGTCATGAAACGCCGGCGGCACGCCCCCCGCGTTGCCCGTCAGGCCAACGTTCGCATGGCACTCCAGGCACACGAACCGTTGCTCGTGCCGGGTCAGCAGGCGGGGATTGGCCGAGCCATGAGGCTCGTGGCAGGTGCGGCATCCCTGGAGGCGCACCGGCGGGTGCTCGAAGGCGAAGGGCCCACGCTTGTCGGCGTGGCACTTGAAGCAGCCCGGCTCGTTAGCCGCCACCGTCTGCGCCGAACCCGGCAGGAAGTTGCCGTGGGGGTTGTGGCAGTCCACGCAGGACATGACCGCTTCGGGCAGCTTGTGCCGGTGGGGTCGCTGGAACTCGGCCCACTCGGCGGTGTGGCAGGCCGCGCAGCCGCGGTTGACTGCCGCCGCCTGCCGCGGCGCCAGCTTCGCGAAACCTTTGTGAACGGAGTGGCACGCCACGCAGGCCACCCGGCTGCGGGCGTGGCCGCCTTGCAAGCGACCGAGCTGGGTGGGCTGGTTCAGGTGGCACCTCAAGCAACCCTGATCCGCCGCCGCCGGGGCCAGTTTGGCCGGATTGAGGATGTCAGCCGCCGAAGACGTCTCGGCGTGCTTCGAGCCCGGTCCGTGACAAGACTCGCACGCACGGCCCTCAAAGCCCCGCCGCTTGTCCGTTTCGATCCGGTGGTGGGGGCTCTTCTGAAACGGCCCGAACAGATCTTCGTGGCAGCCCTGGCAGGTGTCCGAACCAACGTATTCGGCGGACGGCTTCTGAGCCGCGGCAGGCTGAAGGCCTGCCCCACGCCCGGCAGCGGCCAGCCACAGACTGGACGCCGCAGCCGCGAAGGCAATCCAGGGACCCGCTCGGCCGGGTCCCCGTTTTGACGGAGGAGGAGGAGTGTGGGTTACGCTTCGCGGCCGCGGCGATGGAACCATTCGAGTCTCGCCCCTCCGACCGTCTCTCCCATTCTACCGCTCTTTGGCCTCAGCGTGCATGCACCTTGGGCACGCCAAACTCGCGGCCCGTAGCGTGGCAGGCGTCGCAGCTCTCGCCCAGCCGCGTGGTGTTGGCCAGCGCGTGCGAGGCCGCCGCCTGGCTGGTGTGGCAACTGGTGCAGGCGGCGGTGATCGGGCCGGCGGGGTTCACGTATGCGCTCGGTTCTACCACGCCGAGCCGGCCGCTGCCTTTGAGCGGCAACTGCTCGGAACCATTCACGTGGCAGGCCGCGCAGTTGCGGCGATCGCCAGGGTAAAGGACCTTATTGAAGTTATGCGTGCCGATGACGTAAGGAATCGTGAGTTCCTCGCCGGTGTGGATCCGGTGGATCATCGTCCGGAAATCGACGGTGAGGCTCCCGCCTGTCCCGCCCGTCTTGAGCGGGTTGTGACAGACCACACACGCCTCGATGGTGTTGCGGTTGTCCCCGTGGAACGAGAGGCTGTAATGGCAGGAGTTGCACTTGGCGAGCGAGACCACGGTGCGCCGCGGTTCCGGCTTCGAGCCGTCCACGGCAAAGGAGAACACTTTGTTGACGCCCGCGTCACGCACCGTGATCTCCGTTGTGCGTTGCAGCAGCTTGATCTCGCGGCGCCCCTCGATCTCGATAGCGTACGAACCCTTGGCGTCAGCCGGAATCGGCGTCTGGAGAGTCCACCAGTACCGGCCGTCGGTGGTCCCCTCCGCCCTCCGAACGTCCTCGGAGACGTATGTGGCGTAATCGCTGGTGGGCCCCGCCAGGATCAGGTTGAGCCGGTTCATCTCGGAGGCCAGGATGGGCTTGCCTGACTTGTCCTTAACCGAGAAGGTCACCGTGGGCCGCTTGCCCGCCACGCCGTCATTCACCGCCAGGATGTCGAATACCACCCCAGGCAGATCCCGGGAAAAGCGCGGTACGGTGTGCGCCCCGCGTACCGAAACGTCGAACTCCAGCTCGCCCTGCGGGAAGTGGCAGCTCGCGCACTGGTTGTCGGAAACCTGCGGCAAGTCGGCATGGCCGGCGCCCGTGGCGAAGTTGACGTTGTCGTGGCAGGCGCCGCAGGCGGCGCGATTGGGTTTCAGATACGCCACCGCCTGGGCCGCGCCGGTGTTCTGCTCATGACAGATCAAACAGTTGCGGGTGTCGGTGGGGAAGGCGATGTGCGAGTAGTCGTGCACCGACTGGTTGTAACCGATGATAACGTACGGCTTCCCCGCCCGGACGCTGGGCAGACCCTCGCCCCTGTGGATCTTGTGGATCATCACCGGCATGTCCACGGTGTTGCCGGTGTCGGGATCCACGGTCTGCGGCGTGTGGCAGAGCACG
>Ga0315312_1002326_pt1 | contig 13320 bp, 10 predicted proteins | sample TDP7_MG_FD_203629 | JGI IMG/M metagenome (GOLD analysis project Ga0315312, IMG submission 203629) | Freshwater sediment microbial communities from Lake Towuti, South Sulawesi, Indonesia - TDP7 | ecosystem: Environmental > Aquatic > Freshwater > Lake > Sediment | place: Indonesia: South Sulawesi... | reverse complement strand
TTCACCCCCCGGGGTCACCCCCACGGGGCGTCGGGTATAACTATCCGGCCAAACAGTCAATTGCCGGAGCCGGACTTTCACCGGCCAGACACGCAGCATTATGGGCTGCGAGCAGAGCACGCAGAGAAAAACCCTGCCAAAAATATCATTATGAAAATCTCTTTTTGCTTTATGCCCTTATGAATTTACTCTTTCTCGGCGCCCTCTGCGCTCTCTGCGGTGAAATACTTTTCCCGCATTCTTTGGGAAAGTTCGCCAAGGAGGCCCATAGCCTTCTCTGAATCTTCTACAGACATCAATCCCATTCCGCAACTGGGAGTGAGGAGGCACCTTTCCCGCAGAGATTCTTCCAAGATTCCTCTTTTTGCCAATTCCCGAAATTCCCCCTTCAACTTCTCCATGAGAGCTTGAACTGTTTCTTTCCCGGTAAACTCCGAGGTGGGCACGATTCCCCACGCCAAAACTCCCCCGCGGGAGAGAAAATCTCTTATGGCTTCAGGATAAAGAGAAAAACGCTCGAAGAACCCCCAGGCATCGAAATTGACAATGTCCGCCTTTGTCGAAAGGAGCAGGGACCAATCCGTGTTCCCGCAGCAGTGCACTCCAACCCGAGCTCCCTGGCCCTGGAATTCTTCAATCGTTTCATTCAGGCGCCCGGAGATGGTCGAACCATCCACGCTAAAAAATGCCGATCCGTAACCGGACAACCCAGGCTCGTCAAGAAATAGAATGACCTCTTGGCAGACCTTTTTCATCCTCTGGATGATCCATCGTCCTCGCAGAAGCAGACCTTTAAGAATGCCATCGAAGGCCACCTCGTTATGGATGATGTCCTTCCCGTTGCCATCCTTCACTGCCAAGCCAAAAGTGATTGGGCCAATGATCTGCCCCTTGAAAAACTGGAGAGAAGACGGCTTTTTCTCTTCCAGATGTCGGACCATGCCTTCAAATCCATCCGCATACCCGGGAGGAATTCGGTAGGGTTCTACATCTCTGGCCAGGTAAGAACTGTAGACCTTCTCCAATTCTTTGGTTTCGTCGAGATCAGCATCGAAATGAACTTCTCCCTTTGCCTCATCAACCCTTAGAAAAGGAAGCCCGGAACTAGCCTGAATAATCATGCTTTCTAGAACTCTGTGTTTGGGGAGTTGAGGCCAGAAAGGGGTTTGGGGTATGGTCCGGGTGATGAGCGTTAAGGCTTGTTGTGCGTCTTTATGGGGAAGGCTTCCCACGCCAGTGGCCAGAAAGCAAGGATTAAATGTTTTTCTGTAACTGGTTTCCATCTTATCCACTCTTTAAAGCTTATTCCCACGATCTAGAAATGTTCCCCTGAGTCTATCCTAAAGGCCCACGAAAGAATAAGGGAAAGGCATTGATTTGTTTCAAAAATTTATATTAGGCAATTTCCCGGGCCTTGTCAAGACAAAAGGCTCGCCGGAACATTGACATCAATGGAGATACCTTGTACTCTACATACGCGACCCAAAGATTTGCCATCAAGATCCCTATGACGAAATAAGGAAATTTCACCGCAGAGAACGCAAAGAACGCTGCTTTTTTTAGGGGGTGAGCTATGGTCCAGGAGAAAAAAAAGGACGAAATGACCCTCGCTCAATTTCTGGAGGCTGTGGCAGAAGGAAGCGCAACTCCAGGGGGTGGGAGTGTCTCCGCTCTGGCTGGTAGCCTCGGCTCGGCTCTGGTGGAAATGGTCGTCAACCTGACTCTTGGCAAAGAGGGCTTCGAGGCCCAAGAGGCAGAATTGAAGAAGATACGCCAGGAAGCCCGATCCCACAGGGAAGCTCTCGCCGCCACCATCGTGCAGGATATCAAAGCCTACCAGGAGGTAATGATCGCTTACCTGCTCCCCAAGACGAGCGAAGAGGAAAAAAGAAAGCGCAAAGAAGAAATCCAGAAAGCCTTGAAGAAAGCGGCCGACCCTCCCCTCTTCACTGCCGCCACCAGCCTTAAAGTGATGAAGCTCTGCCAGGAAGCAGTAGAAAAAGGAAACCCCAATACGATCAGCGATGCCGCCGTTGGAGTCCTTCTCGCCGATGCCGCTCTCTTGGGAGGGATATTCAACGTCCTGATCAACCTCTCCGCCCTGGATGATAAGACCTACGTGGAAAGAATGAAAAAGGAACTCCGGCGTTTACGGCTGGAGGGGGAAAAGATAAGAAAATCAATCCTGGCGCGGGTTAAAGAGAAAATTTACTAATCTGGCTCCCGCGAGAGAGTTCGAATTCCGGATTCAGGGAATCATTTACCAAGAAATCGGGGCCAAAGGCAGTGGAATGGAATGGACGGTACAAAAAACCTGGGAGGCAATTAAAGAGGAACTCGTCACCATCGGCAAAAAACACCTCGATGGCAAGTTCTTAGATCATTGACATAGTAAGAAGAATTTGATAACGGTTTTCTGAAATTTTCTCCTTCCATGAATGATATGCCATATTTCGCCCAAATTTCTGAATTTAACTTACAATTCAAAATCGAAAGCCGCTTTTTTGCCCAAGGCGGCCCTGCAATTTATGTTGCCAGCTCTTTAATCGCAAGATTTTCTTTGGCGAATTGCAGAAGCCCAATCAGGGCTCTCCAGCTTTCTTGGAGAGCGGGACTTCTGTCAATCCATTGATCCTGACATTAATGAGAAAGTTGAATACGGCTGTAGAAGGGAGGGAAAAAAGATGGCTAAAATGAGATGTGCCACGGCGATGATTAAGGCCTTAGAAGAAATCGGGACGGAAGTGGCTTTTGTTTATAATGGGCACGGGAACTGGGCGCTTTTAGATGCGATCCAATATGAAAGCCATATCCGAGGAATCACCTGCCGGGGTGAGGATCAGGCAGTCCATATGGCCGATGGGTATTACCGATCTAAGCGCCAAGGTCCCCTCCCCATCGTTTGCACCTCGGTGGGGCCGGGCAACATGAATACTGCCCCTGCCTTAGCCAATGCTTTTTTCGAATCCTCTGCTTTGGTGGTTTTGGCTGGCGCTGGGTCAACTCACTGGTATGATCGAGGAGGAATAGAGGAATTTTATCGATATGCCCCGGAGGAGTGGACTCAGACCGTAAAGACCTGTACTAAAAAGGCCTTGTTAATCAACAGGCCGGACACGGCAGTGGAGATGCTACTCCGGGCTTGCAAAACAGCAGTCACTGGCCGGCCTGGCCCTGTTGTTTTGCAAGTTCCTTTTGATATTCAGCACTCAAACGTTGAGTTCAATGTTCTTCCCAACGCAAAACAATGGGTCAAAATCCACCCCCCAGGACCAGATGGGGCTGCCATCCGGGAAGCAGCTCGATTGATCTCAAAATCAGAGCGCCCTCTGGTCTTTGTGAGCAGCGGGATACACCACTCTGAGGCATATAAAGAACTTGCCATTCTCCTGGAGACCTTCGGCCTTCCCCTTTGCACGACGACGATGGGAAAAGGGGCTTACCCGGAAGATAAACCTCTCAGCCTAGGTCCCATCGGGAGGTCTGGAACGGGGCACGGCAATCGGGCCGCAGAGGAATGCGATCTCCTGGTCGCCGTGGGAACTCATTTTACGGATATAGATACAGGTGGCTGGACACTCTTTAACATCCCTTCAAGAACGCGGCTGATTCATATCGACATCGATCCTTCGGAAATTGCCAGAGTCTATCCTCCCGAGGTGGGAATCGTCTCCGACGCCCAGCTCGCCTTAGCCCATTTGATTGAGGAATTAAAATCTCTCGGTGCGGTGGCTGAGCGTTGGGCAAACTGGAGGTCAGAGCTAAGCAAATGGAGGGGAGAATGGGAGCAAAGTGTGGCCGCCCTGCGGCATTCGGACCAAGCTCCTCTAAATTATGCCCGCGTTTGCCATGAGGTTTCCCGCCTGCTCAACGAATCCTACTCAGAGGCTTCAGTTTTCGTGGATACGGGACACCTGCTCTCTTTTGCGCCACCCTTCTACAAGGTCATCAAGCCCACCTTCCACCACTGCGGCTTTTTCCACCGCATGGGCTGGAGCCTCCCGGCTGCTTTCGGAACCCGGGTTGCCCGTCCTGGATATCCTGTCGTTGCCTTGATCGGAGACGGATCTTTTCTCTTTAGCTGTACGACTTTAGCAACTGCCTACGAATACGACATACCCGTGATCGCAGTGGTGATGAATAACCGCTCTCTCCAGATCGAGGGAGAACTGATGCAGCGGCTTTACGGACGGAAAGCCTTCTGCGATTTTGTAAAGCAATCTACCCGGGAACCTTGGAACCCCAACTTCCTTGCCATAGCCGAGGCCATGGGAGCCCGGTCCAAAAAGGTGAGGACGCCGGGAGAATTAGCGCCGGCCATGGCGGAAGCTCTAAAATCCCAAACTTCTTTTTTAATTGATGTAGATATCGATGCTAAATCTGCGGGATATCGAAGCGTCTGGTATCCCTATCCTAATAATTTCTGGGTTTCAAGAGAGGAGGTGGGCAAGCACTTTTAGGGGTTGATGCCCATTAACGGGAAAGGAGGGATGTCTAAGAAAAAATAATAAGGTCTGCGATCAAACATTTTGATATCCAGAACAAAAGGACGGCTAAACGCTGAAGGGCACGATCAATTTGGCTGGGAAGTATAGCAAGCTGAGCGAAGAGGGTATACTACGGTGCAGGGGAGAACAACAAAAATTGAGTTTGGTCGGGCAAAGGCGCTAAGGGATAAATCCGCTTTAGAAAAAATTGTCTAAAGAAGACCCGGCGCCCAAAATCCTTTAGAATCTTGAAAAGATTTTTTAATCGCTGATGGAAGAATGAGAGAAAGCTGTAAACAATTCTAAATAAAGGCGAAATGAAGGAGGAGAAAAATGAAAAAGAATACAAGGTTTAGTTTTGGTTTAGCTTTATTGTTATCCCTGGTGTTGCTTTTTGGCTATGCTCCTAAACCAGCGGCCCAACCGGCACCACCCGCCCCTAAGGTGAAGGTCGTAAAATGGAAGGGACAGGAGACTTTTCCTACGAAGCTGCCACCCTACGGTCCCTTCGGTGCCGGCGAGGCGGGTGTTCATGCTATTACTCGAGAATGGACTGAGTGGCTTAAAAGGGCTACTGGTGAGAGTCTGGTCATCGATTGGGCAGAACCGGGGGCAATTTTCCCGCCTTTTGAGGCGGATGCTGCTGTAGGCAAAGGTGTGGTTCAGATTGCCATTTCCTTCGGAGGCTACTATACAGGGAGAATTCCGGAAGCTGATCTAGAAACTGGATTAGTCTTCGCCTGGCCGACTGTAGCCGCAGAGTATGACTGCTTATACAATTATGGGTTGTATGCAGAACTGAAAAAGGTTTATGCCGAGCGCAATATAAATTGGTACCCCATGCACACTGATGCTATTGTCGGTATCGGGACTCTATTCCCCGCGCCCACTCCCGAGGGTATCAAAGGTAAAAAGATAAGGGCAGTTGGATTATGGGGGGATTACATTGCCATGCTTGGAGGCAGCCCTGTGCCAATTCCTTGGGGGGAAATATATATGGGGTTAAAATTGGGTACTGTTGATGGATGGACGGCTGGCTCGGCAACGCTGGAGGAACTTAAGCTGAAGGAGGTTGCCAAGGGTTTTGTCTACAGCCCCAGAATCGCTAATGCCCCGGTTAATATACTTATTAACATGGATGCGTTTAAGGCGTTGCCCAAGGATATACAGGAGTTGATGGAGAAAAATAACCGATATATTACCTATGCTTTATCCCACAAATGGCACCAGCAGTGTACCTGGGTCATAGCGGATGCGAAGGAGAAATATGGGCTGATACCTTACGCCTGGTCTCCAGAGGATATTAAGAAGGTGACTGAAAAGGCGGTGGAGACCCTTTTCCCTAAAGTAGCTGCCAAAAGCCCAAGGTGTGCCAGGTTAGTGGAAATAGTAAAGAAGCAAATGAGAGACTATGGCAGGATAAAGTAGCTTTGGACAAGCAGCAGGATGCGTGGTTGTGGAGAAGTGTAGAGAAAAGCAAGATTAGGCTAATATAAAAAGGGGCGGAAAACTGAACTGAGACCCAGCCCATCTCTGGGACCGAGAAGAGGTCAGAATAGCTATTGATGGTTCTTTATTGGGATAGGCTGGGTTGTGCTTCCATGGAAGAGTGGCGGTATGGTGGTTTAATATGTTGAAAAGTTTCTGTCGCAGCATTGACTTTTTAAATGAGTGGGTGGGGAAAATTTCTGGTTGGCTGATTATTCCTTTGACCATATTAGTAATTTATGATGTGACACTCAGGTACGTGTTCAACCGACCTACAGTGTGGGCTTGGGATATAAACATCCAGCTTCTTGGTGCCCTTGTGGTTCTCGGTGGTGGCTATACTCTTCTTCATGGTGGACATATTGGAGTAGATGTGCTTGTGGTGCAGCTTTCTTCAAGAAGGCGGGCAATGGTAGACCTAATTACCTCTCTGTTTTTCTTCTTTAGTATTGGGGTGCTGCTGTGGAAAGCAGTCGGGGAAGCCTCGTTTTCTGTGCAAATAAGAGAACTCTACACCAGTGTCTTTGCGCCCCCTATATATCCTTTCAAAATTCTAATGGTGGTAGGGATTCTTCTACTGTTGCTTCAAGGGATGGTAAAGTTCATCCGTGACCTAATTACAGTTGCCTCTACGGATATGAAAGGCAGACCATGACCATTGGAATGATAACCCTTACCATATGGAGTGCCCTTCTGGCATTGCTATTGACGGGGTTTCCTGTTGCTTTCTCTATGTTAAGTGTTGCTGTAGTAGGTTACATTGTTTTTATCAGTCCCCAAGCATTATATACAATTTTTCCCGTCGTCTTCCGTAATCTAACAACAGACATCTACGTAGCGATTCCTCTGTTTATCTTTATGGCAGCTGTGTTTCAAGTTTCGGGCATCGGCGACCGCATGTATGGGACGATGTATAAGTGGATGGCTGGTTTAAGAGGCGGGCTAGCCATTGGAACAGTGGCTATTTGCACTGTGATAGCGGCTATGACTGGATTGGGTGGGACAGGCACTGTAACCATGGGTTTATTAGCTTATCCAGAGATGAGGAAGCGAGGTTATGAGAAAAGGATGGCCATAGGGTGCATTCCGGCAGGAGGGGCTTTAGGCCCTCTCATTCCACCGAGCGTTCCTATGATTCTGGTGGGGAATCTAAGTGGCGTTTCCGTGGGCAAGCTCTTTATGGCCGGAGTTTTTCCGGGTCTCATTTGTTCATTCTTTTTTATGCTTTATATTGCGATAAAATGTTTCCTTAACCCGAGCCTTGGTCCGCCGATACCACCTGCGGAACGAGCCAGCTGGAAGGAGAAATTTGTTTCTCTTCGTGGAGTGTGGGCTCCGATTTTATTGATTCTTTTGGTTCTGGGAGGGATTTATACTGGCGCTTGCACCCCCAGTGAAGCGGGCGGTATAGGTGCTGCTGGCGCTTTATTATGCGCGGCCATCTACCGTAATTTTAACCGCAAGAATTTGTGGTGGGCAGTAATGACCACGATGAGAGTTAATGCTATGGTTATGTGGCTGGTCATTGGCGGTGCCAGCTTTTCCTCCCTTTGTGGTATCACTGGAGTCACTCACTTTGTGCGTGACATTCTGGTGGGATTGCCAATAGGCTCTATGGGCGTTTTGTTTGTGATGATGACTATACTGTTTATCATGGGTATGTTTATTGAAAATGCCTCCATTATAATGATCTGTCTTCCTATTATGATGCCGGCAGCGTTATCGCTTGGGTTTGACCCCTTATGGTTCGGTCTTGTCTTCACCATGATGGTAATAATCGGGATGATCACGCCGGTTTTTGGCTATAACCTATTTTATTTTAAAGGATTGGGTCACTCCGATGTGGATATGATGGATATCTATATAGCCATTCTTCCCTACATCCCACTTATGTTAGCTAGCCTGGCGTTATGTATTATTTTCCCTGAGATAGCCTTGTGGTTCCCGAACACGATGATTAAGTAAGAGGAGTTATTGAAAACTTTGTTTACAACACCTGTTCCAGATGAAGATGTCATTCCTCAGGGTGGTCAACCATTTCAAAAGCATTAAGTTAGGATCTATCCTGAACGAGCGGTGAAAAGCATCTTTTTAAATTTCCCGAAGCCATAGACCCTGCGGAATACATCTTTGCCACTTACTATGTGGAGACCCCCGTTAATCTGCATTAGGCTGCTGAGGCTATTGCTGCTGGATAGTCTATGATTACCTGGAGCCGGTGTAAATGCGAGAAACGCCCTGAGCAACGGGTGGCAATAAACTAATACGGACGCATTAAATAATTTGACTCAAAATCGTTTCCCTCTCCCCTCGCGGGAGAGGGCCAGGGTGAGGGGAATTAGAGTCACGTCGGATTCACTCACCCTCACCCCAACCCTCTCCCATCAAGGGAGAGGGAGTCCATTGTCAAGATACTTCCTGCGTTTGAATTAATTTGGCGGTAAGAGATAGGGCTAAGAGGTTTGGCAACAGCGAGTTGGCAAGAGCCATGAAAAGTTAAATTTTGACTCAAATCTGAAGCAAAATTAAGCAGTCACAGGCAAAAAGGAGTGAATTATGTCGGGAAGTTATAAAGGTGGTTATATGGGCAGAATATTAAATGTAGACCTATCTAAAGGCAAGATGGGTGAAGAAGCTTTGCCCGGTGATGATGTTTTAAGGAAATATATTGGCTGCTGGGGCTTGGGCCTTCGATTTCTTTATGATCTTCTTCCTCCGGGTTACGCCGCCGCTGATCCGGAGAACCCTTTGATCTTCTTCACTGGGCCCCTCACAGGGCTGAACCTTCCCGGAGCCACGAACATCACTCTGGCCACGAAAAACTTCGATACTAACTCTACCGTGGGGCGCTCGCATTCCCATGGCCGATTTGGAATCTTGCTAAAAATGGCTGGCTATGATGGGGTGATCATTACAGGCCGTTCAGAGAAGCCAGTTTACCTATGGATTTACCAAGGCAAGGCAGAATTGCGGGATGCCCGCGGCCTTTGGGGAAAGGATACTCATGATTCAGAGGATCACATCAAAAACGAGGTAGGAGAGGCCAGAGCGAGCGTGGCCGCCATCGGGCCTGGGGGGGAAAATCTTTGTGCCGGAGGAATGATCGCCAATGACAAGAATCACTCCTTTTCCCATAGCGGGGTCGGCTCCGCCATGGGGGCGAAAAAACTGAAAGCGATTGCTGTCTTTGGGAACGGTCCCGTGACAGCAGCTGAATCTGAAGTTTTGGAAAAAATTCGTAAGCAGTGGATGGAATCCCTAAACAAGCCGGGGCATTTCGGCATGAAGGTAGGCCAGGCCAAAACCAAAATTGCCGAGTATCGTTACATGCTGGACCTCATCGGGTTCGCAGGTAAGAATTTCCGCATTAATCAGCTCAGCGAATTTGGCCGGGGGTGGTCCAGGCAAAAATTTACTCCTAAGCCATGCCCCACCTGCCCCATCGGCTGTTCCTATGATGTTCAGGTGATGGAGGGTCCGCATAAGGGGTATGTGGCCACATTGAGCGGCGGAGGCGAGGCTCTGGAGGGAGCTGGTTCCATCTTGAACATTGTCGAACCCGGGACCATTTTTTACCTGACGGATCAATATGATCGTCTGGGGATCGAAGGGAGTATGGCCGGCTGTACCATCGCCATGGCCATGGAAGCCTTCGAGAAGGGCTTGATCAAAGGGAATGACACAGATGGCCTGGAGCTCATCTGGGGAGATGCCGAGGTGGCGGAAAAGCTGCTCCGCAAGATGGTTTACCGGCAGGGTTTCGGCGAGACCCTGGCGCGGGGGGTGAAAGAAGCGGCGGAAGCTATCGGAGGCGAAGCCCCTGATTTTGCCGCCCATATCAAAGGATCAGGAATCAACCTGCACGACTGGCGGTCAGCATGGGGGGTTCTTTTCGGGCAGATCGTGGGCAGTGCTGCAGGATGGCCGGCACCCGGAGCGGACTGCTGGACTCCGGAGCCCGATGCCGGTTATCCAAAACTCGCCGAAAGGTTTGACTCCCGCTCCAAGCCAATGGAAGCCAGGAAGACCGGTATCCTGAAGTTCATGAACGATTGTACGGGGATCTGCTGGTTCGTCACCTGGGGTATGGAAGGCGTTCTCAAACTCACGGCGGATGCTATTTCTGCGGCGACCGGCTGGGATTACTCGCCGGGGGAACTTCTTCAGGTTGGAGAACGGGTGATGCATCTCGAGCGGGCCTTTAATGTCCGCCATGGGCTCACCCCCGAGGATGACTGGAGCGTTCCCAAAAGGATCATCCAAGCTCCCCCGGATGGCCGGGCAGCAGGCATTTCCATCGAGCCTTATCTTAAAGGCATGGTGGAAGAATACTACCGGCTTATGGGTTGGGACCCGAAGAGTGGAAAACCCTGGAGGAAGACATTGGAGCAATTCGGGCTGGCAGAAGTGGCGCGAGACCTCTGGGGGTAAAAAGGACCTAAATTAAGCGATTTTTTAAAACACAGAGAACACGGAGTTTCATTTCATAGTTAAAAAACAAAATAAGCTCAATCTTTTCTCTGTATCTTCATGTAATAGATTCGTCAGCTAAAATATTGTATTGTTTTCACTTAACGAGGGCACAGAGTAAAACAGAAAAAAGGAGTTTATTTCCTTGTTTTATCTTAAATTTCCTCTGGGACCTCTGTGGTGAATCGCCTTTTTTAGGTAGGAGAAAAATCCGAAATCCGAAACAAATTACAAATTCAAATTTCTAATTTTTGAAAATGGAAAAAGGAAAAGCCAAAACTATTGTGCTTCTGGGCACCCTGGATACGAAAGGGTTGGAGATAGGCTATATTCGGGAGAAGATCCAGGCCAAGGGACATGAAACGATTGTAATAGACGCTGGAATCCTCGGCAACCCCAAGATAAAAGCTGATATCAGCAGGGAGGAAATAGCCGAGGCAGGCGGCAAAAACCTGGAAGAACTCAGGCGGGAAGCGCAAACAAGCTCTAACAGGATGCAAATCATTCAAGTTATGATCGATGGAGCTGCAGCTATAGTCAAAAAGATGCACGGTCAGGGCAAATTGGATGGCATTCTCTCTGTTGGGGGATCCATGGGAATGGCCATTGGCGCAGGGGCTATGAAAGTGCTCCCTGTGGGGATTCCGAAGCTGATGGTGGGGACCCATTTTTACTCTCAATATCTGGGCGAGGTCGACCTGACGATCATCCAATGCCCCACAGACATCATGGGCCTTAATCCGATTACCAATTTAACCCTGGAGCAGGCCGCGGGGGCAATTTGCGCCATGGCTGAGGCAAAGGGGGCAACGGAGAAAACAAGGCCCCTGGTGGCCATGACCGGCTTGGGTGTCACCACCCCTGCTGTAATCGCGTTGCAGAAACTTTTGGAAGCTAAGGGCTACGATACTGTCGTTTTCCATGGCAACTCCGAGGTCATGGACCAACTAATCGATGAGGGCATGATTGATGGCGTTTTGGACTTTTCTCCCAATGAGCTCATCAGAATCTTCATCCTCAAGGATACCCCTTGGCGGGCTTCGAGACTGGAGGCTGCGGGACGCAGGGGGCTTCCCCAGGTCATCGTTCCCGGGAGCTTGGATATGATTGTTTTGCGAATGGCTAAGGATCTCATTCCCGAACACTACAAAAGCAGAAAGATTTACTTGCACGGCCCATATGTGACTGGCGTAAGGACGAACACGGCAGAGTTGACCCTGCTTGCCGAGCTTGTCGCGGATAAGGCAAACCGCGCCAAAGGCGCGGTCGCCGTGGTCTTCCCCAATAAGGGATTTTCGGCTATCGATCGAGAAGGCTTGGTCTTCTATGAACCCGAAACCGATAAGGTTTTTCTTGAGGTATTGAAAAAGAAGCTCAAGGCAGAAAATAAGATTATCGAAGTGGACGCCCATCTCTTTGACGAGGATTTTCTGATCGAAGTTGCCAGAGTGTACGATGAAATGGCCAAAAGGAGGGTTCATCATGGCTAAAAGATTTACGAGAAAAGAAGTTATGGAAAAACTGAAAAAGACCAATGCCCAGGGCAAGCCTATTCTGGTCGCCTGCTGCGGGGCGGGCATCATCGCCAAATGTGCCGAGCTTGCCGGTGCCGACATCATCATGACTGCCTGTAGCAGCAAATCCCGACTCATGGGGCTTCCAACTACTCCCATGGGGAACGTTAATGAGGACATGTTGAACCTATGCGCTGAAATTTCCAACGTGGTCAAAAATACCCCGATCATTGCTAGTTTGGATGCTTCAGATCCCACATGGATGGACCTCGCTCCGCTGATGGAACGGGCGGCTGCCGTCGGATATTCAGGGGTTCTAAACTATCCCACCCTCAGCCCGTTGCTTGGACACGAACGGCGCCTGGTAAGGGAATCGGTTGGCCTAGGATTTGGCCGAGAGGTGGAGATGATGCGCATCGCCAAAGAAAAAGACCTTTTCACTGTTGCCTATGCCTTTAACCCTGAAGACGCAAAGCTGATGGCCGAGGCCCATGTTGATTGCCTTGTAGCCCACGTTGGGTCCACCGCGGGTGGGCTAGTTGGTTTCAAAGCGATTTCATTAAAAGAGGGCGCACAGTGGGCCCAAAAGATAATCGACATCGTTAAATCCATAGATCGCAGCATTATTTGCCTGGCTCACGGAGGCCCTTTTGCCACGCCAGAAGATACCAAATACCTTTATGAACACACGGAAGCGGTCGGTTTTGTTGGGGCATCAAGCATCGAGCGCATTCCCATAGAAAGGGCCATTAAAGAAGTGGTTACCCAATTCAAGTCGATCCCTCTGGGCAGAAACCAAAGGATATAGGTGTAGGAGGAAGGCCCATTATGATGAAGATCTGGTGTCAAATGGTCATTTCTGAATGCGATCAAAGATATCTTCAGCGTATTGAAACCTGCCTGAATACTTCCAAACGCCCAGATACCAAAATTGAGATGGCCTTCCCCTCCAAAAGCATTGCCGGTGAACAATTCGTTTATCGTTATTTTAATTTCATTAACGAGCGGCAGATCATGGAGGGCCTCCAGCAAGCTCAGGCAAACAATTTTGATGCAGTGGTAATTAATTGTTTCTACGATCCATGCTTACGTGAATCCCGCGAGGTCATGAAAATTCCGGTGCTGGCACCGGCTGACTCCTCCATGATGATGGCTTCCATGATGGGCAGTAAGTTCGCCATCGTTACTCTCCATTCTAAAGCTGAACCGATCATCGAGGACAAGATCAGGTTATATGGGGTCTTCTGCAAATCGAGTGGGTAAAAATTAGCCCAAAAATATCAAACAGCCCTTTATTTTAGCGGGTTTTCTGACTTGTAAAGGGACAAAAAATAATGCTATGAATTTTTCATGCGAAAACA
>Ga0315312_1002325_pt1 | contig 13320 bp, 13 predicted proteins | sample TDP7_MG_FD_203629 | JGI IMG/M metagenome (GOLD analysis project Ga0315312, IMG submission 203629) | Freshwater sediment microbial communities from Lake Towuti, South Sulawesi, Indonesia - TDP7 | ecosystem: Environmental > Aquatic > Freshwater > Lake > Sediment | place: Indonesia: South Sulawesi... | reverse complement strand
ATTAAGGGCGTCATCGACGAAGCGTTAAGATGCAAGAAGACGGGCGAAGAGAAGACCATCCTTTTCCTGCTGTGTGGCCACGGCCATTTCGACATGCAAGCTTTCGACGACTACCTCCAAGGCAAACTTCCACCCTACGCGTACCCAGATGAAGAGGTGCGGAAGGCTATGAAGAAGCTGAGGGAACTATATCCATGGTTAGAGACCCTGCCTTACTAACCGTTATCCTCCCCTTTTTTGCTCTTCCAAAACCCTTGGCGCCACTCTGAACCAGAGTTCAAGAGAACCTGTGAAGCTTGAGGCCTTAGAACCCAAATGAACAAAACCTACAGGAATGGCGCTCCATGATGACAGCTCTGCAGATAGGCGCTAGGCTATCTCGCGCGCTGACTAGGATCTCAGAACTGAAGGAACATGAACAGACAGACCCTTTCCATCTTGAAGAATTAAGAAACGAGTTGGTGGGGGACGGGTACCAGAGGGATCCGATAACTGTTGACGCAGACTATAAGGTGATCCTTGATGGCCATCACAGAGTAAAGATATTAAAAGCATTAGGCTGTTCAAGGGTCGCCGCTCATTATGTGAACTATCTAGATGATCCTAACATAAGAGTGAAAGCTTGGTATCCGGTTGTTATGGATTCTGAGAGGAGTGTACTGAAGCTTCTGAGAGAGAATGGAATAAACTTAGATACCGAAGCGCTAGGCAACTCAGGGCATCTGGTATTTCAAGATAGAGTTGCTGTAGTGAAATTGGATAGGAAGAAAATAATGGGCGTCCTAGTTGGAAAGGTTAAAATGGATTACGTGCCATCTGAAGCGTTTGCCAAGAAGCTTGTTAAGACCGGAAGAGCAAGCTGTGCTATAATCTTCAATCCGATAAGTAAAGAAGATGTTGTTGAGGCTGCTCTTTCAGGAGATCCTTTTCCACCTAAGACTACGAGGCATATTTTCCCTAGTAGGCCGAGAAACTGGTTTATACCTATAAGTGATTTGACCTGAAGACCATTTGAGAATCAACATCTTCTTCTTGGCGAGTGTGCAGTGGATCTGAAGAGTATGAGGATTCCGAGAAGATATTACAACCGCTTGCTGTTGCGTGCTGAAATTGTAAGCCGTTGTCATAGAATCGTTTTGAATTCTATTGCTTCTTCTATCGTTTCTATTGCCTTTACTCCGTCTTGAATTGACGGGGTGGGATGGACCCTGTGCTTTACTGACGAGATAAAGGAGTTTAACTCTTTCTCAAGGGGAGGTTTCCAGACTATCGGAACTTCTGTATTGTCCGCGAACAGTCTCCATCTGTTGTCTTCAAAAAAGGCGTAAACGACCTTGTCTTCAAATTCGAGCACCCAACGGCGAACTTTAGGTCCAAGGCAATCAGATATTATCATGGCTTCTATTTCACCATTGAACTTGAGCTCTAACTGCCCAAAATGAAATTTTTCCATGGAACGGATCACAGTTCTTCGAGGTTCACCTAGCATCCAGCGGAGTAAGTCCACATCGTGGATGGCTAGATCCTTCAAGACGCCTGTCTTCTGCGCCACAAGAGTTGGAGTGCCTGACCTTTGGCAGAAGATTCTTAATGGCTTCTTCAACATGCGTGTAACAAAATGAAGTCTTCGAAATACTGGGTTGAATCTCTCAATAAAGCCAACCATAACAATTACGTCGGGGTTTTCCTTAGCGACCTCTTCAATCCTCCGCGCTTCCTGTAAGGAGCTCGCCATCGGCTTCTCGATGAAAGTATGTCTTCCTGCCAGTATAGCTTTCGAAGCCACATCGGCTAAGGCTTCAGCTGGAACGACTACATCGACGATGTCAACGTTTTCGATCAAGCTTTCTAGTGAAGGAGTTGAGTTAGAACATCTAGGGTCATATATTGCTCTTAGTTCGATATCCACATTTCTTTTCCATACGTCATAGTGTCTCTTTCCCCAATTCCCAAAGCCCACCAACCCCAGTTTCAGCTTTGGCATCCACTATTCCTTCTCAATCTGTTTTCTCAGCTCGTTCGGCCAGACTCCAAGGTCGCCCTTTCGAACCACAGTATCCCATGCCTCCTCTACGTCTTCTACATCAACGTTTCTCTTAGTTTGGGAAGCAATCCAATTCGCTTGTCTCTCGATGAAACGGCGTAACTTGTCCCTTGATACGCATAGATTCTTCATGAATTCCTGACTTTCCTTAGAGTCCAACAACGTCTTAAGCCTAAGATCGGCCTCACTGGTTAGGGACAGATCCTTAGGCGATTCGAGCGATTTATTTTCGAGTTTTCTGAGTTGGCTCAAGAGGTTCTCCTGATTCAATAGAGAACTGTTTGAAATTTATGTAAGTATCGGAAATCTGAAGTTGGCAATTAGGATAGAGGCCTCAGTCTGAGATTGCAGAGCAGTATAAAAGGTAGGCCGCGTATGCTGAATGAAGGATAAGCGAGCGGTGCATTTGGATAAGAATCGCTTCGCAGCAATCATAATCATCGCGCTTTGCATTAGCACAGGCCTCTTGGCGTTCTTCTACTTCAGCGTCCTGCGGAGTATCTATAAGGAGAGTACGACTGAACAAGACGCCTATACCAAGCAGACTGAGATGCTGCTTCTCGAGGTCTCAGGAAAGATAGTTAGAGTGAGAGAGCTTTCCCCGCCACAAGATATACCTTTGAAGGTCGTTACTCTCGATTGGGTTGAAGAGAATTGGGGTAGAAAATTTGCTGAGGAGTCATCGGAGGAGCTGCAAGTCGAGGAGGAGATCTATAAGGCGCTTTTCCTCATTCCTCAGAACCTTTCTCTTGCCGAAGTTATGGTTGAGCAAGCTGGAGCTACAATGGCGGCAGTTTGGGAAGGTAATCTGTACGTTGTTAGAGAGCATTTTAATCCTTTCGATAAGCTCTCTGCAGAGCAGACTTTGGCTCACGAGATTATGCATATGATGCAAGAGAAGTACTTCAGGAGTCCAGAGGCGCTTTTTCACGATGAGCTTCAAGCTTGGGCTGCTCTGATAGAGGGAGACGCTGGCTTCACCGCGGACAAATATATTGAAGAAGCGATTGGTAGACCCATAATTTCAAACAGTGCGGCGTTCCTCTCCACCTCTTCTAACAAACTATCGTTCCCGAGTCACTTGCTAGGCGTGAAAATGCCGGAGTCACTTATCGAGCTATGGCTTTTCCGGTACAGATACGGGGAAAGTTTTGTTTCGGCGCTCTACAGCGCGGGAGGGTGGGAGAGGGTTAACGCGGCCTACGTGAATCCTCCTCTGACTAGTGAGCAGATCTTGCATCCGGAAAAGTATCTTGAAGGCGAGGGCTTTGTGCTAGTGGATTCTATTTCGTTGAATAGTTCTGATTGGGATCTTGTTAAGACGGAAAGGTTTGGTGAGCACTTGATACGTGTAATGTTAAGTAGCCACATTCCGCGAGATGATGCTATAAAGGCTGCTGAGGGATGGCGTGGAGACAATTTCACATATTATAAGAAAGAAGAAAACCATCTATTCACATGGAAGATCGTTTGGGATAGTGAGCGCGACTCAGTTGAATTCTTCGATTCATTCGTACTAATGATGGATGCCGTCGATGCTCGTCAGATACTGCCTAGCTGCGGATACGCCTCGAATAATACGGTCAAGTGGGAGGCTGGAAATCAATACGTTTCACTGATTAGGAATAAGTCTTCAGTAATCGTTATAGTGTCCACGGAATTAGATTGGCAACGACCCAATTTGTATGCGAGATTGCCCATTACGTTTTTGGCCGAATCCTTTAGCTTATGCGACACCAGTAAGCCGCCTTTAAGAATTCAATTACGTTAAAGGCTGAAAGCCAAATCTACCTTTTAGAGGGACATACAAAACCTTGTCGACGATCCTTTCTCGAAGTTGTCCACTCGGTTCTTTCTTCAAAAGAGTTAAGTCCTGTTCACAGTTCGGGTAGCCCACAGGGGCTACAAGCTTACCTCCAAAGTTCATCTGGCTGATCAATGGCTCTGGGATTCTTGGGCAGGCCGCTGTTATACAGATTTTGTCGTAAGGGGCCTCCAGCGGATATCCCAAGGATCCGTCGCCTAAAATTACGAGTACATCGCTATATTGGTGTCTCTCCAGATTATCTTTAGCAAATTCATAGGTTCTCTTATCGATCTCGACGGTGACCACTCTTCCTTTTCCGCCCACTATCTCTCTGGCTAAGGCTGCGCCATATCCAGATCCTGTTCCGACCTCTAGAAACCTATCATTCTCCCTGAGCTCCAATGCCTCATAAAATAGGGGGTAGCTATGTGGACAAGAGATCGTGGCCTCTTCACCGGGAATAGGTAGGGGAACCTCGAGGTATGCATAATCTCGATAATCTTCTGGGATGAAATCTTCTCTCGACACCTTAGTCATTGCTTTCGCTATTCGTTCAGATATTAGAAGGTTCTGCTCAATCAGCCATTGGATCTTCTCTATTCTCTCTGCTTCGAAGTCTTTCCTAGTCTTAACTGGCTTCTTTGGAGGAGGAACTATCCACCCCATTATCTCGAACCTGCAAGAGAATTTGAGAACGACTAAAAGATTGGTTGGATCAATATTTTGTTTCTTCCTTCAGAATCTACTTCAATTTCTTCAAGGGTATGAACCAATTCCTTGGCCTGCTTGGAATTATGTGTCTAGTCGTTTTCGGTGGGAAAGGAAGAGTAGATAGAGCGACCCTGAGCACATCTTCTTTTGTTACTGGCTCGAAGATAAAGGCGCCAGCGGCTCCTCCCTCTTTAACCAGACGTAAGGCAATATTCTTCGTTGATACATACTGAAATTTTATCTTTCCACCCAGAGCGTTCATTACTTCCCTTCTGCTAGCTCCTAATTGGAAGGTTCTACCTTTCAGCACCAGTAGGTTCCTCGAATCATTCTTGGTATTTGGTGTTAACTCTATCCCACACCCATCAATTGTTTCCATCAATCTCCTTTTCGAGTCTATCACGATTGGATACCAAGTCTTGACTCTTATCTCATCGTCTTCCATGTATTGAACTTGGTAAGAAGCAATCTTCGAGTAACCTAGGGTCTTTAAGATATTCCGCCTATGGTGCCCGTCCAAGACTACACCGGATTTCTCGTCAACTATAATAGGATCTCTCTGGAAGCCATCCTCAATTATCTCTTTCATGAGTTCCTTGAAGCGGAAGGGATCGACTTCCTCATGGTCTCTCAGTCTCAATATATCGATTAACACAGCGTACTTCACTTCACATCGAAGAGGCTGGTGCTCAAGTAGCGTTCACCAGTGTCCGGTAGAACCGCGACGATAACTTTGCCTCTCCCGAACTCTCTGGCTTTCTGTAGAGCGATGAACATGACTGCGCCTGAACTCATACCAACAAAAAGCCCTTCCTTACGTGCTAGTTCCCTCGTGACTTCAAAGGCGTCTTTCTCATACACATAGATCCTTTCGTCAAGCTTTCTGGCGTCGAAGATGGAGGGCGGGAAGGGTTCCTTCATGCTCCTCATGCCCTGTATCCTTTGGCCGAAGACAGGCTCAACGCCTATAACCTTGATCTTTGGGTTGTGTTCTTTGAGCCGCTTTCCCGCGCCCATGAGCGTTCCAGTGGTTCCCATAGCCGCTATAAAGACATCGAGTTTTCCATCGGTTTGTTCTATAATCTCTCTGCCCGTTGTTTCATAATGCGCCAGAACATTGTGAGGATTGTTAAATTGGTCTGGAAGGAAGTATTTCTCAGGCTGTTCCCTAGCCATTCTGTAGCCTACTTCAATTGCGCCGGGGGTGCCTTTCTCACCCGGCGTCAGGATGACTTCTGCTCCGAATGCTTGTAGGATCCTCCTTCTCTCTACGCTTACCGATTCAGGCATGACGAATAATGCTTGGTATCCTTTGACAGCGGCTACAATGGCTAAGCCGATGCCTGTGTTCCCAGACGTGGGCTCGAGTATTATCTTATCTTTAGTTAGTTTACCCTCCTTCTCTGCGAACTCGATCATGTATTTCGCAATTCGGTCTTTGACTGAACCGCCTATATTGTATTGTTCCAGTTTCGCGAGTATGGTTGCATCGTCCTCTCGGGTTAACCTATTGATTTTGACTAGCGGAGTGTTGCCAATTAGGTCTAAGGCGTTATGCGCAAACATTGTGCTCACATGGCAGGTGCAAGAGATGTATTCTATAACGCCGTTATATAAGTCCTAGGCTCATATCGAGCGCCCGGAGGGCTTTACCAGAAAGAAGATCTAAGAAATTGATGAACAACTGAGAAGATGGCGGGGAACGTACCTATTCTCGCTTGAACTCTTAAGTTATTGTTTTCTCTTAGCCATGAGGTATGTCGTTAGAGCAAGGATCAACCCGGCTAGAGCAGGCAATATAAGGCCGATTGGAATGGCTCCTTGGCTGAACACATTTTCTGCAGGACCTAGAGCCGCATACTTTACAGCCGCTTGTCCGTCTTGAGGAACTTGGAGGCCTAGAGCTACTGCTACTGACGCGAGAACAAAAGCTAATAGAGTTGACGCAATTTCTCTACGGATTGCTTTCACCAGCTTTGAAAGAAAAGGAAGTTTTTGGGAAGTACTCTGGAGCTATGCGAATGTATAGTCTATTTGAACCGTCACTGTCAACTGCAGTTCCCCAGGGATGATCGGCGTCGATCCTGAAGCTTTCGCTTCATACATGGCTCCATACGGCTGGTACATCGGGCTGATTGAGGCGTAGGTCTTCCCTGTAATAGTCACTCCTAAGGCGCTTGCTATCGCTTGAGCTTTGGAATCTGCATCGCCAACCGCTTTCTTGATCGCATCGGTCATTAACTGTGCCTTCTTCTCTTCAGAGACTGTGAAGAAGATGCCGCCGACCTCGTTTGCGCCAGCGCCTACGGCTACATCAATGAATTTCCCTACCTCAGATGTGTTCTTTGCCGTTACTGCGATCACGTTTCTACATTCATACCCAATGAGAGTTTGCTGTCCATCGTAGCTGTATCTAGGTGAGAGACCGTAGCCTATGGTCTTGATATCCTCCTTGGAGACCCCTGCATCCATTAAAGCCTGAATAACCTTGGTCATCGTTGCAGCATTGCTCTGCTGTGCTTCCGCTGCACTAATGGATTGGGTTACGACGCTTACGGTCACTTGGGCGATGTCGGGGGTCGCCCAGACTATGCCTGTGCCTGAGATGGAGATCACATTAGGTCTGGTTTCAGGGCCTTGTCCAGTAAACGGTACCTTCACCAGACTACCGGAGTTTGGTAGAGCCATGCTGTAAGCGTAGTATGCGTAGTACATTGAGAAGCCATTAAGAGCGACGAGGCCAATGATGGCTACTATTGCCAACTTGTAGAATCGCGAACTTGCTTCCATACTCAATTTCCCACCTCCTTTGCCGGGTGTTGCGGAACAGTCTATGTTGCCGGTTTGACTTAATTCTAGGGATTGGAACGCACTGTTCAGATCTTAGAACAGTTAGAAAGTCATGATTTGCATGGGCTACGGCAAGAGAAGATATTAGGTAACGGTACAAAAACTCCATTTCTCTCTTATAGAAGAGCACTGTTAAGATATCGAATTTCTTCTATGAGCCCTTCTTAGCGACTAAGCTTGCGATAGCTACCAGTATAGATGACCTAAGCCTACGAAAGGCTCAATCTTCTACCAGCGCTTAATCCTTCACGGTACAAGTTTAGCGCTCTTTTGGGAGAAACCTCGTCTTCTTAGTCTTCATAGTTTCAGGAAATGTGGCGTTGATATATACTTCAATTGATATAGGTTCGTGAAAATCAGGGGTTCAAAGGTGGAGGCAGTCACAGTCGCTACGTTAGCCCTGCTCGCGGCCTTGGTCGGAATGGTTGCGGCTATGACCGGCGTAGGTGGCGGCTTTCTTATAGTTCCGATCCTAAATCTCGTCTTTGGTCTGCCAGTTCACCAAGCTGTAGGAACGAGCCTAGTAACCATTATCTTCACAGCGCTGTTCTCAACATTTGCCTATGCAAGGCAGAAGAGAATCGACTACAGGCTGGGCTTAATCTTCGCCGTCGGAACTGTTCCAGGGGCAATCGTTGGCGCATATACAACCAAGTTCTTGACTGAGAGGTTGCTCGCGACAGTATTCGGCTTCTCCTTGATTCTTATCGCTTTGAGAATGATGGGAGTCTGGAAGATCTCTTCTATCAGAAGTTCGTCGCCGAGTTCAAAATGGCCTAGAAGACTCATAGACTCAAAAGGCGTGACATTCGAATACTCAGCCAACATGAAACCGGGAATAGCGCTGAGCTTTCTAGGAGGCTTCGCATCGGGGCTACTCGGGATAGGTGGTGGAGTAGTCATGGTGCCAGTCTTAAGTTTAGCTGTAGGCTTTCCAATTCATCTAGCGGTCGCCGCCTCAATGTTCATAATGATATTCGCATCCATCTCAGGCGCCATAACTCACCTAACATTAGGGAATGTTCAACTTGAATACGCTGTATATCTTATCCTTGGAGTGATGGCGGGAACTCAACTCGGCGCGGCAGTAGCAAAGAAGATGAAGGAGAAAGCTCTGGCGAGAATCTTCGGGTTTGTCATAATCCTAATAGGCTTAAGAATGATCGTAAGCTACTTCTTGCCATAGGCTTTAAGCAAAAGCACATAATGCTTGCTTTGCGATAGATTCAAATTCAGAGCGTGACAGATTCTTGTAGTAGAAGTTGCTAAAGCTGAATTCTGAAGGCGATTGAGCATGAGTGTTAAAATTTGTCCCAGATGTACTCGCTTGAACCCTTACTACGCAGCACTATGCGCTCATTGTGGGTTACCGTTCACAGAAGACTATTACCCGCCGTATTACTATTCTGCACCGATACGAGGTTCAACCTTAAGAGCAATCTCGATGATAGGATTCGCCGTGTTTGTCTTCGGCCTCCTCGGGTGGCTCTACGTAGCCTCATTCAAGATAACGATACCTAACAGCTCAAGCTGGCCATTATCGAGTTGGACGCCATGGTTGACTATGGGAGACTTCGGGATAATCTCATTCATAATCTCTATAGCCGGATTACTATTCTGGACGATCCTCTTCGTAGCAGCAAGAGAGCGGTACTAGATCCCAAAGCGTGCAACGATGGAAACTGAACAGCAGTAGATAAGACGCTACCTTAATCCATCAATGAACTTTCTGATTCTGTCGAGCCCTTCAACTATATTTCTTTGCGATGTAGCGAATGAGATTCTAAGGTACCCCTCGCCGGAAGAGCCGAAGGCGCTTCCAGGTATAGTCGCAACCTTGGCCTTTTGAAGTAGCATTGCCGCAAATTCTTGGGATGAAAGCTTGAAGCTTGAAACATTCGCGAAAGCGTAGAATGCGCCCTTCGGCTTCTCGCACTTTACTCCAGAAATCTCATTGAGCCCGTTAACTATGAGATGTCTCCGACGGTCGTATTCTTTCAACATTTCCTTAACACAATCTTGCGGTCCTGTCAACGCCTCCACAGCAGCCTTCTGGACGGCGGCGTTGATGCAACCATAACCATAAGCAACGATCTTCTTTATGGCTGTGATAACCTCTTTGCTCGCGGCAATATATCCAATACGCCACCCAGTCATCGCGTAAGTCTTAGAGAAAGAATTGACAGTTATCGTTCTATCACTCATATCTGGGAAAGAGGCGATACTATAGTGAGTTAGACCGTCGTAGACAAGTTTCTCATAAACCTCGTCAGACAAGACAAGCAGATCTCTCATCTTGGCAACTTCAGCGACAATCTCCATCTCCTCTCTCGAGAGCATATTTCCTGTAGGATTATTCGGAGAACTAACGAGAATCAGCTTGGTCCTATCAGAGACCTTCGATTCAAGGGCATCCCTTGTCAACTCGAAACTCGGGCCATTTAGGCCGCATGGGATCTTGACTCCTCCGGCCAAGGCGATGAAACCATCGTAGGTCCAAGCAGGCTCGATCAAGAGGATCTCGTCGCCAGAATCTATCAAGGCTTGAAGCGAAGCATAGATCGCTGCGTAACCGCCATGAGTCACTAGCACCTCATTCTCCGGGTCGACATCGATCCCGTTATCTCTTCTAAGCTTTTGAGCTATCGCCTGACGAAGCTCAGGGATTCCGGCTGTATTCGTGTAATGCGTATAACCAGCATTCAGAGCTTTTGTCGCGGCCTGTTTGATGTGGGCTGGGGTGTCAAAGTCAGGTTCCCCAACATGGAGGCCAACTACTCCAGGAGTAGCAGAAATAGCGTCCACAAGTTTCCTTATAGGCGAAGGTTCAACAGCCAAGGTCCGAGCTGAAGCTATCGGTCCGCCTCTCAATTCTCATCCTCTTTCCAAGTAATCGTCAGGAAGTTCAGCTAATGAGTCTATAAGCTAAAAGGCTTGTTCTACGATTTCGAACATACGTTCCAAACTCAAGATTAATGACTCGCCTAGGTCTTCATCGATGAATGGAAGGAATAGAGATGCGTAGAAACGTAAAGATCGCGATCGTCGCGATTTTCATAGTTTTAGTTGGAGTTAGCGCAGTTGTCTACGAGAGATATTACTATGCACACAGCATTTCGATAAGAGAGATATTGGCGAATCCGATGTCGTTCGACAACATGCTGGTGAGACTTCAAGGCACGATGACGATCGTTGCGTTCCAATTCGGACTACCGATCCTACTCAAGGATCCGACAGGAACGATCTCTCTATCGTTTCCGCAGCAATTGGACCCAACGCCATACCTGTTCTCGGAGGTCACTATCGAAGGCAGGGTCCACTACCAACCGGGAATAATAGACGCGCCTCAAGTCTACATTGAAGTCACATCGATTCAAGGCCCGCGGATTTATCTGGAGATAGAATGGAAGAGAACGGGAGGATTCGCTGGAGCCGACGATAACCTGAAAATCGGCATAGACAACATAGCGTATTATTCCAGCAAATTCCATGCCGGAAAGATGTTCAAGGTAGATTTGACGCTTGAACAGGTCAGAGAACTCAAGAGAGTAATCATAGGGAACAACTTCACAACTATAAGCCCTGAAAGCTATCAAGCAAAGCCTGGGCCGGCAGACTACTTCACATATCAATTGACAGTGATAATACACAAAGAAGCCGGTGTGAAGACCACTAAGACTGTGGTATGGGTGGATGAGTGGGCCTTCGAGTCGCAATTGCCAGATCAATTGATTACAATACAGAGAGGGATCGAAGTACTCGTAAATCAAATGGTAGAGACTGTAGCTGGCGGCATTGGTCAAGAGGAAGCTGTAGCCATTGCGATGGCATTGATCCGTAACACCTCGACATTCAAGTTTGATGGCCTAGACGAAGGGTTCGAGGTAATCGAAACTCAGAAGATAGTCAATGATCCTCCTTACGGCTATTCGTGGATTGTTAGGATTGAATTTTACACAGCCCACCCCGGGCACGGAGACAGAACAGGCCAAATCCTCCTACAAGTCATAGCCAAACATGAAGCCATGGTGACCGTAGGTCAGAGAGGCGAAATAATCTCGGCTATATGCGACGGAACTTGGGATCTCTTAGCAGACAAAGAGTTACCTCAGCCAGCTACGAAACCGACAAGATTTACAGTCGTAGTCAATGAAGGAAGAGAGCTGGACATAGTTGTGGATGTAGACATAACCGACGGCGTAAGTGAAGAGGAAGCGCGTGAGATCGCGGAAACAACGTTCTTGACGGTTATGGGGAACACGACCCATAGGCTAGACTCACTTGTAATTGAGGGGCAACTGATAAAAGCGCATTTCACGTGGGGAGTAAACGAAGAGGATCTAGGCCACATCTTCGATATGACAGTCGACTCAACCTCGCTGACAATAATAGTCACACACTGCAGATAGGAGCGGAAGTGACTTTTCCTTTTCTGAAACTCGTTTCAGTCAGAACATCTTCTTCCGTGCCTGTCGTTAGTTGGATGGCTTTTACCTCTTCGAGGAACAGGCTAAGTAAGCGACTGATAAGTGCGAAGGCCAGAGATAGAGAGAAGAAAGGGCTCCAACTAGCCCCTAGGAATATTTTGAGACTGAAAATATTCCTACGGGAATCAGAACCCATACGTCAATTTACATAAAAACAGGGGGAGGGGGGTTGTGGTAGGATTTCAGGACATTTACGCGAAGTAGCGTTTAAGCCAACAGGTGGAGAAGCAGCCTAACTCAGCTTCAACGTCTTCAATTCATTTATGAAAGCCTTCTTCTTCATCTCATCCTTCTGAATTCTCTCTTTCACCCTTCTCCAAGCGAGAGGGCAGTTCTTATACTTCGTATTTACAATTCTATGGATAGCTCGATCGATCTGCTTCCTGTTCTCCTTTGTGACCTTAATGCCGGCTTCATTGAAAACGTCTTGAAGATGCCTGAAATAGCAAGTCATAGTTGACACATCAGTGCTGGTTCAGTATAAGTCGCTTGGTATCTGAACACATCTGGCGACTTCGTATTTGTGTGGCGCAGAGCAACACTTATATATCCAGAGCCTCTCGAATGTAGAAATCGGGGAAGCCGATGAAGATACATGGAAGAAGTATTCTTGGAACACGGACGTTCGCGCTAATGATTCTATGTCTAGTATTCACCTCGCCTCTGGCAAACGTAGCCTCAAGCGAACAGAACAGCTTTACCCTCACAGCATCACCAACCTCAATAACAGTAAGCCAAGCAGGGAAAGCGACAGTAACCCTCACAGTGAAACCGATAGGAAACTTCAGTGAAACGGTACACTTCCAACCAGCGAATGTCACAGGGTTGCCTAATGGAACAACAGTCTCATTTCAGCCTGAGCAGGTAACCCCACCAGCAAATGTGACCATGATATTTACGGTATCCCTATCCACCGATAATGGATCTTATAGTATAACCGCATATGGAGTATCAGGTTCAATCAATCAGTCAGTACAAATTCAACTCACAATAATTGAAGATAAAATCAGTCCAACTACAAGCTTGGCCATAGAAGGCGTCGTTAGACCTGACGGTAAATACGGATCAGACGTACTTGTAACGTTAGTAGCGGAAGACAATGTAAATGGTTCTGGTGTCGCAGAGACAGCCTACAACATAAACAACAGCTCATGGATACACTACAGTGAACCGTTCCTAGTCAACATAGATGGAAACTTCACAATCCAGTATAACTCAACTGACAATGCCGGAAATGTAGAGCAGACAAAAACTGAGAGCATCGTCATAGAGAAGCCGATCAAGATAAACGGCGACGCAGCCTACACAAACGCATACACAGTGAACCTGACACTCTCAGCAAAGATCGTGATATCCAACGTCACCAAGATGGAATTCTCAAACGATAATGTAACTTGGGCACAGTGGGAAACTTACGCAGA
>Ga0315312_1002324_pt1 | contig 13321 bp, 10 predicted proteins | sample TDP7_MG_FD_203629 | JGI IMG/M metagenome (GOLD analysis project Ga0315312, IMG submission 203629) | Freshwater sediment microbial communities from Lake Towuti, South Sulawesi, Indonesia - TDP7 | ecosystem: Environmental > Aquatic > Freshwater > Lake > Sediment | place: Indonesia: South Sulawesi... | reverse complement strand
CATCAGCGATGATTGACCAAGAGGTCTCCGAAATATTTACAGTACACTCAGTTTCAGTGGAATTTGTACGGATATAAACCTTAATTAAGACATTCGCACGTGCTCGAAAGTTTGAATTCTGATTTAAAATCGTGCTGTTCGAACGAATATTCAATGGTATTGCAAGGAGATATAATCATTTTTTACTTGCCTTCGGTATATATGGAAAAGTTGCTTGACAAGGTGCCTACTGAGGTATTGATTTTACTACCTTTAGCGCTATTCCGAGAACCTTTCGTCGCAGGACTCTCGGGGCAAGAACTTCTACTTTGTCGCCGTAGCTTAGAATCCACCAAGTTATTTCATTGAGCCCATCAACGCGAAATTCAACTATTGCAGAACCGTCTCTGTCAAAAGTAACCGTTTGCGTGCTGTGCCATTCAACTTCAGCGACATCGTAGGCCACTTCTGGTAGAAATCTCAGTTTGACGTGATAAAGCCTGCCCTCTGGCACCATTGACCAAGCTCTGCCAAGATAGTCACCGATGTCAAAGTTCTCCTCATTGGCGAAACATTTATCCAACATGCTTAATTCTTTGATCCGACTAAGCTTAAAAGGGTGGACCTTCTTGTCGATGCTTGACCTGCCAACCACATACCATGTAGGGTTATTGTACAGTAAATGATAAGGGCTCAAATTGATTGCTATGATTCTCTTTTCACAAGGGAAATAATAACTAATAGTCACGACTCGCTTTTTTAAGACCGCCTCCAGTAATTGTGCAAATATTTTATCAAGCGAATCGATCTTTACCTGGGGCTCAGGTCTTACAAAGATATTTTGAAGAACGTCATTGCAATAATGCCTTATTTTGACAGGGAGATTGTTTTCTAATTTCATTGCTGCAAGCAAAATTGCTTTCTTGAACGGCATTGTTATGTAATTTTTCAGCTTGTGAGCAAGTAGAAACAAACTCATTGCTTCTTCACGGTTTAAATTAGCGGGAGGCAGGAAGAAACTTGGGTCAATAGAGTAAGCACCAGCTTCCGCATCGTAGCTGTAAGGAATACCAATCTCCTTGAGTTGCTTCAGATCACGAAAGATCGTTCGTCTACTCAGACTATGCATCTCTGCTAAATTATCAACACGGTTGTTTTGGCCTGATTGCAAGGCCGTCATAATCTTGAGTATTCTGCTGACTCTACTTAGTTTCATAGAGTCCCCATAAACTGTGAGTTTTGCATCTTTGCTCTAATTAATATCGGCAACTTAGTAAAAAACCTATAAATCATTGCACAGGTTTGATATATGCCAGGTGCCCAAACTTCGCTGTACGCTCTACTTTTGAAAAGAGTTATAGCAACTCGCCCAACCGCAAAAGAAATGGTGATCCGCAAGTTCCTGGGACAAAGAGGGCGCCACCTGCCGGGTGCAGAAAAAACAGGCTCTAAACGGGGACACAGTCTTTAGTAAAGAAACTCTTTACCCAAGAATTTCTCTGCTATTTATTTGACTTATGCCCTTAATTGGCACAGAATAAGTTGCTTTGGACGGAAGTGTGATTCTTAGCTTCACTAGTTTCGTTCAAAACGACAGACTAACGTATCTTATTCACAGTAACGAACTTATTATTGCTGGCGTTTTGTATTGCTCAGTTTAAATTATGGAAGTTAATTGTGGACCTGGGGAAAGCTCCGGAATAATAGCAAAGTAGTCGTTCTTTTCACTAACAACGGTTGCTTGGTAACAATCTTTTTTGCCACAGAGAAAGAAGCTATGAAAGAAATAATGGTTTTGGCGTTTTTTCTAACCCTGCCTTCGATAGCTAAAGGAGGGGTTTCAACGAGGGTGTGTCTGGCTGACGGCAACACCCCCCTTGAATTGGCCGACCCTAACATTCCTTTTTTGTACCGAGATATCATGGTCGGAACCAAACTTACAATCATTGTCAGCTCAGATGTCAACGGTTACTGGCGTGGCAAACTGGCTATTACAGAGCCAGACTGCCATTACGGACTGTTATCAGCCCGGAACTACAATGAAACTACGCTCGATTGGGCAGGCTCGCGATTCCCGACCGCTGGTGACAGGGCGCGCGTATGGGATTGGCAAGTGCCTGAGGTTCAAGGATTCAAGTTCCAAGGCCATAGGAGCGCGGTGGCAGGCGACTGGTTCATTATTGATTACACAGCCACGAACATGGGCATTTGCAGTGTTAGGTTTTACGATGGCAACGTAAGTTGGGATGAACCCGTCTATTATCTTACATTTTTTCACGTGCCCACACGCGACTTCAATAATAATACTGTTGTTGATTTTGTGGACTTTGCTTTATTTGCTTTATACTGGCGACTGGCAGATCGTACTGACCCAAAGCTTTGGGTAAGAGTTGATCTCGATAGTGACGGCGATATTGACTTTAGTGATTTAATGCTCTTTGCTGATTACTGGCTTGAAAAGACTGAATAAGGGCAATCGCTTAGGATCCAATGGCGGTTGTCTATACCCTCTAAATTGTATTAACTACCTGACCTGATCTTTATATATCTGTGTATAGGGTTCAGGATCTTAGCGCAGATACTTTTCATTTCAAATATTGTCCTTCCAAACTTGTTTTCAGGTTTTTGTCATCTTTTTGAAAAATCTACAAAAAACACAATCAAGATTTCTTAATATGGAATGGTCTTATTGGGTGAATAAGTGACCGACATTTTTAGTCGGTAGTAATGTTTCGGCGGTGTCACCGTTCAAGCATTGTGAGTCATGGATAATCCGGTTGGAGGTTAAGTTACAGTTTTTCAACTTAAGTTCAAATAAAGGAGATTATTATGAAAACTAGAGCTGTTATAGTAGTAAGTGTTCTTTTGTGGTTTTCCAACTGTCTTGCTCTTGCGGATAGAACATTGGACGGGGCGGAGATATTGCAAATCTTTAAGACGCTGACAAGCCGACCGCGAAAGACATGGATACCCGCTGGTACGATTGAAGCAACACATGAAGAATACAGAGCACCAAAAACTACAGATCCAGGTGAGATCAATCGTCAAATCAGTCAGGAGGTTCAAGCATATCAAAGTAACCCGAACAAACGTGAACTAACACCAGAGCTTCAAAAAATGATGCTTGATGCCATTCCTTTTAATGTTCGTTACAGATTATCTAACGAATATACAATGAATTCCACTGTGGTCGTTAGGTTTGATGGAGACCGATTTCACTGGGAAATTAACGTGAGCTCACGAACCGACTCTGTAAAGCCTGGCAAAGAATTAGAAGGTAATTTCAAGACCCGGGAATTTAATCTGGACTGGAACAGCAGACGCATCTTTTCGTGGGACGGCGAAAACTATACCAGGCATTTTCTGCCTGGCAATCAAGCGATTGTTGATTCTACAGGTAGGACACCGCATGTTGTCAACGGCCCGCTGACCGCGGGAATTATTCCCTGGGGATATGGCTATTACAGCTATCAGAACCTTTCTGCTGCCAAATCCTCTGCGGTAGAGAGGTATATCGATGGCCAAACGCAGATACATCTTACGCTGACCAATTTAGATGGTTCTGAAACTCTTCTTGTTATGGATCCACGAAAAGATTACGCCGCGATTTCCCACCGCCGGATGAAGCCGCTGGATAAAATTATTTCTGCACACTATGACAACTACCGGCTCATATCAGGGAGCTGGGTTCCTGCCAATATTTTGATAGAGCAATATGATGCCGTTACAAACAGGCTTTTAGCTTACGATTTATGGAACATCACAAAAATCAGCGGTGCTGTTCCTGCACTTTATAGTTTTTACATTGACTTCGAACCTGATACATTGATAGAGTATCATTCCTATGTTACGAGTAAACCGCTGATGTATCGTTACTCGCATATAGCTGATACGGACCTGCTTTTAGGTGAAAGATTAGTCCTTGCAGCATCTGAAGGCACACAATCACAGAATTGTGCAACTGCTGTATTAAAATACTGTGCTTCACGACTGGGTAAAAATATTACGGATCAACAAATAGTTCAATTAGTGAGTAAGCCGGATAAAGCCACGAATCTTTACGCAATGAAGCAATTTGCGCAAAGCCTCGGATTTTACTGCCGTGCCGTCAAGACCGACATACAGACTCTTAAGAGTCTTAGCGGTTGCCAAGTGATTCTCCATATCCCTGGCAGAAATCATTTCGTTGTACTTGACCGTGTTGATGATAGATATGTGTGGGTCATAGATCTGGCAAATAACAGATTTTATTACCACAGGGATGTTAACTTCTTTGGCATGGACTGGACCGATGGCACAGCTCTTCTGATCTCTAATCAACCTATACAATTATCGGGCAACTGCACCGATATTGACGATTCCGAGCTTCACAATATAATCGGTGGTTCGGGTTATTCATGCACGCTACTCCTCCAGGAATATGATGTCGTATTTTGCAGCGAGGCCTTTGGACTATGCGGCGGTTACTACGAAGAATACTATGAACTCTGGGGTTGTGAATCCGCCCCGAGTGGTAGTTGCAGCGAGAGTGAAATGATTAGTTCTGAGGATTCGCCTTGCATAGAGGATCTTTATGACCCTTATAATTGTAATGTAACAGGTGAATGGACAAGTTATTATATGGACGCGTGTGGTTAGCTAACTTGTTGAGGCAGAAAGACAACAGGCGGGTAAATTTCCCGCCTTTCTTTTTTTAAGGGGGCTTTCTATTGATTCATCAAAAAACGGGCTATAAAATATGCAATTATGAGAAAGTCCTCTTTTACGCTTACCGAATTGCTTGTAGTTATTTCGGCGATTGCTCTTTTGATGGCCATGTTAGTCCCTGCATTGCGAAGCTCGAGACAGCAGGCTGAAGCGGTTCTCTGCGGTTCAAATGTTAAACAACTGGTTGCCGGATTGATTACATATGAAACCGAAAACCGGACTTTCCCCTATGCCTTTGACAGGCCTCCTCAAAAAGGAACTCCACCTAGCATCTATTCTGGAGGTTCTTCGTTCGATAGAAGGGGATGGTGGTGGTTTAATTATATCACCCAGTACACCAGAAAAGATGAGCATAAAACAACGATACTTCAGTGTCCCTCCAAACAACTTCGAAATCCCCAGCTTAAGTATAATATCCTTTGCGGAAACTATGGTGTAAACCAGTCTATATGCAAAAGCTCGCGCGGGAGACTGAGCCATACTGAATTTATTGGAATACCTCTGAGTAGCAATGACATGTCATATCCAAGCCAAACGCTTCTGCTTGTTGATAGCGGCTACAGTATGATAACCTGGTGGCATGTAACGGATGCGCCTCCTGTTACTCTTAGTGATTCGATAATAGAAGATACTGCCTATATACCTGGTCTTCGGATTAACAAAGAAAGGGATTTCTGGCCCGGCCAAGAGCAGGACGCTATAAGTGGCCGTCACCCCAATAGAACTATCAATGTTGGATTTGCAGATGGCCACATCAGGCGCAAAAAAGCGGATGATTTATTGGTTGAGAAAACAGCCGATGGTTATAAAAACAATAGCCCCCTCTGGGTTCCGAGATGAAGTGTAGTTATCTTAAAAGGAAAGCTCTTTAATAACTGTTTGTAGTTCACTCTCTTTCAGGTACTTAACCACCATTTTTGTTTCCAATCTAAATTCAGAATCATTGATAAGTTTTTTATACCACTCAACTCTTTGAGGCAAACTCATGTTTGCATCGACAAAAAGCTGCCATTTTCTAAGTATGATGGAGCCGTCATATCTTTTCTCCAACCATTGCAGAACATATACTTCAATTCCCTTGGTTGGTTCTTCTACACCTTTTTCATCTACGCGGCTCCACTGTGCATCGCCAGGAATTTCGGACATGTCGTAAAATGGCATTAAGCCTAAAGACCCACTTATTAGTTTTTCAATATCGGTAATCATATTAGCAGTCAACGGCATTGTCTCAGTGGCGGTGATATCTAGCTGCTTACTTTTTCTAACCCTATTAGAAATATCCCATAAAACCAACTGATTGCCCGTTTTAGTTATATAAACGTTTAGCGACCGTGACACCCATATCTCTTGTACTGGTTCTTTCTTATCAGGGACAAAACTTGCGATATAGACATTTTTGGCCTTCTCAAGAGCCTTATAAATCTGATCTATGGTAACTGCTTTGGTAGGTTGTATAGTGAGCAGCAGAGCAATCGCTATCAATATAACTGCCGCGGCAGCAACGCCAGTCTTAGCGAAACGTTTTAAATTCACAGCGGACACTTTCTGTCTCAAGGCGGTGGTGAAACTGACTGTAGAAACTAACTGCTCGGCCTTTACTTGTTCTTCACGACTTGCTATTTCCACCCTTATTGGAAAACCTGCATAAGCGTCCTCAAACTTAGTGGCTGCTTCAGCTTTAGCAGACTCGTCTATGTGGCATACCGTAACAACATCTGATTCAGGTCGTTCAGCAATTCCGTACACGGTGTTGTGCAGATGTTGCATTTTAGCCAGGCACGTTGGGCAGGTGCGCATGTGGGATGTAAGAGAGTCCCGGAATTTGACGTACTGGTTAGCGGCAGGGTCAAGCCCATATGGCACGACATAATCAAAGATATCCGTAATTGGCAATTCCTCGCACGGGAACACTTTTTCGTCTATTTCTTCACGTTCTGCTTCTTCGTACTCTCTACAAATAGTGTCTCTAAATTCGTACAACGCTTTGCGACAACTAAGACAGGTGCAGAGGTGTTTCAGGACTTCCTTTGTAGTTTCTTGAAAAGCCATGTGCACAACTGCCAAGATAGCAGCCCGGGCCTTTGAGCAGCTAACATTATCCTCGGCGGGCTTTTCTGCAAGTAGCTGGCTTAATCGGCGAAGCTGTTTCCTGCTGAGGTTAAGCTTTCGGATTGTCTCCAAATCTTCAGAGCACTGTCGGCAATTATCGAGATGTACTGTTATTGGGGTTGGTATCCTAATCTCCAAGTCTGGATCTAACATGCCAGGAAGGAATGGCTTGACGGTCTCGCAAGTAATAGGCTTGCCGATGTAGGCAAAGTGAAGTTTCAGCATGACGGTGACGGCAGAGCTTACTTGCTCTTGTTCCGGCTCAATATGGCCTTCACCTTGCGATAGTGCCTTTTCAAGTTTATCTATCTGCTCTTGGCAGTATTGGCATTGTTTAATGTGGCTAACCATAGGCTCCGGAATAAGTGCGCGGCCTTCCTCACAGAGAAAGTCATAATAATATAGTTCAGCCTGTTGGCATAACAAATTTGGATTAGGAGCAATCATTCCAATTATTTTTCTTTCCTGCCGGTAAAAAACCGCCGAATTTTACTGAGCCCGACGGAGACGTACCTGCTAACAGATTCACAACTGACACGCATTTTCTTTGCTACCTGTTTGATCTCATAGTTATTCCGATATCGTAAAGTAATGGCCTCAGCGTGTCTGGGCTGCAAGCGCCTTTCGATAAGCTCAAACATTTTAGTGGTTTCCTCTGCCGAAATCAAGGAGTTCTCTGGTTTATGTTGGCTTGTAGCGTACTGAAGCCGCTCGGCGTATCTTTGTATCCGTGCTTGGTACTTCTCTGTCCGATGAATAGCCTCGACAATGTAATTGCTTATCATTCTATAGAGGTAGCTTTTGACGTTTTTGACGCCCGGTGGTACAGGCTTGGAAATAAGATAAAGGAAGAAATCTTGGAAAAGGTCATCTGCTCGGGCTTCATCCTTAATATGGTAACGAATGACCGCACGGATAAAACCCTCATGCTCGGCAAAAATACAAGAAGCCCCCTCGACCCCCTTTACATGGTCTTTAGGATTTGCGCTCGGCGATCCCAATGGGTTCTATCCCGAAGCGATCTTCAGATGTCAAACCAAAGGTAGAATCGTGGCAAATCAATTATCATTATTTCTTGGTTCTGCTTCGCTGTCATTATTATATGAGGATGGACGATAATTGCAATCAATTCCTCCGATAGTTGCCTATACACCTACGGGCGGTGGTTTGGCTGTCGGCGACGACCCTAAAGGGCTCATCTAAGCTCGCCACCATGGATTGACGGGTCTTGGGCAGAATCTTGGTTATGAGGTTTCTTGTTTCCGTAATAGCTTCTGCGATAAACACTTATGCCCTAAACGAAAACAGATCTTGGTCTACCCCTGCCCTTGGCATATTAATAACACAAGAGCTTAGCTCGGCTACATTATGAGTTTTTTGCTAAGATTTCGCTTGTGTTGTTCTGTCGTTGAATCAATAGTTAAACAAAACAGATTCTGAGAGCATACGGGTCAGACATAAATACGAATTTCTGAGGGGGTCCAAGAGAAATGGCAAAATCTACGAAAAAACAGTCAAGAAAAAGAAAAAAGTCAAAGTCTAAGGATTACTGTAAAGCCATCAACATTTGGGCGTTGACGGTTTTTATTTGCGGCCAGGCTGATAGAATGACAATGCAATAATATAAAGTTCAGCAGCCGGTACAAGCACTTTCTCATCTAACATCCACAAGTTCTCAAATAAATCAATAACACGCAAAAACAGGTTAGGAAGCGACAGTAAGGTGCCAGAAACGTGGCTATTGATTGCTGGGACTTTCTTTCGTTTTCCTTTTTGACTACATAACGAAATCTTGTTGTAGAATAAAAAAATAGAGAAAAAAGACAAAGAAAAAGAAATAAACACTCAAATAAGAATTACAGCAAAACCATCAGCTTTAGGGGTGTCGATGGCTGTTTGCTGGCAAGTCGATAGAGCGACACTGCGATAATATGAGAGGGGTTCATCAGCCGTTCCTGCCGTCACTTTTCCTGCTGAACGCCTGGATTTATGCCAGAAGAATCAGTAGCACATCAAAAACAGATTAAGAAGCACGGTTAAGGGTTAAGGTAGCAGAGGCAGAAGCTATTGATTGCAGGAAGTTTCTGACTTTTCTTTTTGACACCATAACGAAATGTTGTGGGGAATAAAAATGGCAGGAAAAAACAGAAAAGCACCCAATAAAAGAGCAAAGAAAAAGATAAAGAAATAGAAATAAACTCCAAAAGAAAGAATTATCGAAAAGCCATCAGCATTTGGGGTGTTGATGGGTCTTTCTACCGAGCTGATAGGGCAACACTGTGATAATCTTGTTACTCGGTCCTTAACAAACGGGTTCAGGCAGCCGTTCGTCACCTCACTTTTCCTGCTGAACGCCCTTCTTTACTCAGAACAAGCGGTAGCACTCTAAACATTATTAAGAAGCAGGGTCAAGGGAAGCAAAGGCGGGGCTATGGAATGCTGGAAGTTTCCTATTTTTTGACGCCATAACGAAATATTGTGTGTAGAATAAAAATACCGAGAGAAAGCGGCTAAGAAAAAGACAAAGAAAAATAAAAAAATGAAAATCTAAAGCTATCGGAAAGCCATCAGCGTTTTTGTGTTGATTGCTTCTCTGCCACGAAGCTAATAGACCAACACTGCGATAATATGTCACTCGAACTTCAAGAGAGAAGGGTTCAGCCACCGTTCATAAAATCACTTTTCCTGTCGAACACCTGCACTTTACCCAGACATATCGGTAGCATAACAAAGACAGATTAAGAAGTGGCGTAGGGGTAGGAGAAGCGAGGTTATTGATTACTGGAAGTTCAGTTGTTTTTTTGACACCATAACGAAATCTTGTTGTAGAATAAAAAAATAGAGAAAAAAGACAAAGAAAAAGACAAAGAAATAAAAAGCCAAGCAAAATAAAAAACTGAAAAACTAAGGTATTGGAAAGCCGTCAGCGTTTGGGCGTTGATGGTTTCTTATTCTCTACCAACTCGATAGAGCGAGACTGCGATGCGAGATGGTTCGCCAGCCGCTTTTTGTGTAGTTTTTCCTGCTGAACGCCTACACCTTGGCCAGAAAAATCAGTGGCACATCAAAAACAGATTAATAAGCGGGGCTATTGATTGCTGCAGATTTCGCTCTCTTCTTTTTTGACGCCATAACGAAATATTGTTGTAGAATAAAGAAGCAAGAATAAAGCAGCCGAGAAAAAGGCAAAGAAAAAGAACCAAAAAATCAAGAATCTAAGGATTGCTGCAAAGCCGTCAGCGTTTAGGTGTTGATGGGTCTTGATCTGCTACCAAGTCGATAGAGCGACGCTGCGACAATGCAGGTGGGTTCGGCAGCCGTTACTATGTATGGCGTTAAGGGTTTTGATCGGCGACAATTAGAATTCCTCGTGTTGCCTCAACTAGCAATGTTACTATAAGTATATGCATTAATCATGTCAATTCTGAGCCTGCCCCCATGGGGGCAGAAAACTGGATGTGCCACATTTTTTAATGTTTTATTACTCTACGCATGCATACACAAGCTCTGTGGCCATAATTTTTCGCCATTCCTTGACTCGCCGTTGCAAGGTTCGCAACTGGCCATTAGCAAAACGGCCTGGGTATTCATCCTGAAGTCGCTCGAACAAACTTTTCGCTGTCACATCTGGTTCCTGTTGTAGCCAGTCAAGTACTTCGTACCAGACGCCTTCGAAAGCGTCTTTATGCGTGCGCCAATGCCGGGGTTTTGAAGAACTGCTTCGATGGGTTGGCCTAGCTTCGCCATCCCGCCACAATCGGGGTAACTGAGTCAGGAATTGTTCAAGGCTCTCCCGTCCCGGGCCTTGTGTAGCATGGTCGGTCGATGTAAGAGCACTCAGGGCAGATTGGCTTTGACGAATACGATATAATAGTTTCACTGGATCATACTGTTTACGCTGTAATCGCAATTTTTCTTTTATTTGATCATCGACCGCTGGATGTTTTAGTAACCGATCACAGGGTGTTGCAGGCGGTTCATAGGTCCGTTTTACCTTGGACCCATCTCGTGTTTTCTTACGCAATTTAAACGAGGGCTGGAAGTAATTCACATAAAGACGAGCTGCCTGATAAAGGTGTGCGAGGGCTTGACATGCAACAACTCCGGAGAACCGTTCATAACCTACCATGCGTCGAATCACAGCCCCATTTTTCTGCTGTACCCATGCCTGGTCATTTTTGTGATATGCACGAGACCGTGTAAGCTCAATATTATGCTTTTGGCAGAATGCCAGCAGGGTATCATTTATAAACGCACTATCATTGTCAGAATCTATTCCCAATACTGGAAATGGAATCTGTTGAAAAATTGCATCCAATCCTTCAACAACAAGGGACTGTTCTCTGGCCAGAAGAGGTATGAATTCCGTCCAACCGGAACTAACATCGGTAGTGACAAGGGTGTGAATGAAAGATCCATTCATGAATCCTCCACAGTGAACAACAAAATCGATTTCCAAGTAACCTGGGTCTGCACCATCCCATTCCCCGAATGTACGAACAGGAACTCGTTTGCTAACCTTTATTGATCGACGTCTTTTTCTTCGGGATTGTGACGGATTGCGAATTGGAGACAACAATCGATCAATTGTTGCTGCGCTGGGTTTAAGTAATTGTTTGCGAACCTCTGCATCAAGATTGAGGTGGCCATACCGTTCCATCGCATCAACAAGGTCAGGCAATACCGCTTTTAACCGCTTACCGCAGATTCGATCCGCCGCCTCCCACGTTAACAATGAGAGCTTCCTTCACAGCTTCATTGTAGATTCGTCGACTGTGGAGAACTTCACATGGAGTGCTTTGAGTGCCGGTATTGTCAGTTTTTCTACTGAGAAGGCGGACTGCGTGTTTGCGGTGATATCCGCTCACAGCAATGAACTCATCGAGAATCTGTGTCTTTGTCTTTTTAGCTGATTCACGATATCGCTGTCCAAGTACTCTAACTAATTCCGCTTTTGTCTGTGTGTTGATTTTGTTGTCCGTCGTATACCTCCAGTTTTTGGTAACATTCTAATGAGGCAACGACGGAATTTCGGTAACAAAAATCTTGAGTCAACGCGCAGGGAAATTATAATTGACGTTGGTCAGTGTTTCTCTAATTTTGTATAGCACAGCGAAAAGAGAAACTTGCTGCTATCCGTGGCACGGCCTTAATCTGGCATTTAGCGAATGGGTACAGACCTTTCAGGGAGAACGCATGACTGCTGCTTTGCTGGATCGCTTGACGCACCATTGCCACATCTTTGAGATGAACGGTGAAAGCTATAGATTCAAGCAGTCCGTACAAAAGGGTAAATTGAAGAACAAGTAGAATTGTGCTTGCGTGCCTCCGGATGGAGGCTTATTATGTAACTTGGGTGTGGCTGATTTGGATGCTGACCCGTGGCTGGTTTACCTGCCGATTACCATCCGGAGAGGATACGCCATTGATGCTTCTGACGAATCTGCCGGTAGAAGATGTTGATGATGCTAAGCGGATATTGGGTTATTACCTGCGCAGATGGGAATGTGAAGAGGCAATTCGATTTCTCAAAAGTCAAGTGCATCTTGAAAGAATTCGGACATTTCGCTGGCCTGCAATCCGCCGCTTAGTTTTGCTTTCTGTACTGGTGATGTTTTATTTAGGATGGATAGTTGAATCACATCTGGAGCTTGGCGAGCGATTAATTCATTTCGGTCAACCTTTGCCTGGAGAGCCGGAATTTCTGCTCTATCGTTTATTAACAGGATTAACTGAAGCAATAAATGCCCGTTTCTGGCTTCCGAGGGACTTGCTGCGAGGCAGCTTATGAAAAAACCCCGAAGTTTGAGAGAAAGTATTGACTTTATGACAGAAACTGCTTTAATAAAGTTGAAATCGGGTTTTTTTCGCGTGAACGCTTACAAGTCCGGGTATTTGACATTGGAATTGTTGCCCAATACATTCAAAGTACCCGTGAACAGTTAAGACTTCTGCAAAATAAGTGAATTTTCGACAGGTTAAGTCAGGTAATAGATAAGAATGACCAGTTTAGATTGTTTTTCACAGCCCAAAAATCTTTTTAAGACAATGGAAAGCCACAAAAAGGCTGATTTTATACAGAGCTTCTCCTGTGGCTCTATCTTACTTAGCTCTTTGACAAGTTAATCTTTCAGCACCGGCTAGAGATTTAACCAGTCAGTCTTAGCCTGGGCGGATGAAAAAATGTCTTATAGCAGCGAATCTTTTCCGGTTGCTTGAGAACTATGGCAGCAGCAACGGCTATCAAACTGGCACTAAGATGAGCAATGGTCATTTGATTGCTTATCGAATTAAACGCATAGTGCGTGGTCTGCTCAACCTCTCTGTCGCCGAGCCGAGCATAATACTGCTCAACTACCTGTCTATCTTTGAATATCTGTTTGAACTGTTTGCTGTCTATAGGAGTCTGTCCGAGTAATGTTTGAATATGCTTCGCGTTACGTTACAATGCTTCTAAACGTTGGTAAAAGATTATGATTTGCTTTGGAGACTCAAGGATGAGTAAGACCTATCGGCCCTGGAATCC
>Ga0315312_1002322_pt1 | contig 13327 bp, 14 predicted proteins | sample TDP7_MG_FD_203629 | JGI IMG/M metagenome (GOLD analysis project Ga0315312, IMG submission 203629) | Freshwater sediment microbial communities from Lake Towuti, South Sulawesi, Indonesia - TDP7 | ecosystem: Environmental > Aquatic > Freshwater > Lake > Sediment | place: Indonesia: South Sulawesi... | reverse complement strand
GTCGGGTATAACTATCCGGCCAAACAGTCAATTGCCGGAGCCGGACTTTCACCGGCCAGACACGCAGCATTATGGGCTGCGAGCAGAGCACGCAGAGAACGCAGAGAGGAATGGAAATAAAAATCCAAAGATCAAAATGAAAAATGACAACGAAAAATCCAAAATTTTGGATTTTAGAAATTTGGATCAATTTAGCGGTTTGAAAAAATCACCAAATAAAGCGGGAAACAAGCTTATTATTCCTGCCCCTGCTTTCGCAGGGGTAAACTCCAGCAGAGCTTGCCCCGCACTTGATGCGGGGAATCCCCAATCTTCGATATGGTTCCCTGCTTTCGCAGGGACAAGCCTGGATTCCCGTTCCCCGCCTTCGCGAGGACAAGCTTCACGGGAATGACAATTCGGGTAAGCCAGCAAATGGGCTTTTTCAAAAAGCTAAATTGTTACAAAAAATTGGATCTTGGATTGTGGTTTTGACTTTTGATATTTGATTTATGGATTCTGTTTATTTCTCTGCGTTCCCTGCGCTCTCTGCGGTGAATAAAATACAGGAGGTTTAGATTATGGCGACCCCATCTTTTGCAGAATTCCAGCGATTGGCCAGCCAGGGGAATCTCATCCCCGTATATGAAGAAGTGCACTTTGACTGGGAGACCCCGATTTCGGCCTTCCGGAAGATCGGCGGCGGAAAGTTTTCCTTCCTCCTAGAAAGCGTGGAAGGGGGAGAGAAATGGGGCCGCTACAGTTTCCTGGGCTCAGCTCCCGCGCATTTGTTTCGGAGCAAAGGAGACGAATTCGAAATCCTTAAAGGCGGCAAGGTTCTACGAAAGGGAAAGGAAAAGGACCCGCTCAAAGCCCTTCAGGATTTCTTAGGAAATTATCGGCCAGTGCTTCATGATGCCCTCCCAAGATTTTTCGGGGGGGCGGTAGGTTATGCGAATTATGATGTGGTGAGGTTTTTTGAAAAAATTCCAGAGCGGCTTCCTCAGGACATCGACCTCCATGATTGTTATTTCATGATTACCGATACTTTGCTGGTCTTTGATAACGTGAAGCAGAAGGTCAAGGTGATCTCCAATGCATTCTTGGATGAAGATCAGGCTCTTGAGGAGGTCTACCGCCAAGCTCAGGAAAAAATCGACCGCATCATTTCCGAACTCCAGACTCCGGCTCCCCCTTTCGCCAGGAAGAAATCTTTCTCTCCATCTTGCCTGGGTTCAAATTTAAGCAAGGAAGATTTTATGAAACGGGTAGAGAGGGCCAAGGAGTACATCCAAGCAGGAGATATTATCCAAGTGGTCCTCTCGCAAAGGTTTTCCACCCCACTTCATTGTGAACCCTTTAACATCTATCGCGCCCTGCGTTCCATCAACCCCTCCCCCTATCTTTTTTACCTGAAAATAGACGATTTGGTCCTTCTCGGGGCTTCGCCTGAAGTGATGGTTCGCTTAGAAGGGAATCTGATTGAGCTCCGGCCGCTCGCTGGCACCCGCCGGAGGGGAAAAACAGATGAAGAAGACTTGGAGTTGGAGAAGGATCTACTGGCGGATGAAAAGGAGAGGGCCGAGCACATCATGCTGGTTGACCTGGGGCGGAATGATGTGGGCCGGGTAGCTGAGATCGGATCCGTGGAAGTCACAGAATTGATGGGGGTGGAGCGCTATTCTCACGTTATGCATATCGTTTCTAATGTCCGGGGCGTTTTAGGTCAGGGGAAGAACGCTTTCGATGTTTTCCGCGCAACGTTTCCCGCTGGCACAGTCTCCGGTTCTCCGAAAATTCGGGCCATGGAGATCATCGAAGAACTGGAGCCCGTGCGTCGGGGACCCTACGCTGGAGCTGTGGGTTACTTCAGCTTTTCTGGAAACATGGATACCTGCATCACGATTCGTTCAATTCTCATAAAAGAGGGAAAAGCTTACATTCAGGTAGGGGCGGGAATTGTCGCGGATTCCCAACCGGAAAAAGAATACGAAGAGACCTTGAACAAAGCGCAGGCCATCTTTCGAGCCATTCAGCAGGCTGAGGAGGGATTGCCATGATTTTGGTGATCGACAATTATGATTCGTTTACCTACAACTTGGTTCAGTACCTGGGTGAGCTGGGTGGGAGATGCCGGGTCTTTCGGAATGATCAGATTGACCTTCCAACCATCCGAGAGATAAAGCCAGAGCGCCTAGTCGTTTCCCCAGGGCCCTGCACTCCCAAAGAGGCAGGTATCTCCCAGGAGGCTATTTTGCGGCTGGCCGGGCAGATTCCCATCCTGGGAGTATGCCTGGGCCATCAATGTATTGGCGCAGCTTTCGGGGGAAGAATCGTTCGCGCCAAGCGCCTGATGCATGGGAAGAGTTCACTCATCCATCACGACGGGAAGACCATTTATCAGAACCTTCCCAATCCTTTCCAGGCCATTCGCTACCACTCTCTAATCATCGAGCGGGAGAGCCTACCAGATTGCCTGGAGATCTCTGCCCAGACAAAGGAAGGTGAGATTATGGGCGTCAGGCACAAAAATTTTGCCATAGAAGGAGTCCAGTTTCACCCCGAATCGATCATGACCCAAGGGGGAAAAATCCTTTTAAAGAATTTTTTGGAAAAGGGGGAAAAAAGCCATGCTCAAGAGATTCATTGCTAAGGTTGTAGAGGGGCAAGACCTGAGCGAGCAGGAGGCCTCTCAGGCCATGGGCCACATCATGGATGGAGAGGCTCTACCCACGCAGATTGCTTCCTTCCTAACTGCCCTACGGATGAAAGGGGAGACAATCCCGGAGATCACTGGTTTCGCTCGGACGATGCGGGCCAAAGCCATATCCATCCGGGCCAGAGAGGGGGAATGCGTTGTAGATACCTGCGGAACTGGCGGAGATGGGAGTGGAACCTTCAATATTTCAACAGTTGTGGCGTTCGTGGCTGCTGGCGGCGGGCTCACCGTCGCTAAGCATGGCAACCGTTCGGTGTCCAGCCGCTGTGGAAGTGCCGATGTCCTCGAAGCTTTAGGGGTCAATATTGTCCTTGCCCCAAAAAAGGTGGAAGAATGCCTGCAAGATATCAGGTTGGCCTTTCTATTCGCTCCCACCTTTCATCCAGCGATGAAAAATGCCCTGGCTCCGCGCCGGGAAATTGGAATCCGCACGGCTTTCAACCTCCTTGGCCCCCTGACCAACCCCGCTGGAGCCACTGTCCATCTCTTGGGCCTCTACGGCGAAGATCTGACGCGCCCGATGGCCGAAGTGCTGAGAAACCTGGGCAGCAAGGCAGCCTTCGTCGTACACGGGGAAGACCATTGCGATGAAATCAGCATCACCGGGAAAACAACCATCAGCCAGCTTAAAGATGGAATCATCGAGGACTATCAGATCGAGCCGGAAGTGGTGGGTTTAAAGAGAGCGAGCCTGGAGTCCATCCAGGGGGGAAGCCCTGAAAAAAATGCCGCCATCTTACTGCAAATCCTGCGGGGAGAACCTGGCTCCACTCAGGACATTGTCCTTTTGAATGCCGCTGCTGTTTTCGTGGCCGCCGGCAGGGTCTCAAATCTAAGAGAGGGAATCCAAATGGGGAAGGAGTCCATCGACTCGGGAAGAGCGATGAAGAAGCTTAGAGAGCTCATCGAGTTTTCGAATCAAGAAAATGAAAAGTAGGCAGTAAGCAGAAAGCAGTAAGCAGAAAGCATTAAGCGCAAGGCAAGAATCGGCAATCTAAAATCTAAAATTATTGGTGGATAATCATGGCCTTCTTGGAGAAAGTAGTTGAGCTGAAAAGGGGAGAGATCGATAGAAGAAAAACTTTAATCTCCTCGAAAGAAATGGAGGAGCAAATCTCTCACCTTTCCTCTCCGAGGGATCTCACAGAGGCGATAGCAAAAAATCGCCCCTTGGCTTTGATCGCCGAAATAAAACGCGCTTCACCTTCTGCCGGAATAATTCAGAAGGGTGGTGGTATACGAAGGATTGCCAGCCTATATCAAGCGGGTGGAGCTTGTGCCATTTCTGTTCTCACGGAGGCTCATTTCTTCCACGGAGACATTTCCGACCTTCGTCAGGTGAAAGAGCAGACTTCCCTCCCCATTCTGCAAAAAGATTTCGTCATCGATCCTTTCCAGATCTATGAGGGGAGAGCCGCCGGAGCCGATGCGGTGTTGCTGATCGCAGCGATTTTAGATCAGGAGCAGCTAAGAGACCTGGTTGATTTGGCCCGTACTCTTCGTATAGTTCCTTTGGTGGAAGTGCATGATGAAAGAGATATAGAAAAAACTTTAGGTCTCCAGCTTCCCCTTTTAGGAATTAATAATCGAGATTTAAAAACCCTGGCGGTGGACCTGGGGACAACCCTTAGGCTAAAAAAAGAAATTCCCTCCGGGGTGAAGGTAATCAGCGAGAGTGGAATAAGAAATTGGCAGGACGTCCGCCTACTCAAAGAAGCGGGAATCGATGGCATTCTGGTGGGGGAGGTTTTAATGCAGGCTTCCGATCCTGCCACAAAAATCAGGGAGCTCTTGGACCGATGACTTGGATTAAAATCTGTGGGATCACAAACCTTAAAGATGCTCTGGATGCTCATGCCCTGGGTGTGAATGCTTTGGGTTTCATCTTTGCTCCCAGCCCCAGAAGGGTTGAACCTGATGTGGCCCCGAAGATCATCCGCGCCATTCCCAAAAATCTTTTAAAAGTTGGGGTCTTCATGAACGAAGAGCTTGAAGAAGTGCTCAGGGTGGCTGATTATTGTGGCTTGGACATCCTCCAATTTCATGGCCAGGAGCCCCCGGAATACTGCCGCCAGGTATCCATTCCGGTGATCAAGGCCATCGTGGTTAAAGAGGCTGAAAGTCTGAGAGAGATTGAAAGATACGCCTTTGCTTCCATTTTGTTAGATGCTTGTGGTCCAGGCCAGGCCGGCGGGACCGGGAGGACATTCTCTTGGGAATTGGCTCTGGAGGCGAGGAAGAAGAGAAACTTCATTCTTTCCGGAGGCCTGAATCCGCAGAACGTTTACCGAGCTATTCAGATGCTTAGGCCGATGGGAGTAGATGTGTGCTCTGGCGTGGAAAAGGTTCCGGGAGTAAAAGATCGAGGCAAAATGATGGAGTTCGTAAAGGAGGTCAGAAAAGCGGATGAGACAGCCAGATGAGAGGGGACATTTTGGAATCTTTGGAGGAAAGTTTGTTCCCGAGACCCTGATGGCTCCCTTGGAGGAATTGGAGAGAGCCTATATCTCATCTAAAAGGGACTCTCTTTTTCAGAGAGAATTGACTGCCTATTTGAAGAATTATGCTGGGAGGCCCACCCCCTTATACTTCGCTCGCCGGCTCACGGAGGAATTGCAGGGATGCAAGATCTACCTCAAGCGGGAAGATTTGGCCCATACAGGAGCGCACAAGATCAACAATACCTTGGGCCAGGCACTGCTGGCGAAAAGGATGGGTAAAGGAAGGATCATTGCCGAGACAGGGGCGGGTCAACATGGGGTGGCCACGGCTACGGCAGCCGCCCTTTTAGGATTGAAATGCACCGTTTACATGGGAGAAGAAGATATCCGCAGACAATCCCTGAATGTCTTCCGGATGAAACTCCTCGGAGCAAAAGTCATACCCGTTTTTTCTGGGAGCAAGACCTTGAAGGACGCAATTAACGAGGCCATCCGTGATTGGGTAACCAATGTGCAAGAAACCTATTACCTCATCGGTTCTGTGGTTGGGCCTCATCCTTATCCCCTGATGGTCAGGGATTTTCAATCTGTGATTGGTAGAGAAGCCAAGAAACAGGTGATGGAGAAAGAAGGCCGCCTTCCCGATTGCCTGGTCGCCTGCGTCGGAGGAGGAAGCAACGCGATTGGCTTATTCCATCCATTCTTCAAAGATTCCGTGCGCTTCATCGGGGTGGAAGCTGCCGGTTTGGGAATCAGCACAGGAAAACATGCTGCTTCGCTGAATGTGGGTTCTATAGGAATGCTTCATGGAAGCATGAGTTACCTATTACAGGACTACTTCGGTAATATCCTGGAGACTCATTCCTTTGCGCCCGGTTTGGATTATCCGGGGGTTGGGCCAGAACATGCGTATTACAAGGATAGCAAGAGAGCGGAATATATGGTGGCAACGGACGATGAGGCGCTGGAGGCTTTTCATCTTCTGTCGCGGACTGAGGGGATCCTTCCAGCCTTAGAGAGCGCTCATGCGTTGGCATATGCTAAGAAAATTGCTCCCTCCCTGGGGAAGGACCGGATCATGATCATCAATTTGTCAGGGCGGGGAGATAAAGACGTCCAATCTGTGGCCCTCAGGGTGGGAGTGGAGCTATGAGCAAAATCGAACAGACATTCAAAGGATTAAAAAATAAGGGCCGGAAGGCCCTGATTCCTTTCCTCGTTGCCGGGGATCCAGATCTGGAAACCACAGAGGCACTCGTCCGCAAAATGGCCGAGAACGGTGCGGACATCATCGAGCTGGGGGTGCCATATTCCGATCCGCTGGCCGATGGGCCGACCATCCAAGCTGCCTCGCAGCGAGCCTTGCAAAAAGGGGTCAACCTGAAAGACATATTTGGATTAACGGAAAGGTTGAGGGGGATTGCCTCTCCCGTGGTCATCATGAGCTATTTCAACCCCATTTTCCGGTATGGCTTAAGGGCTTTCGCCGAGGGTTGCAAAGAGAATGGAGTCGATGGGGTTATCGTTCCTGACCTTCCCCCTGAGGAAGCAAGGCCATGGATTGAAGAAGCCAGAAAGGTTGAGCTGGACACTATTTTCCTGGCAGCTCCGACAAGCTCGCCAGATCGAATAAGACTGGTAAGTAAGTATAGTCGTGGGTTCATCTACTATGTTTCCCTTACGGGGGTGACTGGAGTTAGAGATAAATTGTCCGATGAGCTGGAATTGGGAGTGCGGCAGATCAAAGAGCATAGCCCAAAGCCGGTGGCGGTAGGTTTCGGCATCTCTACCCCCGAACAGGCCAAGGAAGTCAGCCGCTTTGCTGATGGGGTCATCGTGGGAAGCGCGCTCGTGAAGATCGCGGGGGAGGGAGTGGGAAAAGAGGATCTGGTCCGGAGGGTAGGGATTTTCATTTCATCGCTGGCCAGGGCTGTTCATTGATTTTTTCGCTTTGTCCTAAGCTTCTATTTTGCTTGACTTTTCATGAATTTATCTATACGGTATGATTTTAAAAAGAAAGAGTTTTGGGTAAATTTCTCTCCTCAGGATTTCCGGCCTCCAATCATGGGAAATTAGGACCTAAAGACTCGCAAAAATAAGGCAATATGGGTCTCTACCAACCCGCAATTAGGATAATTCAAATAGAAAAAAGGAGGGAATGCTATGAAAAGAGAAAGAAGGGTTTTTTGGACATTCGTGCTTACATTATTTTTCTTGTTCTTTTTCCCCTACGAATCCCAGGCCCAAAAATTCCTGACCAAGCCCATTGAATTCGTTGTCCATGCCGCACCAGGGGGAGGCAGTGATATTATGGCCCGCATGATGCAGAGCATCATTGAAAAGGAGAAAATTACCACCCATACCATCGCCGTCGTCAACAGACCTGGTGGCGCTGGTGCCATTGCGTTTGCTTATCTGGCGGGGAAGAAGGGTGATCCCCATTACTGGCTTACGGCCACAACGAGCTTCCTGATGACCCCTCTCCAGGGTAAATCCAAACATAACTATAAGGACTTCACTGCCCTTACCAACCTTGCTTTTGATGATTTCTTTATTGTGGTTAGAATCGACTCACCATATATGACTTTGAAGGACCTCGTTGAGGCATCCAAGAAAAGACCAGGAGAACTAAAGGTGGGGGGAACCTATGCTCCGGGTGTAGATGCAATCGTTGCTTACCTTATTGAAAAAGAAACAGGTGCCAAATTCAATTATATTCCATTTAAAAGTGGAGGCGAGGTGATGGTTGCCTTACTTGGAGGGCACGTGGAATTGGCAAGTGCCAATCCCGGAGAAGCCTTGGCCCAGGTAGAAGCAAAGAAGGTTCGAGTATTGGGCGTTACCAGTGAAAGAAGAATGGAACTGGCACCCGATGTCCCCACTTTAAAAGAGCAAGGAATTAATGTTGTTTTTCAGCAATTCCGGAGCATCGCTGCACCAAAAGACATTCCCCAAGAAGCGGTAAAATATTATGAGGATTTATTCCAGAAGTTGGCGGATTCTAAAACCTGGAAAGAAAAATACATCAAAGAAAATATGCTTACGGGCGATTACAAGACTAATGCCGAGACCTATAAGCTATGGGAAAGCGAAAATAAAAGATATGCGAAAATCTTGAAGGAAATGGGGTTCATAAAGTAGATGGCCTCGTCTAAGGGGAAGTATAAGCTTCCCCTTATTTTTTTAGAGCCTATCCAGGAAAAGAAACATTCACATGAAAAAAGGAATAATCATCGTATGCCTTGTTCTTATGGGAATGTCCGTTTTCGGGATGGTCGAGTCATCTCGGTTGGAAAGAACGATGAAGATGGGCATCGGGATTGGGTTTTTACCCTTCTGGGTGAGTGCCATCATTGGCGCTCTGGCCTTGGCGCTTTTGGTGAAGGTCCGCAGAGAAAGAATCAGCTATGAAGACAAGCCAGTCTTCCCCCAAGGCAGTATTCCCCGCGTGGTACCCATAGCGATAGCTCTGATCGCATATATAATCCTGATCGAGTTCATCGGCTATGTCCCTTCCACCTTCTTATTCTTTGTGACCACCATCTTCATTCTGCAGAGATCCAGGATGATGATCATATTTTTCTTCGGGGTAGTATTTACTTCTTTATTATACGTCATATTCAAAATATGGTTAAAATCTCCCCTGCCGGGCGGCGTCTTGGGTTTTTAAAAGGATTGGGGGCATGGGTATCTCTGATTACTTACTGATGGGTTTCTCGACAGCCCTTTCTCCCATCAATATTCTCTTCTGCTTTACCGGCGTCATGATCGGCACTATCATTGGGGTTTTACCGGGCATTGGGCCGGTTGCCGGGACAGCCATGCTCATTCCCTTTACCTTTGGCATGAATGCGACTACGGCCATGATCATGCTGGCGGGGATATACTATGGGGCCATGTATGGCGGTTCTACCACATCCATCCTGGTGAATCTTCCGGGGGAATCCTCTTCGGTCATGACCTGCCTGGATGGATACCAGATGGCCCGAAAGGGAAGGGCTGGTGCAGCTTTAGGGATTTCGGCCATTGGGTCCTTTATCGCCGGAACGCTGAGTGTGATGGGGCTGATGATGCTGGCTCCACCCCTGGCGAATTTTGCGCTGCGGTTCGGCCCGCCGGAATATTTTTCCCTTATGGTCTTGGGGATGACCTTGGTGGTGGCCCTTGTGGGAGAAGACCTGATTAAAGGATTGATTGCCGGGGCTTTGGGAATTTTCCTGGGCACCGTCGGAATAGATCCGATCAGTGGAATAGAACGGTTCTCGTACGGTATCCCCACGCTTTTGGATGGACTTAGCTTTGTGAGCGTCTCGGTGGGTTTATTCGCGGTCGCAGAGGTTCTGGAGATGAGTGAAAGTCCTTCCAAATCGCCGACCTACATAGAGAAAATATCCAATCTGCTCCCCAATTGGCAGGATTGGAAGGATTCTACCTTACCGATGTTTCGGGGCAGTATCATAGGATTTTTCGTGGGCGTGATGCCGGGGGCGGGGGCCACGATCGCATCCATGCTAACGTATGCTTCCGAAAAGAAACTGTCCAAGCATCCGGAAAAATTCGGTACGGGGATCATCGAAGGAGTGGCCGCCCCCGAGAGTGCGAACAACGCGGCAACCGGCGGCGCCATGGTTCCCCTGCTCACTCTGGGCGTGCCCGGTTCTGGAACAACCGCAGTTATGTTAGGCGCATTATTGATCCATGGATTGAGGCCAGGACCTTTGCTTTTTGAGAAGCACCCGGATTTTGTCTGGGCCGTGATTGCCAGTATGTATATCGGCAACATCATGCTGTTAATCTTGAATTTACCCCTCGTGGGAATATGGGCGAGAATGTTGAAAATCCCCCAGGCCATTCTGGCCCCCCTCATCCTCGCTTTTTGCGTCGTGGGTGTATTCACCGTCAATAACAACCTCGCGGAAGTCTGGATCATGCTAATATTTGGCATCATTGGTTATTTTATGAAAAAATTTCGTTTTCCGCCGGCACCAGTGGTTCTTGCCCTCGTCCTCACACCCTTGATGGAGCATGCCCTGCAACAATCTCTACAGATGTCTCATCAGGATTTTTCCATATTTTTTACCAGACCCATCTCCCTGGCCCTTTTAGCCATAGCCGTTGTTTCACTTTTCAGTCCCTTCGCCAGGCATCTTTGGGTAAGGGCGAAATCTTTTTAACTTGAGACCTATCGGCTCCAGATCGACAGGAATGGAAATGGATGTTAATCTCTTAAGGGGGCATGAACAGTATGAAAATGATTGAAATGATCAAATACGCAAAGATTCCCATTGAACTGAATAAAGAAGGCGTGAATGAAGTGGCGATTTTGACCGACACCGGCAGGGAACCGGAAATTGCCGAAGCTTTGGCTGCCGCGGCTTTTGCAATGGACCTTGAACCAACGATCGTGACGATGGCAGCGAGGGCGGTCCATGGCTTAGAGCCGACCGCTGTGATGGCGCAAGCGGTCTTGGGCTCTCAGTTAATGTTGTGTGCTACCTCGACCGGCATGGCCCATACCGATTGTGTGCGCAATGCTCTCAAGCTGGGTATAAAGTATATAGGGATGCCCGACATCACGATCGATACCTTGACCAGAGGAGCGGCAACTGCGGATTACCGGGAGGTGGGCAGGATTACTGCAGCCATTACTAAAATTCTCACTGAAGGCTCGGAGGTTCATATTACCAGCGACTATGGAACGGACTTAACCTTTAGCATTGCCGGAAGAAAAGCCGTGGAATTGGCGGGAGTATTTAAACCTGGAGCCATCGCCTGTTTCCCTGACGGGGAATCACCGATGGCCCCAGTCGAGGGAACGGCAAGGGGTAAATTGGTCATTGATTCATCCATCCACCAGATCGGGCGGGTTAAAGAACCACTAACCATGATTGTTGAAAACGGACTTGTCACTAAGATTGAAGGGGGCCCGGAAGCCGGAATCTTACTCAATATCTTGAAGAAACGTGGGGATGGGAATTCGTTCAACCTGGGAGAATTTGCCGTGGGAACCAATCCCCAGGCGAGAATATCCAGTAATGTTTCGGAAGATAAAAAGCGGTTAGGTTCCATTCATATTGCCCTGGGCGATAATTTGACACTGGGCGGACATACTCCCAGCGCTACGCACATTGACGGGGTTATGGGCTTCCCCAGTTTGTGGGTGGACAAAAAACAAATCATTGACCATGGGAAACTCCTCATATCCTATTGAATGAGCAATGGCCCCAAGGCTATTTGCTTTTTTTTCTTGTAAAAATTGAAAGGAAATAAAATGCCAGGTCTCAGCGAAACCCTATTTCTTATAAAAAGAAGAATGGTCTTTTTTGTTTGGCTGCCCTCAAGTAGTATGCAGACCGGGTATCTAATCCTTTGGCTATTGTTATAATTATGGCAATTGAGGACATAATAAACTCACTTGGGAAGGTGTGCTGGAGAGGAGGGGGCTTTTCTTTAAAAAGGAGGTGATTTTATGCCAATCTATATCATGCTTACGAATTTAACGGATGAAGGGAGGAAGACAGTAAAAGAGAAGCCGGAGAGGATCAAAGAAGTCAATAAAGAAGTGGAGAAGATGGGGGTGAAGATTCTCGGTCAGTATGCACTGCTGGGTGCCTATGACTTCGTGAACATCGTCGAAGCTCCGGATAACAAGGCAATAGCCAAAGTAGCGGTGGAATTAGGTTCCAGGGGCACCTTGCAGACCACTACCCTTGCTGCCCTCTCTGTTGACGAGTTCATTAATATGCTGAAAAAGTAGGCTATAGATCGGGTAAATGCCTTCTCCTCCGGAGTCCAGCACACTTTCCAAACTATTTAGAATTTAGTTAGAAAATCCCTCGAATATCTCCCCTCCCTCGGCGGGAGGGAAGCTGTGAAAAAATTCCGAAGAGGCCCCCTCACCCTACCCTCTCCCGCCAGGGGAGAGGGTAAACGTATTGAGATAAAAAAGAAATTCCCTCCCCCTTGATGGGGGAGGGTCAGGGTGGGGGTGATTAATGGGATTTTTTCACAGCTTCAGGGGATGAAGGGGAGGGGGAATGGGCTAGATTTTCATGCTTGGTGGGTGTCGAGCCCGTCATGATGAATACAATGAAAATCGAATTTATTGCCCTCTCCCTTCGATGGGGGCTGTGTCGAAATTCGTCATGCCCGCGGAGGCGGGCATCCAGTCAGGTCAAGTCATTAGAAAAATCTTTCTGGTAAGGGGACTTCGTAACATAAAAATTACACTGGATTCCCGCTCCCCGCCTTCGCGAGGACAGGTTTCGCGGGAATGACGGCTCTTTTTCCCGTTGCGACACAGTCTCAGGGGGGAGGGTTTAGCCTGTGGAGTAAGTTCCTCTACTCCACAGGGTAAAGGCTTCGGCCGTGAGACTTCGGCGTGAGCTCAGTCGAACGCTCAGCCGAACGGTGGGGGGGACGGCACGACCAATTAAATAACCGATATTTTCTCCAACTTTTTCAATTCTCCCTCGGGAAGCTTTTCCTTAACAATCTGGAATAGCTCCAAAAGCACGTTATCGGGGGCGGGAGCCATTACATACTTCCAGAACCCGAAGTCAGAGATCTCTTTTCGAAAGGGGACCCCCCTGGCCTTCATGTGAGCCACAAGGTCTTCGAGATTATCGGTCTGAATACCAATGTGGTGAATGGCCCCTCTCCCCTGGTCCCGGGGCGGTTGATCATAGAAATGCAGCCGCCCCTGGCCAATCGCTAAAAAAACATTCCTTGACCCCGCCATCTCAATGTCGGCCAATATCTCCCCCCCAAACATCTCTTGATAAAATTTCAAACTGGCATCGATGTTCGCAGCAAAAAGATGGGCATGGTGCACGTGATTGCGCATCTTAAACAACCTCCAAACCTCTATTTCTTATTTCTTCAGGCAGAGGGAAATCCCATCCTAAGTGAAAGAGAAGATGTGAGTTTCGATGGGAGTTTACAAAATTGGTACAAGGAGGTCAATAATAATTGAAATGGATAAGGATTCTTAGACAACGGAAAAAGGAACCTAAGAGCCTCCGACCGTCTGGCGAATAAGCTGTTGACAGGCAATCTCAGTTTCAGCTATGGTAGCGGCCAGCGATCTTTGCTCCTCCTTATAAAGAAGACAGAGGAGACAAATTTCAAAGGAGGAATGTGTTGGGATTAGAAAAAATCAAGAAGGAGGGAAATGGGAATGAATAAG
>Ga0315312_1002321_pt1 | contig 13330 bp, 22 predicted proteins | sample TDP7_MG_FD_203629 | JGI IMG/M metagenome (GOLD analysis project Ga0315312, IMG submission 203629) | Freshwater sediment microbial communities from Lake Towuti, South Sulawesi, Indonesia - TDP7 | ecosystem: Environmental > Aquatic > Freshwater > Lake > Sediment | place: Indonesia: South Sulawesi... | reverse complement strand
ATGATAGCAGTGCGACACTTTCAACAGCGTTTGTAGTGTGGTGCGTTAAACAAACAAATCTGTTTACAAATATGGTTAACCAAGGCGGGCAATTTTGTCTAGGATTTACTAGAGATTACAGCAAGACTTGTGTAGGATGGTTTTGGGAGTGACACTATACTACTCCATATTCTTGGCATATATTACGATTTGGCAGACAGATATGCTTGACAAGGTATGGAAAGTGTGCTATAATATTGAATAGGGTTGTGGTGGTGTTAGAGGGTTGGGGTAGGCCAGGCTGCCCTGTAAAATCTGTCGTGATTGTAGCTGATGGTAGAGCGGCTAGACGGGTTTCCCTCTACAAGTAAAGGAGGCTATAATGCCAGTTCGGGTAAATGCTACGCAGTATCAGGAGAAACATGCACGGCGTCTTAAGGCAGCACTGGAGGATATGCGAACGGGGGTCAATCGGGTTGACGAAGCTCCTGGGGTTGCTGCTGCGGCTGCTGTTGACAAGATGCGAACGCGTCTTGTCGAAGCTATTGATAACGGCAAGTGGGCTAGGCGGGTTTCTGCTGTTAGCCTACAAGAATGGCAAGGCAAGATGATCAACAAGGGTATTCCCCGTGTATCGGCGGGGATAGATGCTGCGGCTGAAAAAGTTCGTACCTTTGCCACTCAGCTTATAGATCATGAAAACAGGGTCTTGACTGAGGTTGAACGTCTGCCAAACGTGACGCTTGAGGATTCCATTGTCCGAGCTACTACGTGGATTCGGCGTATGTCTGAGTTCGAGCGGAGGTAAAGCATGGGCACATGGATTCCTGAGTATCTAACAAAGAACAAAACAGAAGTATCTAACGATCAAACACTCTATATTGATCTTCCCAAGAATGAGCAAATCTCATTTCTCGCTGTGGAGGTATCTGCTCAAGGGTCGGCTACTCCGCGTGACACTACTACCTTGATAGATGATATAAGTAAATACGAAGTGCTGGCGGAGGGCTCTAAGGTGTTGTACAGCTTAGAGCCTGAGCTTGCTTACTACATTCACTTCATTACGCAGGGAGGTTTGTATCCACCGATGGGGTTTAACTATACGCCTCTTGCTAGAGAGACGCACGAGTTTGTAATCCCCTTTGGTCGGTGGTTGTTTGATGAAGAGTATTTGCTTGATACATCTCTCTATAGTAGTGTCCAGCTTCAGATACCCTACAATATCAACAATGCCAGGTGGACAAGTGGCACTTTCCGGCACAATATAGTTATGTACAGGCCACTACAGAAGCTGCGTCCTGTAGGGTTTATCAGAAGCCGAGCGATCAAAAAGGAAACATCATCAGGTGCGGTGGAAACGCTTGAGCACAAGTTGCCGATGTCCTATCCTTTCCGTTACCTAGCCGCGCGTTTTGAGGACTTGGATCAAAACCTTGCGGCTGACTGTACTGCTATCAAGGTAAATATTGATGAGGGTCGGCTTGTTCTTGCCGACTTGAACATCAATGAATGGAGGGATATGGACAAGAAGCGATGGCCTGAGCTTAACGGGTATAAGGTCATGGCTGCGCTATCAAATCAAACGATGGTGAAAGCTCATACTGATTATCCGTATGCCAGGTCTATTGTTTCATCGGGTGTTCGGGCCTTGATGTTCAAGCTCTATTGGGCTATTGGTGAACAAGTGGGGCTGAATATCTATGAGCAAGACGGCACGGTGGTAACTGATAGTCATGCTATAGATGTTCATGTATCGGGGCCAAATCCTCACAAGTGTTTGACGCTTATTGATGGGCGGGACGAAGCGTTTAACGCTCCAGCATATAGTCAAGGAAAAGTGGAGTATGAGCTTGCGGCTTATGTGACTATACTTCACACTTTTGTTCAAGAGATAGTTACGGGTCGCTTAGCCTAACACACGATTCAAGATAGCAGAATAGAGGGGAAACATGCCACAGCAAATGGGGTTTCTCCGTTGTAGACACAAAAAGGTCAGCACAGGGATTACCACCACACACTATGGTAATCTAGTGGATGATGGTGAACGGTGGTATCTTGCTATGCTGGCCTTTTCGTGTAATACAACGGACAATGCTGATGTTGTAGTTTCTATTGATGGTCATGGTTACGATCATGTTATATCGGTACAGGGAAACATGCAACATGCGGCGTGGTATGCTATTCAGCCGCAGTTATGGTTAGAAGCGGGAGAACGGTTGAAGTTTGATTGGAATGATATTGTAAATGGAGAAGTAGTACAGATTCATGTAACGGGGCATATTCAGTATCTTACTGCAAAGCAAGAAGATTGATCAATGCCTGAATCAATACAGTATCCTTTTCGCTATGTTTTACGTCAAACAGCGAACGGGAATGGTATAGATGAACTTGTTAGTGATGTAGTTGATTCAGGTGTAACGTGGCGTGTTGACCATCTGGCTTGTATAGATAGAGATAGTGATTGTACTGAGATTGAGGTATATATAACAGGTGATGGGAAAGAGTATCTTATTACTCAACAGCAATCGCCTGTGTTAGATACTCTTTACTGGTATAACGATTCTTTTTATATTGAGGAAGGGCTTTGGCTAGTTGCGCGATTCACAGGGGCAACGCTTGATGATGTACTAGAGTTTCACTATATGGGAGTAGAATTAAAACCTAGGAGGCGATAGAGACTTATGCCAGAGTTTGGGGAAAGAGCTTTTGGGGCACATCATAATACACATGAGAACGGGGGCAGTGATGAAGTTCTTGTTACTGGTCTTAGTGGTGAACTAGCGGATGACCAGCCGTCAGCTTGGGCAAAGGTAAGTGGTAAACCCTCTACCTTTCCTCCCGATCTACATGTTTCAGAGCATCAAAACGGTGGTGGGGATGAATTAAATGTAGTGGGGTTAAGTGGTCAACTAGCGGATGATCAGCCTTCTACATGGAGTATGGTAAGTGATAAACCCAAGTTGTGGCAGAAGATAGCTGAGGGGATACTTAATGCTGATGCGACAACGATAACTATATCAGGATTGGATGGTAATAGTCATGAATACTATCGTATATTTGTCTACATAGTCAATCATTACAATGGACTATGCGCCTATCAGGTAAGGCCAAACGGAGATACTACAACGCAGTCAACGCAGTATTGGGAGCGGTGGTTTGCTGGACAAGCGGGGCGATCTAGGACAGAACCAGCTTATGGTATAGGACATCATGGTCTTAATGAGAGTAAATTTGTTGATCTACTGATTGACGCTAAGTCAGGGAAAGCACGGTTAGGATTTGTAAACTCAGCACGGTCATATCCTGCGGTAGTGATAGCAGCTTCTATGTGGGCAAATACAACGTCAAATATTACCTCTTTGGTAATCTTTGCAGAGCAAGTTAATGGTCTAGGTGCTGGTACACATTATACTCTTTTTGGTCTTGTCTAAGTGTGGACTATTGGGCAAGTATATCAGTACCAAAAGACACATCGAAGCTAACGCCTGTCAGAGAACTTTTGGAAGTATGTCCAGGTGTAGTTAAGCATGTGTGGCTTTTCTTTCCTCCTGGACATAGGGGTACAACGAAAGTAAGGATATTACACCATGAACATCAACTGTGGCCTACCAATCAAAACGAATGGTACTTAGGGGATGGTACAGTTATAGAGTTTACAGAGAACTATTCTCTTAGTGTGCCACCCTATGAGTTTATTCTGGAAAGCTATAATGATTCAACAGAACATTCTCATACCACGTATGTTCGGTTTACGATACTTGAACAAGAACTAACCTATATACCTATATTACCACGTAGGGTAAGCATGTCTTAGCTATGGTTGATACTCCTGACTTCGGGCCAACAGAATATAGTCGTAGTACAGCAGAGCAAACCGCAAGGTTAGACGTTGATCTTAGTGATGTCTTGGCTCAGTTGCAACAGCTTAATGTCAAGACAGCACTTATACAATCTGCTACTATTGCCTTAGATTTGCCATTGCGCTATCGTAGTGGTGTTCCTTTTTACAACAACAATTTCTATCTTGGTGCTGGGAACTGGGTAGGTACAGGTTATGGTACGGGATGGTCGTCTTATACAACAACGGCTTTTTACTATACTAGCGGACGGTCTTGGCGACTGAAAGCTGGTAGTGATGGGGCTAGACTTGCTAGAGCTACACTTAAACTAGGGCCTTATCCTAAGTGTAAGGTGGGTATAGAGGCTGCCTTTACACTAACTAATACTATGGATACGTTAACCTTTACTCTTATGTGGCCTTATGGGGGCTATGACTATTTTATTATTGTCTATATAGACCATACTAACACTAGAATATGTCTACGCGATCAAAATTATAACGTACAGGCTGTGCTTTCCCCTTGGGGATATATGGTAGATGATAACGCTTTTCACTTCCTCAAGATTATAGCTGACTTGAATACTGAGCAATATGAGACAATATACCTTAATGAACATGAACTTGATGTATCTCAGTATGGTATTTACTCAGAGAATGGCAACTTAACTGATAGCATGGAACTAGAAGTAGAGCTACATAGTCAAGCGGGGGTAAGTCCTATAGTATACTTTACAGATATATGTCTAACGAAAGAGGACTAACATGCCAGCCTATGCCAACAACGGGTCACTTTTCATCATGGCAGTAACTAAGGCAGTGATAGCGGTTATCATTGTAGGCTCTGTTGCTTACTGTTTGATAACCCAAACCCCGATACCTGATAAAATGATAGAAGTGATCTTACTCATAATTGGGGGTTACTTTGGCTACAGTGCCAAAGTGTATCAAGAGAGTGTTAGGAATCAGCGAAGGCAGTAGAAAAGAGGGGCTACAATGCCAGAGAATGAGTATCATATCAAGCAAATCAATGAGATGACTATACTTGATGCTGCGGGCAATCCTGTTGATGGCTATCGTATTTACTTTACGTGGGGTCTAGGACGTAAAGCACATATTGATATGCCCAAAGCTGAAGCTACGAAAGAGATGCGTGATACTCTTATTCTAGCAGAGATTGAGCGTCAAGAAGCTCTCTGGGGATAGCTAACAAATGCAATATGCGTCTATAATCTGGGACTGGTTTACCCTTTGGTTAGGCCAGTATGCTTGTGATTTTTCTACGTGGATTCACCATACTGCGCTTTTTGCTGTTCAATTCTTTTATCACGTTGTTCGCTTTTTCACGCTAGACTTGCCACGTGTTCTGTGGTTAATCTATGATGGGTTTGCAGGATATGGCTGGAACATTGTAGGTATATATCACAAGATTAAACTTACTTTTGAAGATTGGTGGACAAAAGTTGTAACAATATTTAAGGATTTATGGGATAATGTTTATACACTGATATATCATTGGTATAACAAGATACGCATATATGTAATCTCTTGGTACGACAAAGCCGGTGAACTATTTGATCGTTGGTGGACAAAAGCTACGCAGTTACTTGTTGATTGGTGGGGGCTAGTTTATCAATGGTTTGTGGATTGGTGTAAGTGGTTTATTGACTTCTATACAGAACACAAACTTAAAGTTGTCTATCTTTTCACTGAGGCATGGGAGAAGATTTGGTGGTTTGTATACACAAGGTGGGAGATCATCTTCTATGATTGGGAGAATAACATAGCCGGATGGGTTACATTCATTGACGATCCGGCACAGGCGTTATGGGATTGGCTAGAGCCTAGGCTGGCAGAACTAACAGAAGATTTCTTGTATAGGATATGGTAAATTAAATGGTCGAGATACCTTTAAAGAATGGTATAGTAGCGCAAGTAACAGAGCCGGAGCGGGGCATGTTTCCTGCTACTCTAGGGGGTGCAGTAGAATATACTGTTACTCATTTCATTTACAGTGTCTTAGCGTTTATGGGCGGGGGGTTAGGGGTCTTTTTTGGCTCAGCGGCGGTTTGGTTTCTTGATATTGTAGAACCCAAGATTATAACTTACGTTAATCCTATCATAAGTGAACTACTTAGTAATCCTAACTTACCTCCCTGGTTGCGTGGACTTCTACACAGTATTCAGACTGGCACAAGCGAGATTGATGGTGTTTTTGGCGGTCAGATTATAGGAAGCACAACTAGTGGCAGTATATTGAGTTGTCTTGAGCCAATATTCACTTTTCTGAACTATGGTTCATGGGCGAACATCCCTATACGTGAGCCTGATATTGACACTTTAATAGCTCTAGGTTTTCGGGGCACATACTCTCCGGCAAAGGTAAAGGAGGTAGGCAAAGGACTAGGTTTTCGGGGCGACCTAGTAGATGGTTTTACGGAAGTAGCAAGACCACGTGAAGGTTTATCCGATTTCTTTGCTATGTTACAACGTGAAGTGATAACCCCCGATGCTGTACGTGGTGAACTAGAGAAAAGAGGTTATTTACCCGATACCATTGACCGTTTGCTTAAAATTGTACCACTTTTGGTTTCCCCTGGTGAATTGCGTACAATGCTCTTTCGTGATTTGCTTACCCCAGGTGCGTTTATCAATCGGCTTACTAAGATGGGTTATACAGAACAAGATGCAACGGACTTAGAGAAGATAGCCTGGCAACTTGTTACCCCTGGGGATATAGTCGCGCTTTGGCAAAGAGAGGATATAGGCGATGGGGCATTGGTAGATAGGCTGAAAGAACACGGTTATCCCAAAGAGCTAGTAGGGGATATTATAAATGCTGCTAGACGGCTTACAGACATAACAGAGCTATTTGAACTTAAATGGCGAGAGGAGATCACTGAGAAAGAGTTCTTGAGAAGGCTAACACATCTGGGGTTTGATGACAAACAAGCGTCTGAGTTCAATGCGTTGTCACATCGGATACCTGGCCCAATGGATTTAATCAGCATGGCAGTTAGGGAAGCCTTTGATCCTGGCTTTATTGCTCGTCACAACTACATGGCTAGGTATCCCAAGGAGTTTGAAGAATGGATGTTAAAGCAGGGTTTCGACAAGGAATGGTCGGAGAAGTATTGGGTAGCTCATTGGCGGTTGCCTGCGGTAGTTCAAGCCTTTGAGATGTTTCAGCGAGAGGAGATTACAGAGAATGATCTGTCTGATCTTTTGGTAGCTCACGATATAGCTCCGCGTTGGCATACCCCATTGATGAATATAGCCTATCGTCCGCTGACAAGAGTCGATGTAAGGCGTATGTTCGAGCTAGGTGTACTTGATGAAGCAGCAGTCTATAAATCCTATCTGCATCTAGGATACAGTCCTGAAAACGCCGCTAACATGACCGAGTTCACTATTAAGTATGCGGCGGAGGAAGATCGAGCGGCGTCAAAGGCCGACGTTTGTAGGGCTTACAGTGAGGGTGTTTTGGGTAGGGGAGAAGCAAAAAGCTATCTTGTGGATATGGGCTATCCCGCTGAATGGGCCGAACACTATTTACAACTAGAAGACATAAAACGTGAACGGGGACTATTGAGCATAGAACTAGGATCGCTTAAAACACAATATGTCGAAGGGATTATAGAACGTGGATTTGTATTTGAAGAACTAGGCAAATGGAACTTACCCGATAGGCAGGTAAGCATACTCTTAAATGCTTGGGATATAGAAAAAGAGAGAATGATTACGCTGCCAACGCCAGCACAGCTAGAGGCTTTTCTGAAAGAGGATATTATAGGTGAGGGTGAGTTTCGGAAAACAATGGAAGCTAAGCACTATCAACCCGAAGTGGTCTCACACTTTTTGCAAGAGATACGGGCACAAAAAGCGCAACAAGCATACAGGGAAGAAGAACGGGTCAGAAAAGAGGAAGAACGGGTAAGGCTTGCCGAAGTTAAAACTGGCTACGAAGTAGAAAAGTCGCGATTGGATCTAGAGATAGCGGAGTTGAAAACAGCACTAGCGGAGAACAATCTACTACTAGGCGTTATTGTTGATCCTGATCTTATGGATCAAATCTTTCGACAAAATGATGACATTCAAGTAAGGATAGTAAAGTTACAAGAGGATAAGGCAAAAGCTAAGCTGGCCTATACACAACAGCTAAGAGGGATGGTGAGCTAACATGACACAGGAAAGACAGTTTATACAACAGCAAGCGGAAAGAATGAAAAAGCAACAAGAGGCTGCTAAGGAAGTTGCTAGGAAGTTGAAAGAGGAAGAAGAAAAGCGTCAGAGAGAGCAAAGGGAACAACAAATCCCAAGCTAGTTACAGTACCACCATAGATTTCACGGCGTAGATGTTTTACCATTTGCGTTACTATGTAATCTTCTAAGTTCTCCGCTCTTAGTAACCCTTGAATGGAGGGAAACTTTGCTTGCTGGTAGATATTATTGTCTATCTGTACAGCATTGGTACGTATACCTTTAATTCTATCTTTTGATGCAAAGGTATAGTCCTTTGGTGCTCTTATATCTACTGTTGGCGATATTTGTTCTAGCCTTAATTGGCCTAACTTTGTTGGGTGTACCAACTCTATTAAACGATTATAACCTGTTTGGTCAACAATCAAAGAATCAGTGTCAATGTAGAAAACATGATCACGTCCAGCTTGAACAAGGAGACAATGGAGATACAAACGGGCATTGGCTGTAACCTCTGCGGCGATAGCAGGGAAAGAGTTATAGCTTTCATCCTCACGTTTTCTGCGTATGATTTGACCACCGATGTAAATAAGGTCATAGTATTCTCCGCCATCAGCATCATAGACTTGCATAACTTTCGTTTCATCTACTGGACAAACCCCAATGATCTTGTCGCTTAACCCTCTTTGTCCGAACTTCCCATACAGGTAGTTCAAGAATCCCTTAACGATAGTTCTATAGACGTGGTTACCCTCTAGTGCGTATTGCTCTTTAAGCGAGTAGAAGTAATCTACATACTCAGTAAAAATATGTCCAGCATCATAGTAAGCTAGACGGAAGCAATCGTGTATCTTTCCCCTCTCTAGTACATACCTTAGCTCTCTAGTTGTAAGCGTTGTTCTGAATGTACCAGTAGGGTAGGCAATATGTCCATTCACTAGGCAGGGAAAAGCGGGATCAACAGTCTCAATCAAGCAATCTGCTATGATATGATAACAGTCCAACTTTCGTTTCAATGATGCTACACTTGCCGGTTCTACATAGCGGAAAAGACGTATAGGGTAAGCAAACTCATGCATAACGTAGGGATACATTGAATTGATGTCCAGCTTATAATAAGGGCCACTATCATAAAATCCTACTCTTAATACCTCTACCCTACCCCCATGATAAGCATTTCTCTCTAGCTTACAAACCTTGCTATCTTCATGTATCAATATCTTATGCTTCATGAAGCGGTGTTGGAAAGCTGTAAAGGCTTGACTAGGCAGCGTTCTGCGCCATTTACCAAGATTATGTTCGTCTAAGAAGTTAACCCACTGTTGCCACAGTCTAAGTAGTATTTCTACGTCTTGACGGCAATATGTTTCTAGCTCGCTATTTTCTACACTAGCGAAGTCTACCTCTAGCTTCTCTAGTCCAACTAAGGGAGCTAGACTTGCTAGTGTCCCTGGAAAAAAGTTAGTATTGTCTACAAAATCTAGCTTGCTAGTCCCTTTCCGAAAGCGGGCTAGTGTGGTTTGTCCTTTACAATAGTATGATGACAACTTGAACTTACGCTTAGGGAGTGCCTTGAAAGCGTGTAGTATTGGCAAATCGAAAGATAGGTTATGGCTTGATAGGACTGTTGTCGTTTTGGTATGTGCTTGTTCTACTACCCAATCCCAAAAGGTGTCCTCACTAGTAAAGGTAAGCCATTTATAAATATCTTTTTGTTCACCACCCATCCTACGCCAGAAGCAAGCTACCCCCATACGTAAGATATGTTTCTCTTTCCCATCACCTAGAGGGGTAGCTATAGTTTCAGTGTCAAAAAGGATGACGCGAGTAGGCTTAGTATCCTTTTTGTTTCCTCTGAGGAAGTGTGCAGGACGCATAGCTCTTAATCCCAAGTTCGACGGCGAACGGCCATGAGGGTTACACTTTCGATTTCAAAGTCAACGTCACTTACTCCCTCCGTCCATCTCTCCCAATACTCATCCTCTACTTCTCCCACAGTCAAAAGCCTATCCGATGCTATACCCCTGAATTCATCAACAAGGGGTTGCTCTGTTTCACGGTCAAATCCGGCTACTCTGAAACAATAGAGATATTTGCTTGTTAGTCCCGCCCATTCAGTATCGGTGAATACCCTTTCAGGCGGTGTTGTCTCACGGCGAAGTTGCCCGCACTCATACTCATGGAGAACTAACCCCCTTTCCCTGCGCCAATCAGAGTAGAAGTCTTGTGTACGATACCCTAGTCCACCATCTCGCAAGCGACGCAGGGCTTCTGCGCCACTGATTTCTTCTCTTGCTAACCCCTCTATAAACGGCTGAGCTAAGCGACGGCTCTCTGACCATCCTATAAACTCAGTCATATACTACTACCCCCTAGGGTCGTTAGGCGGTCTCCTATGCCACGCTCTCTCAAAGAAATCCCCCATGCTGATCTGCGCCATGATGATCATTTGACTGATAGCTTCTAGTAAAGGGATATACTCAGGATGTGAGGGCTCAAAGGCTTCTTTAAGAGCAAGAACATAGGTCAAGAACTTATCCCCTGCATCTATTGCTTGTAATGCGTATCTTCTCACTGGTCTTTGCTTCGATGTTCCCACGATTTAATCCCCTATAATATATAGGAACTAACACACAATTTAACGGGTAAGTTGTGTGGGGAATGACTTACCCGTTAATAGGCTTTTCTATTCTGTTGTGTCCTCAATACCTGCTAGGGTATACTGCATCTCAGTAATCAGGGCGTTGAGAGCACGTAACCCCAACTTCTGAATCAATTGCTCACCAAAAAGCAAAGCAGCATCCCCAACGTTAACCTTTTCATCTTCCAGGTATAAAGGTAGGAGAAACAGAGCTAGACGTTGAGCTTTCACCTTTTCAGCACCGATTACTGGCATCTTTACCCCCTTATTCTACTGTCCAGTAACGCCTACCACTACCGGACGTTTTGTGGACAAACTTCGCTACAAAAGGCATTTGATCTTTCAACTTATCAAATGCTTCCATTAGTATGCCAGAAGCCGTGATAAACCACGCGGGTTCATCATCAATCAACACTACTACAGCAGCAGAAGGCCCAAGGTCGCTATCAAAAAAGCCGACTGACTTTACTACCACGTTCCTATCAGCTAGTTCCTCTAAGCGAACTTGCTCGCCTTCTACTTCTACTCCTAGGAGTAGTTCACTTGCGCGTTTCAATGGTGCTCTCTCAGTCATGTTAGGTATCCCCTTCTTTTGTGTAAGGTTAACCCAATATAGCCGCTATTCTATCTAGTTTACTCTCTATATCACTTATTCTCCTATCTAGATCAACAAGACCAGGTGACGGCGGTGTAGGAGCGGGTTCGGTGTATATATATTCAGCTAGTAACGTAGCCATTTCACCAGTTACATCATAGCTATCCCAACGGGGGTCAAGTGTACCATAACAAAAGATACATCCCCCTACCACATAGCTATCACGCATAAGCCAACTATCATACCATTTCAGTTGTTCTAAGTAGCTGGGGGCGGCCATGAAAGAACGCCATCCGCCTTGTCCTGAAACAGGCCAATGTGGTGCGCCACTATCAACCCCACACTCGGATATAATGAGGGGCTTCTGACATTCAGGGGGTAAACCAGGGTACCATTGGCGATACCGCAGCGTAAACCATCCCATTGTACCACCGGCAATTAACCCCCTGGGGTCATTCATGGTGGGAGCGCAATACTCGTGGCAGGAAACAGCGTCACTAGCTTCCAACGCATCACGCATACAACTTCTAAGCCAATCTTCTATATCAGGAACACCAACACTCCATGAGCCACAGCAATACTTAATACCTTCCTTATGTAACAGTCCAGCTAACACCATATCAAACTTACAACGCTCTGTAAGTTTATCACGACTGATTTCATTATATCCCTCCCATACATCGTAGATATGAGCACAAGGGGAATTAAGGATATAGTTGGCGAACTTGGCGGCGTTAGCGTCAGGACTATCAAGGGGCTGTTTGTCTACATAATAACGTCCTACCAGCTTAGTGTTAGGACAAACACTTTTCACATCTGACCAAAATACACTATCGTGGCGTAAGGATTTGATAACCTTGGGCTGACAATAACTGAAAAGAGTATACATCGCACTATTATTGGTAATGAAGTTGACATGAAACCCTAGCTTGCTCATTTAATCCCCTCCTACTACAAACTGCATAATACCCGCTATGAGTGCATCATGCACATTGGGAGAGGGTATTGGAGGATGAAAGTTGATGTCAATCTTTATATAACACTGACCACGACAACAGCTACACTCAAAGCATAACTTCTCAGATTCTTTCCTCAGAAGTAGCATATCATGCTTACAATAAGGACATATAACCTTGAACATCGTTACCTCCTTGTATAAGGATTCCCTACTTTCCAATCCCTACGCCTAAGCATCTTAGATGCTGTCTCTAGGCCGGATTGGTTATCACTAGCTAGATATTTACAATACTTAGCTCGCTCTTGCAGCCTACCCCAAGGTAAGATTTCTCCAAATCCTTCTAGATGAAAGTCACATTGTCCAGGATTGGTACAGTATCCTTTTCTGAATCCGCAACGTTTGATGATACTAAGCCGACACATGGGGATAGATTGACCATCCGCTTGACCATACCATACAGGATGCTTTACCTTCGAGTAGCATACGATTTACACGAGAAACCAACCGTGTCAACTCTTGACTAGTAACCGTATATTCACGACAGTGGCAAGATATATTCTTGCTCCTACGCATAAACATAACCGCATGTGCTGTACCATAATCACTATGCAAAATAGCTATGATAGAACGCCTCTTGTTCGTCATTAAACTCCTCTCATGCCTGATACGGTGCGAGTAACCCACTTCTCATAGACAGGGCCACGCTTTTCTTGCAATTGGCGCACTGCGTCTTGCATTAACGCAAAACCGCAATCACGACACAACCCGCGTTTACTTACCTCACGCAGTTCGCCACAACGCTTACATTTGCGAAACAGAGGTTGATAATTCATTATTAGTTAACCTCCATTACTCACATTCGTTAGGTTCATAAGCGTCATCAGGAACAACAACAGGATCAAAACCTAGCTTAACCCGATGCTCATTTATCATCTTCACACACTTCTGACAAATAGGCTCATTACCAAGTGAAAGAACTTTATCAGGATTGAAAGCAAACGCCTTGCCACAACAATAACATGGCGCGAGAAACATCTTATACCCCACAGCGTACCTCCCTTCTTAATAAACTCCCTACATTATACCATAGGTGGGGGGGTATGTCAAGCGTTAGACATT
>Ga0315312_1002319_pt1 | contig 13332 bp, 19 predicted proteins | sample TDP7_MG_FD_203629 | JGI IMG/M metagenome (GOLD analysis project Ga0315312, IMG submission 203629) | Freshwater sediment microbial communities from Lake Towuti, South Sulawesi, Indonesia - TDP7 | ecosystem: Environmental > Aquatic > Freshwater > Lake > Sediment | place: Indonesia: South Sulawesi... | reverse complement strand
TGCTTGATCATCAGCAATTCGGCTTTAAGGCGCTTTCTCTTCTCTCTTCCAGCTAATATGAATTCCCGAGTGATATCGTAGTGGAGCTGCGTTAAGGTCCAAGCTTGATGCGATGCGACAGGTGTCTCGGCGACTCAACAACCTCACCCACCTCGAAGAATCGATGTTTCCCTTAGATGTGGATGAGCTCCCCATCCTTCCTGACGTAGTGCCGCTCAAGCATATTCATCAATTCGGCAGTTCTACGGCTGCCCCTGAAATGCACGCCTCTAGCATTGGACCAGCTATGCGGCATGCTCTTCACGGTCCCGCGTCTCAAACCATTCCACTAAGATTCGGCGGACGGTTGCGCTTAAGGAAGGATCCATCCAGCGTTTCCTTTGAGCTTGAAGCTTTAGCCATATCGGTTCAGGGAGGCTGATGCTGCCGGGTTTGAAGCAGATCTCCTTCTCCTCCAGCTGGATGGTCGATGGTCTCCCTGGACCCCGCTGGACCATGCTACTTCTCATCTGAAACGCCTAGAGCCTGCTTCTCCTCTTCGCCTAGGAAGCCTAGTCGAGCCAACTCGCGGCGCATCGCCAAGCGGATGAAATCGCTTGATGATTGCCCGCGCATCCGACTGATCTTAGCTAGCAACGCTAGATCGTTCTTCGAGAGTCGAATGTTAATTTTCTCAGTCAGTTCGTCTCGAGGGTTCAGTTCAACGCTGCTTTTCATCCAAGATCCCCAGCGCTTGGTTCTCCTCTTGGCTTAGGAAGCCAAGTTTAGCCAGCTCCAAGAGCACAGCTCGCCTGATGAATGAGCTTGGGTCTTCGCCTCTCGTCCTGGACACCTTCAGAATGAGCGCGAGGTCCCGTTTGCTGAAGCGTATAGAAAGGTTCTCGCTCAACCTCTCACGCCTATCAGGAAGCATGCGGAAACGCTCAAAATTAAAGCATATGATCTCCTCGCGATAAAGCTTTGTAATACAATCAAGTAGGTTTCGCTCACCCCATTTAATTGAATGAATTAGTGTCGTGGTATCAGCGAAAATCGCGGGGGAATAGCGAAAGCGTTCGCATGTAGAGGCTGATCTTCACCGCCGCTAAAGCCAGCAGGATGCAGTTCCTTCGGCCTTGACCTTAAAGCCTATCAGACTGGCCTGAAGCTCGGAAAATCCTATTTTCTTCTATTAATATACCCTTCAGTTTCCACGCCGAAACCCACTGAGAAGATTGCTTGCGTCTTGACGTACTCAGCGGACATTCTCTCGAATGCCTCCTTTCCAATATTGGTTATCATGTAGATCCTCTTCCTACCATCAACCTTGTTGTCTATCAATCCTTTCATCTGAAGAGAGTCTAGAAGAGGATAAACTGTTCCGGGGCTAAGCAAGACATGCGTTCTATCGTAGATGGATTCTATAATCTCGTATCCACACATCGGTTTATTCTTGAGTAAATTCAAAACGATAACGTCGACGAGGCTTCGTATGCATTTCTGGCGTATTCCTTTAGTTTCTCCCTTAAAGCGCTCCATGCCGGTGATATCCCTCCTTCAGATTTCGAAACGAAAACAAATCGATTTCTGGAGAAATGTTAATAATGGGCAATATTTAAAGATATTTCCGAGACAGGCCTGCTCCAGCGAAGTAAGTTGAAGTAGAATTTGCTTCTAACTCCACTACTTCGCTGCGCTTTTTTTTGAAAAAGTGAAGAAGAGGCAGTCGAACGACGCCTGGCGGCGACATCCTAATCTAGTCCGTAACGAGATATTTAGCATGAGTTTATCGTGCTACTACGTCGGATTCATGTAAGATCGGTTCAGAACGTCTTAGACTTGTTGTGCACTTCCTTAATTGGCCAAACAAGCTGCCATGAAGGCGCGTAAGCATCAGGGTTTTGTTGGCTGATACTTTGCCGTGGGTGTAGACATATTTTTCCACTCTGTCGATCATTTTTCCACCTTTTAAACGCCATTGTTTCTCTCCAAGTTGCCGATTGTTAACGGAGAAGGCGAATAGAGCACGAAATTCTACTGTTAGCCGTTAGCTATGGGAGATAGAGACATCTATTCTCCTGGACTGATAACGAGGTAGTGGAAAACCTTATCTCTTGTAGCAGTTTCCTCAGCCTAACACTAGGAACCGCAACCTTTCAGGGCGTAGGATGGACATGCGTCTGGCTTCAGCTAAGTGCGATTCGGATTTTATTTTGGACTCCTCAAGTTATCCGCATCCATATAACTCCATCAAGCGGTGGACAGAAGTTATATGGACCCAGAGGGCGACCTACAAAAACAGCCTTAGCTGACCTGAAACAACGCCATCCCTGGGGAACTGGTGACCGACTTCAGTTTTACATTGAACAACGATTCAAGGCATCCTTGGAGGACCTGGGCTGAGAGAAGCGAGTCTGTAGCATTTATCTTGGAATCTAATATCTTGAAACGACCGTGCCCCAAGAACTCCAAGAACTCAAAAGACCTTTTCCAATTATCTTTCTTCGTCGTGTCAATTCCTTCAGCAACCATCAAGATGTCCCTGATGTTCCGGCCTATTGCTTTCCCGAATTCGACATGTTTTTGAGGTTCTATGATGTTGAGCAGTTCACGAATGGTTTGGCCTGTTATCCAAGCTACTCGACTATGAGCTTGAATATAATACTGAGGTGGATTCCATTCGTACATTGAAAACCTAGAGTAATATCTCAAAGCTTCTACGAAGATGTCTTTTCTATTCTTCTTTATTCCCTTTTGGATAAGGGTGTCCATAAAATCCATCAAATCTTCCGGAATATCAACTGAAGTTAGTGTCGTCCGACTTCCCCCATTTTATTGTGCTATATAGAGTATTGCATGTTATGCGCCAATATTTAATCGCTTCTGACAAGAACATGTACAAGCTATATTAAAGCATTTCTGAAGACTAGAGACGAGCCTCTTTGGTCGAGGCATGCTCAGATTTTACACCGATCTTTGAGAAAGCTTTAAGAATGCGCTCGGATATTTATCATTATTGCAGAATATTGTGAGAACTTTGCCAGTCACTACAGTGGACATCCCCGAGAAAATGATAGAATACATGGATGAATTGGTTAGAAAAGGGATTGTCCGTTATAGAAAACAAGTTATTCTTGGCGCTTTGGAGTCGTATCGTAAGTTGGAAATTCACCGATGGAGCGCGCCATACTATAATGTCGGCGGCCAGAGAGTAGTACTGGTCGATGAGAAAAGCTTCAGAAAACTGATGGCGTCACTTCCGGAGCAAAGACTGAAGGAAGCCGGTCGCGAGCTCGGACACGAATTCAAGAACCGTTTTTTGGTTGAACTTGGGACGGATACTACGGATAGAAGTAATTGGGGGGTTGGAGTTGATTTCTTGAGAAATCTTGGCTGGGGAAACTTCACCATTATTGAAGAGAAGGTTCACGTGACAGATGGAGGTCTCAATTTCTCCTTCATTCACGGATGTTTGGAGGCGTTACTGGGTGTGAAATTGCGTATCGTCACCTCCAACGTGAGTATGGCAATCTTTGAGATAGAAAACAAGGAGGGATAACTGTTTAGCCTCTGTTTCTTTGAGTGTTCGCCCTGTGGAGACTCACCAGGTTTCAGGTTCAACTGAACGAAAGCTTAGGGGGATTTGATGCAACCAGAGATCGCGAGATCTATGAAAAAAGCTGGCCGGCAAATAGATCTGGCTTTGAAGAAGAATCAGGAGATCCATGAGATGATCGCCTCTCAGTTACTGGCAGAATCTATTGCAGGAGAAATAGGACCGGGGGAAATGGGGGAGAGGCAGCACATGGGCGGAAGGGGGTTTGTTAAAGAAAAAGAAACTGATGGATTGAGGGGCCTCACAAACATACTACCGTACATGGGTTTCGGCGAACTGTCAACTGACTTGATACTAATGAAGGTCAGAAGACCATGGGATCCGCCTCTCCACTGCTGGTAGGATCATCTCCATCGACTCATCCGCGGTTTCTCCTTTAAAAGAATCGAGGTGCTGGCAAGATACCTCGTCTAGAGTCCACTCGTAGATGCAAAGACAATTTCTTCAGTAGCTTTCTCTTCTTTTACGGAAAACTTGCCTGAATCGAGCTTGAGTTAAGAGGTCAAAGGGATAACTGTTTAGCTTCTGTTTGAATGTTCGCCCTGTAGAGACTTACCAAATTTCAATTGAACCAAGACCGGAGGGATTTGAATCAACCAGAGGTTGCGAAATCTCAGAAAAAAGTTGGCGAAAAATCAGCGTTCTCGATCTGATTCAAACGATGAGACTATGCGAAAAACGATTCAAATGGGATTGAAAGGCAAGTTTGTTTCTCCTTTTTGTAGGGTTTCTCAAGGATTGAGGTGGTGAGAATAAGTGAAAAAAATCAAGGGAAAAGAGAGTGAAGCAAAGTTAAAGGCCTATTTTGAGAGCGGCATGGCAAGTATCCCTGAGGGCGTATTACTTTTGAATGAGGAGGCAGGATTTACCTATCTGAATCCCACTTTTCTAAAGTGGGTGGGTCGTGAAGCAGAAGATTTCATTGGGAAAACTGTTCCAGAAATATCGCCCCGAAAGTCAAGGATCTGTTAGGTTACAACCCACAGGAAATTTTGGGCAAGACGCCGTTTGATCTTATGCCTCCTGAGGAGGCGAGACGTATCTCAGCGGAATTTGCCGGTTTTAAGAAAGACCGCAAATCATTTTCAGGACTGGAGAATCTAAATCTACACAAAAATGGGCGAATAGTTGTTCTTGAAACCAGTGGGGTACCCGTTCCTGATGGCGATGGAAAGCTTCTTGGTTACCGAGAGATTCTTCTTCGATTAGATTTTCCCCTCGATAAAGCTTTGTGATGCAATGTGAGTGAGGCTGGAATCATTAACCTTCCGCATAGACTCGACCATGACTCTGATCTAGCCGTCGTGGGAGGCTGCGTCGTAGGAGCCTTCTGTGGGATGCTTTGGTAGCTATTCTTCCGAAGTCTAGCGGGTACTCGGATATCTTGCAGCCGTCATGGCTGGGGCGTCGGCTCCGACCTTCTCGAAAACGTATACCGAAAGACGAGAAGTTAATGCCGACAATCGAGGAGAGGCTTGCAAGGATCTATACTTGGTCTAGGCGCCCTCCAAATCTTAGCAGAATACCCTGTCGCCCGCGGACACCGTTCATCGACACCCCGTCCTGAAGGTGATTCGATGCCTCGGAAGCCCTCCAAGAAATCGAAACCTCCCGCACCACTAAGAATTAAGTCCCTGAATTCGACTCTCCCAACTGTGAAATTCATTCGAGAGCTTATCAAGCTGAGCTCTTGGATTGATCTTGTTAATCATTCGGAGTCGGAACTAAGCATGATGTTGCCAGATTTCATCATCGGCAGCATGCAGTATTGCGATGTGCCACGTAGATTCTATGCTGATCGCTTGCCACGACTGATCGCGTGGCTGGATAAGAAAAAGATCAACTACTATCTGAAGAAGGAACTGAAATTCTGTCTTCAGCCTGAAGAGAAAACTAGCCGAGGTACGGTCTCTGGAGAGTTCCAGTCTCCTGATTCTAAGCCTGAACCCTTCTAGTGTTAGTTCGGCTTTGTACTCTTCCTTCTCATGGCGATACATATGAGCTAGGAGTAGGATGTGAAAAACGTATATAGAAGGAGAGCATCAATGAAGTGTTTATATCCGAAATCTAAGGCGAGGAACTAATTTTGATTGAACGCGTGCCTAGTGGGATTGATGGTTTAGATCCTTTGATTGAAGGGGGTTTTCCGAGAGGGAGCCTCATTCTACTCGCTGGAAACACTGGAACCGGCAAGACGGTTTTTGGGTCAAGGTTCATTTGCCGAGGCGCGACGCGTCACGGCGAGAACGGCATCTGCGTCTCATTCTTAGAAGGGAAGGAGACGTATATCGCGAATATTTCTAGATTCTGCGATCAAGACCATGTAAAGCTCGACGAAGAGGGTAGGTTTAGAATTCTCGATTTTGTGACGATGAAGGAGGAAGGTGTCTCAGCTACTCTTGAATCAATCTTAGGCGAGATTCATGAGTTGAAGGCTAAACGGCTCGTCATAGATTCCTTTTCAGCTATGGCTCAAGCCTTCAAGGAGCCCATAGACGCTAGAATAGTTCTCCATACGATTCTAAGCAAGATGGTGAGACAGGCTGGATGCACAACCCTCCTCATAGTTGAAACGCCCATGGGAAGGGAAGGCTTAGGGTTGGGCATGGAAGAGTTTGTAGCTGACGGGGTTATCATCCTCAGGAGAGGAGAGGTCGAGGGCAGATCTGTTAGGGAGCTTGAGATAGCTAAGTTGCGTGGAACGGAGATAAAGCAGCCGAAACACATCTTCACCATGGGTAGAGGCTTCAGAGTCTGCGCACCCTTCTCGCTGAAGCTGCCTAAGGAGAGGAAGAGGTTTGAGCCGATTCGAGATACCGAGACTCACTTCTCGACTGGCAGCGAACAACTAGATAAGATTCTTGGAGGAGGCTATCCCGGAGGAAGCTTCTGGGTTATAGAGGCAGACCAGACTGTTCCATTTATCTCATTCAGGCTATTCGCCGCGGTCACCGTTCTTAACTTCATTCACCAGAAGAGAGGAACGCTCTACTATCCACCTCCAGGCGTAACGTATGAAGAAGTCAAGAATCTGTACAGTGGATTCGTCGATCCGAAAGCTCTCAAGTTGACTAGAGTATGCGAAGTCAACCCTCGCAGAAAAGAGCCTTCGGTTGTTGCAATCGGCGGCTCAACGAAAGATTTGGAGAAGGACGAGAAGGCTTGGAACGAAGCCAAAGAGGATTTGAGGAGGAAGACGAAGCAATCGGTCTTGATGCTTCTCTCCCTCGTAGCCCTTGAGAGCAGATACGGGGAAAGTAGAGAGAAGATCTTCAACGTGGTCACTAATCAAATCGCCTCATGTAGAGCGAATGGAGACCTCACCATCGCCTTAAGCAGACCTCAACTGGCTTCGGGGTTTAGAGCTGCAAGCCTAGCTGGAAACGTCCTCAGACTTACGGAGAAGAATGGGACCATCCTCTTCTACGGAGTCAACCCGAGGACTGAACTCTACGCGGTCGAAGCGGACTTCTCCAAAGGCTATCCTCAGCTAGAGTTCACGCCGATCACTTAGGGCGAGAGCAATATGGAGGATGTGAAAGGTCGCGTGAGGGGAAGCGTGGATGACCCTTCCCGCTCAACTGAATCTAGGAGAGAGCAGTTTGAGAGAGCTTTCCTTGAGGCTGTTGATAAAGGCTTGATCGTTTTGAGTGAAAGCGTTAGGCATACCATCTTCTTCTATCTTGAGAAGAATTATGGGCTCAAGAGAGAAGAGATTTCCGAGAAGCTAGAGGAGTTTAGCTCTAGGCTAGAGGGCCTGTTCGGCTCAGCAGCCCTAGTTGTCGAGAAGCTTATCATCAAGGATCTCCACCAGAGGCTTGGGTTGAAGTATAAAGATATGAATTGGAGCTTCACCGAGCATGTCCGAGCCGCTCAAGAGACATATTCAAGAGCGATCCTAAGAAGAGACGAGATACTCGACTTCGTCAAGAATGTGAAAGCCACAGACCATTTCACAATGCTCTATGACAGACTGGAAGACAAGCGTCTAGTAGCCTTCACATATCTCAAGCTTGGACTCGAGCAGGGCGAGGCAGCCATATACATAGCCGGTGTAGAAACGCCTGAGCAGATTAGGCAAGCCATGAAAAAGTTCAGCATAGACGTTGACACCTATGAAAGGAATGGCGGCTTGAGGATAGTCGATTACGACCAATGGTACATTATCGACGGAAAGGTCGATCCGTCCGAGATAGTTGCGCGATGGAGGAGAGCCCTTGATGAGTCTAGGGCGAAAAGCTGGAAGGGTTTGAGAGCGATCGGAGAGATTGACTGCTTTCTCAAGCACAACCTAGTGACCGACCTGGTTGAATATGAGAAGACGTTGGGTAGATCGCTGCAGATTCCAATCGTAGCCATGTGTATCCTCAACTCCGACCTTGTAGCAAAGATGACGGAGATAGAAACCTACTTAGCGTTGATAAAGGCCCATGGCTCCACAATCTTCGCGTGAGGCGGTTCAGGTGACATATAGGGCAAGGGATAAGCTTCGAGCGATAGATGGAGTTCTGTATGGGGTCCTAGGCAGAACAGGCGGCGAGACTGTCTACTATTACCTCGAGAGATATTATGAACTCAGGAAGACGGAGATTCCGGAGAGGCTTGAAACCTTTGCATTGGGGATCGAGGATGTCTTCAGATCGAGCGCGCCGATTATTGAGAAACTTATCGTCAAGAAATTGGAGTCAAGGCTCGCGTTGACGCATAAAGGAGAGAAACCGTATGAGTTCTTGGAGTTCATGAAGAAGATTCAAGAGCCTGTATGAGTCATGAATCATCTCAGACATGATGCTCCGACGGTCATCATCCTGACGAAGAAGAGAAGAGCTGTTCAAGAGGCTCTTGAGAGTGACGAAGGCGTAGAGTTGGTCGATATAATCCCCAAAACAACGCTCTCCCCCCTCAGAAAAACATCCTGAAGGGTTTCCGAGCATCGTCTACGACAGCCTTACCGACCTAGCATTATTAGTAGATACTCAATCACCACTTCACTAAATAAGTGAAAAAGTGATTTAAAATTCACTGAAAATGTGAAATTTCAATAAAATTCACAATATTTCTACAGAGCACTTAGCGACATCGAAGTCGCTCATCTTATGCGAGACAAATATTACTCCAACCGTTATAATCCCGAAGCCGACGAGCATCTTCTTATCATCTAGGCTTGAAAGCATGATGTAGATGGCGGTAATAGTCATTAATATGTGAGTGAACTGTGCCTGAAGCATGATAGAACTCCAGTTAAGTATGAATAGTCCGCCAGTTCCGAAATACATCAGAAAAGGGACCATCGCATTCATGAAGACTTTATTTTTGAATAAAAGAGCAGCTATTGTGAGATAAATTGTTGGAGCACAAATATTCAGAAAAACTGGAACCTTCAAAAGATGAAAAATGTTAGAGTCCTGGCGCCAACATTTGAGAGGAGGTCTATTTCTCTGGCAGCTTCTGAGTCAGGAGTAGTGGAATCATTTGTCGCATATCTTTCAGATCTATTTTCAAGAATGAAGCTAATCCAATTAGTCCTTTTACTATGTTCAACCTGAAGTAAAAGGTTTCAGGATCTTTTTCGAACATATTCAATATGAAAACTGAAAGAGCTACATCCTTTTTCCCTTTACCCTTGACAATTTCTTCCACAGACAATTTCATCCTTTCATCGATTGCTTGTAAAAGGGGTTCAACCAGATCCGTTTTGCGGTCGGGCTCAATCGAAGGCTTAGCAAACACGCTTTTTCGAGTACACGCTTCCCCCCACAATACTTGTTTACTGATGAATGAGCAAGAACGCTCCATCTTTCAAGTTGGAGATGAATTGTGGCAGAAGAAGGGTGGTCTAAGAGACCCCGCAGGCTGAAGCCTGCGGTAGTTCAGATAGTATCCAACTGAACTCCTAGGATAGCCGGTGATAGTTGCTATTTGGTCGATAGTATATCCCATATCCCTGAGATTCTTGATTTTGGATAATCTTTCAGGATTCTGCGCATAATCCAATGAGATCTAATTGGATATTGCAAACTTTCTTGTCACTTGGTTCGATAAGCGAGCAGTAGTTAATCGTCGTGGTGTGTTCGCACTAAGGGACGCATAGATTACGAAAGTTAAGAAGACCCTCTGACAATACATTTAGTGATGGGAGGTAGAGACTTGACGAATCACGAAAGGCTAGGACCAGAACAAAGGCGGGAACGGGATTCGGCGCACTTTAAGCATAATGACAGCATCGCCGAGCGCAAGCAGATGGAGGAGAAGCTACATGAGGCTCAGTGGATGGCTGCGATTGGTATGGCGGCTGCGATGGTGGGCCACGACCTCCGCAATCCAATGCAGACCATAGTCACCTCCGTCTCTTTATGGAAACGACTTTGGGAGTCCATCTTTCCGCGCTTGAGGTCAGAGGAGAAACAGAAGATCGAGGGGCTTGTAGAAACTATTGATGAACAGGTGAAATATACGGACAAAATTGTTTCTGATCTGCAGGATTACGCGCAACCCATGAAGCCCGATCTTGTTGAGACCAACCTACGCATACTTTTCAACAGCATGATCTCAACGATGAAAATTCCTAAGAACGTTAAGGTTTCTATAGCGATCGAAAAGGACTTTCCGAAGTTGATGGTCGACTCCATCTTGATGAGACGGGCATTCGCAAACCTCGTGACAAACGCTCTACAAGCCATGCCTAAGGGAGGGAGACTCGCAATAAAGGCGTCTAAGAAAGGGAAAACAGCATACATAAGTTTCCAGGACACAGGAGTAGGAATACCTGAAGAAAACTTAGATAAGCTGTTTATTCCGCTCTTTACCACAAAGGCTAAGGGGCAGGGATTCGGGTTGCCGGTCTGCAAAAGAATAGTGGAAGCCCACGATGGAACTATCACCGTCAAAAGTAAGGTGGGCGGGGGCTCCACTTTCACAGTTGAAATACCCGCTGGCTAAACAAAGAAACATTTAACGATTGAAAAGAAAGCAATTGAATTCCTTAACTTCTTCTGCTCGAGTTACTTCTTAATTACTTCTCTCATCTTAGCTATGAGATCTGATGGGAGGAAAGGTTTTATAATGTAAGCGTCAGCACCCTCGTTAAGCGCCTCTACTGTGTTTTGAATTGATGGGTATCCTGTGATAATCATCTGTTTGATCTCATCGTTCTCCTTCTTCAGCATCTTAAGAAGTTTGGTACCCTCGATATCAGGCAATCGTATGTCTATTAAAGCAATGTTGTAGGGTCTTAGTCGAGCTTTCTCTAAAGCTTGGCGACCATCTGCGGCCACGTCTACATCGAAGCCATTTCCTTTGAGCACATGTGAAAGGGTCATTCTGATACTTTCATCGTCATCTATCAACAAAACAGAGGGTCCAATCTCCCTAAGCTTGGTCTGGGATCTTAACCAGTCAATCATCTTTGGCAAATTTCCCTCCAGGTACTCACCCTTCTTCAGTTGTTCTTGAAGTAGGATGTCGAGGGCTTCCTCAGGAGGCGCTGGTGTAAATAGGATCGGTCGGCCACTATGCTCAGTGACTATACCTTTTTCTTCAAGTTGTCTCAGAACCCTATACACTTCACTCCGATGAACACTCAGCGCCTTTGCGATCTCCATGGCTGACGTTTTTCCGAGCCTCAGGAGGCTACAGTAAGACTTTGCCTGAATCTCTGTCAAACCATACTTGGAGAGTTCATCCAACAACTTTTGTGAAGTGTCCATTAAGGTCGTCAATGTTACTTTGAAAGTAACAAAATCCTTATATTTATGTTTTATGTTCTTTTCTCTAATGAGGTAAAATATGGCGCAATATCTTGATAATATCGCCGAGAAGGGAGTGTCGATGAGAGTCATTAAGATGCAAGTGAATGCCAAACTTTTATGCCCAATGGATGCAGAGGTCGCCCCAGAGAAATATCAAGTAGTCACAGAATGTCTACAGGACGTTCTAAAAGACTCTTGTTTCCATCTGCAGGAGCTCAAGGTTCTCGAACTTGAGAGTGAATCAGCTCCAGTGAGAATAGCGGGCACTGGAGAAGTGCCTACCTATAGATCAAATCCAGCGCATGACCAAGGCATGGCCTACAGAGCAAGATCGCGGAGGCAATGAACCGACCGAATGGAACGTGCGACCTTTGCATCCGGGCAAATGAACTTGTAAAGCGGGCGGGTGAGATTCGAAAATTTTGGAGGGTGGTTTATGAAGGCGGAGGATGTGAGTGAAGCCGAAAGATCTCCAACCGGGCTAGATGGGGTCGATCCTTTAATCGAGAACGGTTTTCCCAAACGCGTTCGGTGCTTTTAGCTGGAGGAGCGAGTGATGGTAAGATGACCTTCACAGATAGATTCCTCTATAATGGTGCAAGCGAGTTTGGTGAGCATGGGTGTCTATGTTTCTTTTGCTGAGGGAAAAGAATCAAGCTTCAAGTTTTAATCTACTTTCGAAACTACTCAGAAAATCGAGCAGTTGTAATATTCACGGTCTATAAAAAAGTTTGAGGAGAGAGCTCTCATAGCCAACGAGAGTTGCCATGAAACGCGTTCGTCGCCGAGGCGCAGGTTCGCTCTCGCTATCGGAAGCGACGGCCCATTTTGTTTTGTAAGCCACAGCAAAATAAGGCTTCCATGTCGAAACTTGATGTGGAAGAAGTCATAGTCATCGATCCTTCCTACTTAACCTAACTAAACCTATGCCGCACGCTCATGGCCGTGCGAAATCAAAGCCTGCCTTTTGCCAACCAAGATAGAGAGAATGAACTCTGACCGTAACCATGAACATTACTCTTCCTTGTTTCGGAGATGTGTATGTAGACCTAGACCTTTCAGTTTCTACGCCAAAGGAGGCGATTCGCGACGAGCGTAGAACATGAAAAAGGTGGAAGCCAACGACTAAGGTCCTTTAATCCGAACCATCGATACTCGAAACCATGTATCCGCAGACCATACATCGTATCTCGGTTTGTTCATGTTCCTTCGTTGCATACGTTCCATTGCCGCAGTGTGGACAGCCCATTTTTCAACCTCCTATAGAAGAGCTTATATTATTGTATGATATTGTAGTATATTATCTTTCCGGTGGAAGCGAATCGATGATTCAAGATGGAGGGTTTACCGGCGTCGCCGAGGTCTCTTCACTGAGCTATTCCAGTTTGTTGAGATTCCGCTTGAGAGGGATGAGAAATGGTAACTGGCGGTGTCTTAATCGCTTGGAGAAGGCATTGTATAAATGTGCTTTAAGTTTGGCTGGATCGCGTGGTAGGATTGTCAATGCGAAGTTGTTGGCGCAGCTCAAGGCTATCGTTTGGAAGCTTCTAGCCACAGCTAAAACGCGTATTCTCCAAGTTGGTAAGGCTAGAACCCAAGAGATGTTGAAGACATTCGGTGAACAAGGAGTCTTCGATTGGGCTCCTGAAGTCGAGGCTTGGCTTAGGGACATGAAGGTCGTGTTCTATTTAGGAGTGGCGGAGCTTTTTTCGTTGAGAGCCTATATCCAGTAAGGGTGATGAAATGTTTTGAATAGAGACCAGTTGATTGGAACCGTTATTTTGCTTGCGAGCGCCGTTGGAATAGTCGGATATAGCTGGCTGCTCTATGCCTTCCCGAACGTTGTCTTGCAGATGACTGCTTTCATAGCGGTCGCGGCGATACTCAGCATCCTAGCTTGGATCGGGTGGACGATGGCTACGACACCTCCTCCGATACCGATCGAAACTGCGCAAACATCCGCATCCGCTGGGGCTTCAATAGAGCAGC
>Ga0315312_1002318_pt1 | contig 13332 bp, 11 predicted proteins | sample TDP7_MG_FD_203629 | JGI IMG/M metagenome (GOLD analysis project Ga0315312, IMG submission 203629) | Freshwater sediment microbial communities from Lake Towuti, South Sulawesi, Indonesia - TDP7 | ecosystem: Environmental > Aquatic > Freshwater > Lake > Sediment | place: Indonesia: South Sulawesi... | reverse complement strand
AGAATCGTTGAGGCAAGAAATGCTTGCGCCCTAGGCGCAGCCAAGTTTGAAAATTATAACAAACATCGGAACACAAGCCCACTCATACGAAGGGACGGAAAGTTTACTAGGGTTTCCTTGGACGACGCCATAAGGAGAAGTGCGGAAATCCTTGCCAACTCCTCCTATCCTATCCTTTATGGGTGGAGCTGTACCAGCTGCGAAGCCACTAGAGTTGGGTTAGAACTGGCTGAGGAGGTCGGCGGGGCTATTGATAACACTTCCACGATCTGTCATGGTCCCTCAATATTGGCAGTGCAAGATGTGGGTCTTTCCGGAAGCACGTTGGGACAGATACGCCACCGCGCAGACCTCATCATCTACTGGGGAAGCAACCCTTGGAGCGCCCATCCACGCCACATGGAACGTTACACGGCTCTTTCTGAAGGCAGATTCCGAAGGAGCGCTTGGAGACGTCTTCTTCTGGGATGGCAGGCAGAGTCTATCCGAAAAAGGATTTCACGGATAGCGGGTCTCATCTTTAAGCGGGGCGCATCAGTTCTGAAGGAAAGTAGCAAGGAACACGCCATACCTTCAGTTGAAGAGAGGAAAGTGATTGTCGTAGACGTTCGCAAGACACGGTCTGCTGATATCGCTGACTACTTTGTGCAAGTTGAGCCTGGTAAAGATTACGAGGTTCTCCAGGCACTACGTGCCATAATCCGCGATGAAGAACTTGATGTCGAAGAGGTCGCAGGTGTACCTGTACAAACCCTTGAAGAGATGGCTGACGCCATGATAGACTGCAAATTCGGCATCCTTTTCTTCGGGGTTGGTCTAACAATGAGCCGCGGCAAACTACAAAACATTGACGCAGCGATAAGACTGGTTCGAGACCTGAATATGCGCACAAAATTCCTCATAATGCCGATGAGAGGACACTTCAATGTCACAGGGGCTGATACGGTTTTCACTTGGCAGACTGGATACCCCTATGCCGTAGACTTCTCACATGGTTATCCGCGGTATAACCCAGGTGAGACCTCTGTCGTCGATATACTCGCGTGGGGGGACACGGATGCAGCGCTTGTGGTTGCGTCGGACCCTGTCTCCAACTTCCCAAGAGAAGCCACGCGTAACCTTGTTAAAAACCCATTGATCGTGATTGACCCCCATCTCTCAGCGACGGCTACGATGGCTGAGGTGGTGATCCCTTCAGCCTTTGTCGGGATTGAAGCAGAGGGAACAACCTATCGTATGGATCATGTCCCTCTGCCCCTAAAGAAGATTGTTGATCCACCTGATGGTTGCCTTCCTGATGAAGAGATATTACGAAAAATATTGTCTGAAGTCCGCATCCTCAGAAGATCCGTTACCATGTGACTCCTTTTTTCTTAAAGGGAATTTAAGTCTAATCATAGAAACCTCTATATTATGGAAGAGTCTTGGATATCCGGCAACGATTTACCTAACTGTTTAGTGACACTTGAAAATTTTTTAGTGCCACTATAATAACCTAGATTTGCCATTAATTGTAGTGTTGATGGGCTCTATCTTTTCATTCTTGATAGCAGTTTTCCATTATACCAAAATTTCCCGTTTGTATCTGGTGAATTTCCATCCATTCTTTTCGATGATTGCGTATCTGATGAATCCAAGTTTTTCTGCAAGTCTTTGCATGCCAATGTTCTCGATCCCTGTCGATGTGTAAACTTCTTCAATACCATGTTCCTTTGCTTCCTTCAATGCGCGCTGGATTAACTGCGTGCCGATGCCTCGTCTTCTATATTCTGGATGCACGGCAACTCCAACAGTGCAAGATTGCCTATCAAATCCGGTGGGATCAAGTCTCTTGAATAAGTGTACCACTACGAATCCTATAATCATGTATTTCTTAGAGATTACGAGGAGGAATATTTCCTTTCCTTTCTTCATCGCTTGGAGATGGTCAATGAAATCTTCTTGAGGATTCTTGCCCCAGACGCCTGGAACCTCACCGATAGTTCTCCCAAGCTCAAGAAATGCTGTCATGTCCTCCAGTCTTGCGAGCTTAATTAGAAGCGGTTGCATGTCCTTTCTCAATTTTACCTCTTATTTCCTCCTCTATATGCAAATGCATGTGTCACACAATGAGTTGAGCTCCAACCTCAAGATGGACTCAGCTTCCGTTGTGCTTAAGTATTAGAGCCTATATGATGTATTTCTATTGTTTGGAGGTGCACGGCGCTCGGGAAAGTCTTGGTCACTTCAGCATGGCCATACGTTCAACATGTGCTCCACCTAGGAAACCTTCTTCCCATACTTTCTGCCGACGTTATAGCAAGATACCACCGCCTCAAAGGAGATGAAGTCATCTTCGTAAGCGGCTCCGATGTGCATGGGACGCCAGTAGAAGTTGAGGCGGTGAGACAAGGAGTCTCGCCAAAGGAGCTGACAGAACGCAACCATAAGTTGGTTTTATCTCTTTTCGATAGGTGGGCTATCTCCTTCGACAACTACACCACGACAGAAAGCCCAGTACACAAAGATTTCGTGAGAGATCTCCACCGCAAGGTACAAGAGAACGGGTATGTCTTCACCCAGGAGGCTGAACTTGCCTACTGCCCCCAATGCGAACGTTTCCTGCCTGATAGGTTTGTCGAAGGGAAATGCCCATACTGCGACTATGAAGAAGCCAGAGGCGATCAATGTGAACAATGCGGAAGGCTACTGGAACCAGCTAAGCTCGTAGACGCTCACTGCGCGATCTGCAGAGGAACGCCTGTTTTCCGCAAGGTGTTACACTGGTACTTTGACCTACCCAAGTTCAGCGACCAGCTCCTAGAGTATATAGAGAATAACAGACAACTGCCTGACAACGCTCGCAACTTTAGCCTGAACTACATAAGAGAGGGGCTGAAACCACGACCATTGACGAGAGATAGTGAGTGGGGAATCCAGGCTCCTTATAAAGATGCTGAGGGCAAGACGCTTTACGTCTGGTTCGAGAATGTCCTTGGTTATGTTTCAGCGACGATTGAATACTTCAAGAGACAAGGAGACGGTGAAAAGTGGAGAGAATACTGGTTCGACAAAGACACAAAGACGCTCTTCTTCATAGGCAAGGATAATATCCCCTTCCACACGTTGATATTCCCAGCACTTCTGCTAGCAACACATGAGGGCTATAACCTTCCATGGAACGTGAGCACCAACGAGTTCTTAAACTTCGAAGGACAGAAATCATCCAAAAGCCGCAAGATTGGCATCTGGATAGACGAAGCCCTTGAAATGTTTCCAGCTGACTATTGGAGATACACATTGATCTCAAACCGACCGGAGACGAAAGACGCCAACTTCACATGGAAAATCTTCCTTGAAAAGGTGAACTCTGACCTCAATGATACTTTAGGCAACTTCATCCACCGCACATTGAAGTTCATAGGCAACTATTATGAAGGCGAAGTTCCTGAACCCAAGAACCTTGATGAGCTTGACAAATACACACTTGACTGTACAAACAAAACCTTTGAGAAGGTGGAAAAGGCACTAGACAGCTTCCAACTGCAAGCCGCAGTGCGAGAGGTAATAGAACTAAGCCGCGAAGGAAACAAGTATCTCAACGAGAAAAAGCCTTGGAAGACTTTTAAGGAGAACCCACAGTCAACAGCAAACACACTATATGTGGCAGCTCAAATAGTCAAAGCTCTAGCTGTCCTGTTGGATCCTTTCACCCCCTTCACGGCAGGGAAACTACGCGGTTTCCTCAACTTGATTAAAGAAACCAAGTGGAAAGACACTGTTGAGCCACTCCAGACAGGTCAAAAGATTAAAGAAGTCGAACCACTCTTTTATAAAATCCAAGCATCTGAGGAGGAACTGCAAGAAATGCTCGAAAAGGTTAGATCTGCTCCACAGAAGGTTTCGTTCGGGGAATTCTCAAAAATAGACCTGAGGATAGGCAAGATAGTAAAGGTTGAAAAAGTCTCTGGATCTGATAATCTTCTAAAACTCACAATCGACATTGGCGACAACCAACTTAAAACAGCTGTTGCTGGTATAGCTAAATACTACTCGCTGAAAGAACTTGAAGGGCTTCAGCTGGCTGTGATGACAAATCTGGAACCTAGAAAAATCTTCGGAATACAATCCGAGGTTATGATTTTAGCCGCACAGGATGAAAAGACCGTCGTGGTTCTTCAACCTCACAAAGCAGTCAAGACAGGAAGCAAGATAAGTTAACACCAATCCGCTATAAGTAAAGCCTGAGTGAACGCATTGTCTCTTAGGATCGACCTTCACGTTCACACCTGTTACTCCAAAGACTGTGCAACTACTCTTGACGAGGTTATACTTCATACGAAGAAAATGGGTCTGAGTGGGATTGCCATAACAGACCACGACACTGTTGAGGGCGCGTCAAAGCTTATTAAGAACAGAACTGGACCGATCGTGATACCTGGGATAGAGGTATCTACAAACCAAGGGCACATCATAGGACTTAATATTACCACGTCTATTCCGCCGCAGCTCACTATAAAGGAAACCGTGGAGAGGATACATGATGTCGGCGGGATAGCTATTGTAGCACATCCATCAGCAATCCTCAAAGATGGGATAATCGGTATAAGCTTAGGTTGGAAGGATGCCTCTTATGGCTTAGATGCGGTTGAGGTTGTGAACTCCTCAGTTTTCCCCTTTTTTCTAAATAGCTTGAGTAAGAGGTTAGCAGTTCGCATGGATCTTCCACAAACCGCTGGAAGCGACTCACATTTCGCAGAAACTATTGGTTTGGCCTACACCATTTTCGGGCACATTGGTCCTGAGCCAAATGTTGAAGACATTATCGAAGCAGTTAAGAAAGGCATGACTAGGCCTTATGGTAAGCCTATACCTTGGAGGTTAAGACTTAGGAAAATATTTCAGAAATAAAGGAAAAAAAGTGTAGTTGGGTTCTAAAGCTGATATAAACCGAAATCAGTGCTTAAAGGTTTAACTCCTTCTTCAGAGGAGTCTAGATCGTATATCTCCGGCACCACTGAGCCATACCCGCTTAACAGATATCGCGATCGAACTCCAGTCATCACAAGCGTGACTCTAAGCATTCCCGCCAAACTTGGGCTCACTCTGGCTCCCCAGATGACTAAGGCATCATCACTCATCATCTGTGTGATGATCTCTCCGACCCTGTTCGCTTCATCAATCGTCATTTGTTCGTCACCTGAGACATGGATCAAAGCCCCTTTCGCTCCTGTGTAGTCTATGTCAAGCAAAGGCATGCTTAGAGCTCTCTGCACCGCTTCCTCGGCTCTGTTCGGAGCATCTGACTCGCCCACACCTGCCACGGCAACCCCGCCCTTCTTAACAATGGTCCTGAAGTCTGCGAAGTCTAGGTTTATCAGGCTTGGCGACGAGATTGTCTCAGTAATTCCGCCGATCATGTTGGCTAAGACGCCGTCCCCAACTCTGAAGGCCTCATTTATTGGCAGCTGTGGTACAAGGCGCATCAACTTATTATTGTCTATGATTATAACCGTGTCACATTCCCTACGCATTTCGGTCAGTCCTTTGATGGCATAGGCAATGCGACCCTTCTCTATCTTGAAGGGCATTGTCACTACACCGACGACGATCGCTCCCTTTTCACGGGCTAACCTTGCCACGATTGGGGAGGCACCGGTGCCGGTTCCTCCGCCCATGCCAGCTGTGACAAAAGCTATATCGACGCTTTCCAGCACCTTCGCAACTTGTTCTGCGGATTCCTCGATCGCTCCTCTACCAACCTCAGGATCTCCGCCTGAGCCCAATCCGCGGGTAAGCTTCTCACCTATCAGGATCTTCTGTTTTGCATGAGTAATGGTAAGGTGCTGCATATCTGTGTTGATGGCAACGCATTCCGCACTTACATTACCGGACTCCATCAGACGACTTACAGTGTTGTTTCCTGCCCCTCCGACCCCAAGGACCATTATGCGGCAAAAGCCGGGTTCTCGAAGCCCCTCCGGTATGGTTTCGTTCCACATAAGCTGGAGAGCTTTATCAGCTATCTTTGACATGCTTCTCTCTTCCCCACAACTCCATGGCAATCAGGTCGCGTATGGCCACCCTGATAGCTTCCGCCCTATGTGGATAGTATCGCTTGGTCACTAGTTCGTCCAACGCCTCCAAGTATGGTTCGGGAAGATATATTGTAATGAGTTTCATTTTCTCACCTGTGAAGCAAGATGAAAAATTAAACATAAATACCCTTATAACATGATTCAAATATGATTTATACATATAGGTTACTTTAACTTATAAGTTTATTTATAATCTCTTTTAGGCATGTAGTGCATTCATGTAAAAATCCTTCATCGAATTCCTACATATATTGTGCTTAATGTTGAAATTTCTGACTTCAAGCCTAGGATAGTCAGACTTATATATGTTGCATGTGACGATTTGCTTGGTCGGAATGGTTCTTAGCAATGTCTCCGCACTCCAAGAACAATCAGGATTTCAACATTCTAGGAGACCCAACAATAGCAGTAGGAAAATTTATGTGGAGAGCTATGGGTGCGCTGCAAACAAGTTTGATCTTGAGATTATGCTTGCCCACTTAACTAACGCGGGGTACCGATTAGTCGAGAGCGCCGACCTTTCTGATATTATCCTAGTGAACACCTGCGCTGTTAAGAAGCCTACAGAGGATCGCATAATTGGGAGGATAGGTCTTTTGAGCCAGTTGAACAAGCCGCTCATAATTGCCGGTTGCCTACCCAAGATCGACTTCAAGGCAGTCCTCAAAGCTGCGCCAGATCTCTCTGCTGCGTTAGGTCCCCGGGATGTTGATAAGGTACTCCTCGCTGTAAGGTGCGCTGAGAGTGGAAAGAAGAATGTAGTTTTCTGTTCTGATGGACCGATTGCTAAGCTAGATCAGCCTAAGATAAGACTGAATCCCACAATCGAGATCATTGCAATATCAGAGGGTTGCGCTGGAGCATGTACCTTCTGTTGTGTGAGGTTTGCTCGAGGCACCCTTTATTCGTATCCGAAAGAGACCATCGTCAAAAGGGTCAATCAAGTAGTCTCGGAAGGATTGAAGGAGATCTGGCTGACATCGCAGGACAACGGCGCCTATGGCTTAGACATCGAAGAGAACCTTGCTAGGCTGCTCACCGAATGTTGTAGAGTTGACGGCAGGTTTATGTTAAGAGTTGGGATGATGAATCCAGATCATGCGTTGCGAATCCTTCCTGAGCTGGTAGAGGCTTACAAGAACGAGAAGGTTTTCAAGTTCCTGCATTTGCCCGTCCAGAGCGGAGACGACACAACCTTGGTCCGTATGAACCGAAGATACACGGTTGAGGGATTCAAGAAGGTAATCAGCAAATTTAGAGGAGATATTCCGACAATAACACTTTCCACCGATATCATCTGCGGGTTTCCAGGCGAAAGCCGTGAAGCTTTCGAAAAGACCATTCAGCTGATTGAGGATGTGGAGCCTGACATCGTTAACATCTCAAAGTTCTTCCCCAGGCCTCGTACACCAGCAATGAGGATGAAACAGCTTGACATCACCGAGGTTATGGACCGCAGCCGAAAGTTGACAGATCTGGTAAAGAAGATATCATTCAATAGAAATCAGAAGTGGCTGAACTGGGAGGGTGAGATATTGGTGGACGAAAAGGGTCGAGATTCGTCTTGGATTGGGAGAAATTTCGCCTATAAGCCGATCGTGGTGAAAAGCCATAGAAATTTGGCTGGGGGATTTTTGCGTGCCAGAGTCAACAAGGCTCGTTCAACTTTTCTGGAAGCCGAGATCATTGACTAACTTTGAATTGTAAAGGCTTCTACCTGATTGGAGAGATCCTTCTATTCGTTGACCATCTTGTTTATTTTTTCCTCGATGATGTGCCCGTGGCAGTAGACAAGGGCTTTTTCTACGCCCTCAACGTTCTCTGCCTTGGTTTTTATTTCTATCGCTAGTCTTATAGCCATTGGGCAGACGGGGCTTGAGGGTGTGAAGTCGATTCTAACAATCCCGGACTCTGCCTCCTTGACGCTTCGGATCATCTTCATCTCACCGAAAGTCAACCCTGTCTCGAAGTCTACTATCTTCTCAACCTCAGCCAATACCTTAGTGCTCAAATCGGTCATTGCAACTTCCCGCACTGTTTAAAGATTGGTTAGCTTTGAATTCTTCAAGAATATGAGTCTTCTCTTTATAAGATTGTGGGTTGTTTTTTTCTGTTTCGTGAAAAAAACATGTGATTGAGAAAGTCATCTTCTTGACGATAACAGAAGGCCACAAACTTTTCAGTCTAAGAAAAAATAAATGAATCATATATTATTATGAATGGAGAGATAGGATTGACTATAAGGGAAGAGCAAATATCTATGATGTTATGGAGATAGGGATCTATGATGAAACGGAAAGTCTGCTATGAGGAAATGTTACCTCATGAATTGGATGAGGCTGTGGCAGAATTTCCCGTAGCGTACTGTGCTTTCGGTTCGTTGGAATGGCATGGAAGGCATTTGCCTTTAGGAAACGATACCCTCAAGGCTTACAATATCCTCAAAAAAACAGCAGAGAAGTTCGGGGGCGTGGTTGTTCCACCAACCTATTGGGGTTTCCTCAGCATGTGGCATCCATGGACAATGAACTTCTTTGACGAATCCCGGAAACCACTTGTTGAGGAACTGTACAAGAGTATCTTCTTAGGTCTTGTCGAGGTCGGCTTCAAGGTGGTTATTGGCGTAACAGGGCATGATGTCGAGCTGCAGAAGGCCACAATGCAAAAGGCTGTAGAAGCGGTTAGAGCGACTGGGAAGGCTACGGGATTTGCCATGATGGAAGGAGACCTTTACGATCTGACCGAGGATAGGATGGACCATGCAGCCCACTGGGAAACATCACTCATGATGCATCTGAAACCTGGACTTGTAGACATGAACCAGATTAAGGAAGAAGACCTTGAGAGCGATGAGGGATCGAAGGAAGCCGGCATCTATGGACTTGACCCTAGAACCCATGCTTCACCTGAATTAGGCGAGAAGATAGCCAACTGCATTGCCAAACGCATAGGACAGAAAGCCCTAGAATTACTAGCAACTTTGGAAGGTTAATCCCCCGGGTCAACATCAAGCCATTGCCTCCATCTTTAGACTCAAAGTGTTCCCTAGAATTGCTTAGGCATAGGAATAGTAACTAGAGGTTTTGAAGTCCTATGCAGTTGACTAATTTGACGTCTGGAATTAAGACCATCAAGATACATTTATTATAAATCTGACCTACCTAGTGAAGTTCAATCTGCAGGACTTTATTTCTTATCCTTCATCAACATTGGTTGAATCAGCAATCCAAGAGGGTATTCTTTGCTGGCATCAGCCCCAATAGCAGTCATGTCCAAAGGTTTATCTCTGCTATCCACGACGAACCCTTGCTTCCCTTGCTGTTTGTTGAATTCCTCTACTACTTTATTCCCTGCTTCTTCGTCGCTCTCTGCATCAACAAGGTATGAGAAGGATTGTTCTTTTCTGCCAGTAAGTTCCTCTTTGTGTGCTTTCACTACAACGAGGAAACGTCTAAATAAGAGCTTCAGGATTTCCGCTGTAACTTGACCTGGATAGATATCTTTTACATCGATCTTTACATCTTTCTCTTCTCCTTTCGCCATGCTCACCAGTTTATTCAGATCTAGGTAGCCAAAAAATTTCTTCAACGCTTCTTCGACAATTGCCTTGTCTACTCTGTCTTCCTGGATCTGCTTGACTCGGATCTTCAAGAGACCAAAGGCTGCTATCTTCTGCACCCTAGTTTCCTCATCATTAAGAGCTGCACTCAGCGCATCCACCACCCTTTCATCTTCTAGCTGTGAAAGGACAAACGCGGCAATGACTCGTTTCTGTGCTACTGAATCGTTCAAGAACCGCATTAGAAATGGTGTCAATTCTTTTTTTCCTAAGGCGCCAAGAGACTCAAGCGCGGAACAAGCTACAAGAATATCAGGTGATTCTGAGACTTCTTTCAGCGCAGCGATAACATTAGACTCAGGATAGGATCGCAGAGCCGTCGCGGCTGCAGCTTGAACTGAAGCTTCACTACTATTAAGGGCTTCAAGTAATATTTTTGAATCTTGGCTTATGAGCCCTACTAGCCTCTGCCTTATCGTGACCAGAGCGTTCAAATTTTCAGGCTCATCCCTTATGGTTGACTTGAACACCTTCACCAGTTGCATCGCACGATCTCTCTTCTCACCAAAATACACTAGCTGGTCAACTTCCACAGTAGGCTCCGGAGGGAATACTTGTTTCACAGGGGGAAAGAACTCAGTCATGAGGAATATAGGTAGGTTAATCCAGTCTTGGGCGACGGGTCCATCTGTTGGTCCAGCATGCCCGTAACCCAAAATGTGCCATCTGACCAATCTGAACATGTTCACTATATTTTTTACTTGGCTCTCTTGCAGCAGACGTAGAGTTCTGATACCGATGAAAGTAAGGTTCTTGTATGGTATGATCTGACACAAGCACTCAACATCTTTCTCATTCTCATCCCAAATCTTGTATGTTGAATACATTTTAGATGATAGACTCACAACCGCTTCGTTAGGCAATATTGACAAAGCAGAGATCATCTGCTTATCTTTGTTCATAGCTTCAATCAATGGGTTCCAGCTTGTTTTATTCTTCCAAAGAGTCTTGGCATCAAAATTGAAGCGAGTCTCCATATTATACGGTATTAATACCCTTTCAGAACGTGCGAAGCCAGTGGATATCTTCTTCGCAATCATTGAAACAGGGACTGGACGGTCGGCGAAACTTCCAAAGATGTACTCCATGGGGTAATATAGTGAACCACTCGATCTTACCGCGATATATGTGGTCACGGGTACATTGTCTTTAGTCGTGAATCCGCCAACTATGCCGAACATTTCTCCGACGGTAAAGGGCTTAAACTCGACGGGTTCATCTACCAAGTCTCTTAAACCCTTATTCATAAAGGCAATGACTTCGTCGACTACTTTCCTCTTCTTATCATCTAGCGTTTCCGCCTGTTTTTGTCCAGCCGCCTTTTTGAATTCCTGAACTTTTTCTTGTATTTTTCCAAAAAATCCCTTTTTTTCTTCGTCCATTCTCTACACTAGCCAGGAATGTTTTCACTATTAACTCCTTTTTGCGTTTAAAAGTATTTTCGCACAGTAGTCAACTTAAATCCAAAGACTTTTTGCTACCCCTCATTATCTAACAGAGCACGCATATGCTGGTAAAAACGATCGCTGGGTCGACATATGCTGCTTTTCAAGTGTCGGTTTCTCCCTCTTCCTTATATAAATATGTCTTGAGTAACTAACGATATTAGACGGGGTTCGATATGACAGAGGAATTTGAGGACAGGCTGATAAAACCAATTATCAACGCTTCTTATCCAGGAACACTGGCTACATTGAGCTTGGCTGTTCTTCAGATTGTTGGGAAAGGAGCGCCTGTGATACTGAGGTTTATTCTTTCGCTGAATGCAGTCATGTTTGTATTATGTGCTTTCCTGATATTCTTCTATACAATCTATCCGAGAAAGAAAATCCTCTGGACTAGCTCAGCTCTAACCTTTATTGCAGGGCTAGCTTTTTCACTATTAGCAGTAGTCGTGCTTATAATAAGTTGACAAGAGGACATCTGTGAAAACATAGAAAGGCGCCTAATCCCGTAATAGTAGAAAAGTCTCTTGAAAATATCCCGGAATTGAATCAGACATTAGATTCAGTAGTCTGTGGCGAATGCGAGAGTTTTTTCCTATAACTGTATATTATAATTAAGCCTTGATTCCGGACAGATAGTCACATTATCTTTCAGATCCACTACCAAGGTTCGCTCCAATCCACATTCCTAGAGCCATAGCGATGCAAGCTAGAACGAAGCTTTCATGATGCAGATCCTTCGTTTGAAACCATACTCCCCAATACAGGAATTGGTGGAGCATTACTGAAAAACCAAGACCGAGAACCAGCAAAATAAGAAGTAATATAACCTTTCCTTGATGTGTCATCTGCCCTTATCACCTTTATGCAGGTTAGTTGTTGAGACGAACACTCTATGTGAATGTTACCCTATTTCTAATTATAACCTTAAATATGAAAGATGGCTTGTTTAAAGTGTGAAGCCTACTGAGATTCATTTCTATATAAAGTGAAGGCGAGCCACGATGAGTAGTAGTGAAGTGGAAGTAAGATATGAGCCCCTTAAAGAGATCGTAATATTGCAGCGGAACTATTTCACGTCTCCAGACGACTTGGCACGGTTTGCCTCGGTGATGGCAGCGGGAAGGATAGCTGGGTTGTATTGGGCTGAAGGTGTTGTGTTTCTTTATATTCTCCTTCCAAGTTCAACGGAAACTGTCGCAAAGGCTCTGACGGAGAGGGGGCGTGTTTACTGGACCTTAGTTGGTTATGCCCTCATGCCGAAACATCAACATTTAATTGAGACAAAGGAAAAGATAATGGTTCCAGTCATCGATATGTCCTCTGATCCGATAATCAGAAAAGTCGCAGTATGGTTAAAAGAGCAAAAATAAGGATAATCTCGACCGCGTTGAAATGAACTGCTTGCCTGGGTTGACAATGACTGCTTTCTGTTTAGTATGGTCCTGAGAAGGTTGACTGCTTGAAGATAGGAATTCTAACGCGTAATGAGGAATCTTGGTGTTCTTCTCAGCTCAAGAATTCACTTTTTAAGAGAGAAGTCGTCCCCTTCTGTTTCGGTTTTCCAACCCTAGCTGCCCGTGTAGGGTTCAAGCCTGAAGTGTTCGTTGGTAAAACTGATTTTCTCAAAGACCTCAAGGCAGTCATAGTACGCCCAATTGGACCTGGTTCACTTCAGGAGATTATCTTCCGGATGGATCTCCTTCACAGGCTTGAAAGGTTAGGCATGTACGTACTGAACCCTCCTTCTGCTATTGAACGTTCAGTGGACAAGTACTATGCCTTAACACTCCTTGAGGAGGAAGGTCTTCCCGTTCCACGCACCATAGCAACGGAGAATGTTAATAACGCTTTGAGGGCGTTCCATGAATTGGGCGGTGACGTCGTTATCAAACCAATCTTTGGCTCACGTGGGATAGGCTCCACAAGAGTTTCAAACCATGATGTTGCCGAGAGAATCTTCAGGGCGCTTGTCTTCCACCACCAGGTGCTATATCTCCAAGAGTTTATACCTCATGGCGACTACGATTTACGGGTCTTTGTCTTGGGAGGCCGGGTTTTGGCCTCTATGCGTAGGGTTGCAGAATCTTGGAAGACGAATGTTAGTCTCGGAGCAAGACCAGTATTTTACGAGCCACCTGAACTTATTAGGAAAATAACACTCAAAGCCGCTGAAACAATCGGTTGCGAG
>Ga0315312_1002317_pt1 | contig 13333 bp, 14 predicted proteins | sample TDP7_MG_FD_203629 | JGI IMG/M metagenome (GOLD analysis project Ga0315312, IMG submission 203629) | Freshwater sediment microbial communities from Lake Towuti, South Sulawesi, Indonesia - TDP7 | ecosystem: Environmental > Aquatic > Freshwater > Lake > Sediment | place: Indonesia: South Sulawesi... | reverse complement strand
CTCCTGAAATGGTTTCATTCAAAGAAGAGATGCCTGAAGACTTCGCTGTCGGAACATTCAGCCAAGGGAGAGTATACATAGACGCAAGAATCCCCCGTGCTCTCATGCAAGAAGGCCTTGTGAGAGATGTAGTTAGAAGACTGCAGGAGATGAGAAGAGAGATGAACCTTCCTGTGGATGCATACGTAGCCGCGGCCATCGTAGCGCCCTATGAGAAACATAGAAAATGGCTTGAAAAAAGTAGAAACTACATAAAGGAAGAAGCTAGGGCGAAACATTTGTTTCTATTGAAGGTGGGGCAGAAGCCGGTGAAGATGGACTTCAAGAAGGCTTGGATGATAAACGATGATCGCTATGAAATGGGTATGAGGCTCATCAAAAGGAAACCCTAGCTTTGAAGAGCCTAGGATTTGTCGTGAATCCTATTGCTGGTATGGGCGGAGCTGTCGGCCTAAAAGGAACAGATGGGCAAGGCGTTCTGGAGAAAGCAATTAAGCTAGGAGCGGTCGCAACAGCGCCTGAAAGAGCCCGACAATTCCTAAGAGGAATCACGCCATTCAAGCATTCGGTGCGCATATATACGTGTGCCGAAATCATGGGGCAACTCGAATGCGTTGATGAGGAAATAGTTCCATTTGAGGTGATAGGAACAGCAAAGGAAAGAACAGGCCCGGAAGACACGAAGAAAGCAGCTCTTGAGATGCATCGCAGAGGAGTTGACCTCTTAGTATTTTGCGGCGGCGATGGAACCGGCAGAGACATAATGGACGCCATAGATATGACCGTCGCGGTTCTAGGAGTTCCTGCAGGGGTTAAGGTTCACAGCTCTGTCTTCGCGATAAATCCAATGGAGGCTGCGAGAATTGTGCTTGCTTTTCTTCGCGGTGAGTTGCCAACGAAAGAGATGGAAGTTATGGATATAGATGAGGATGAGTTTCGAGAAGGCCGTCTTTCCGCGAGGCTTCATGGATATCTGCTCACACCCTTCCAAGAATCCTTGATACAAGGGATGAAGATTTCAAGCTTGCAAACCGAGAGCGAGATTGAAGCTCAAAGAACGATAGCCAAGCAGGTTATTGAAGAGATGAAGGAAAACTACTGCTACATCGTCGGTCCAGGAACTACAAACAGAACTTTGCTAGAGGCTCTGGGATTGAGAAAGACATTGCTCGGCGTAGATGTCGTTAAGAATAGAAGCGTCATTGCCGAGGATGTCAATGAGCGACAGTTACTTCAACTGATCGAGAAAGAGGATGCTAAAATCGTTGTAACCCCCATAGGAGGACAAGGCTACATATTCGGTAGAGGAAACCAGCAGATAAGCTCCGCCGTAATTAGGAAAATCGGGAAAGAAAACATCATAGTTACAGCTACAAAGAACAAGCTCTACGCGTTGACTCAAAAAAGGTTACTAGTCGACACAGGTGACAGTGCATTGGACGAGCAGCTGAGGGGCTATATTAGGGTGATAACCGGATACAAGGAAGAAACCATGGTGAAAGTGGAGTGAATTCAATTATACATAACCCGCTCTTGAGGTGTTGTACAACTTACAATCCAGCTAAAACCTATCTGCAGTGGCTCCGTTGCTCTTGTTTCTACCGCCATGAGGTCACAATCTGCCACGAGACAATCTAGTTCTACCATAGATCTGAGTATCGAAGAAAGGAAATTTGACAACTTGCATTTTCGTTAATCTATCGCGAATCTTGATCGTCAAGACGGCTCCTTCACTCGAGAACTCCGGAGGAACATAGCCCATAGCGATTCCTACTCCGGCGGTTGGAGACAAAGTGCCACTCGTAACTTTCCCGATGACCACGTTGTCCTTCAAGACTTCGCATCCTAGTCGTGGTATACCTTTCTCTATCATCTTCAGTCCAATTCGAATGCGTTTGACACCCTCACTCTTCTGCTCAACAAGCGCGTCTTTGCCGACAAAATCCTTCTTCTCGAGCTTTACTGTAAAACCCAACCTTGCTTCGAATGGGGTTACTGACTCATCTATATCGTTCCCGTAAAGGCACATTGCAGCTTCGAGACGAAGGATATCTCGAGCACCTAGCCCACATGGCTCTATTCCAAACGCTTTCCCCGCATTAAGTATAGCATTCCAAGCCTCCACAGCCCGCTGAGGATTGCTCACAGGAGAGTCCCATACGAAGATCTCGAAGCCATCCTCTCCAGTATACCCAGTTCTAGAAGCAAGACATTTCAAACCGCTCAATTCTATCCATCGGCAGCCGAACCGCGGGATCTCAGAAAGGTTCTCAGGACAAAGTTTCGATAGTGTTGATTCAGCGTTGGGCCCTTGAAGAGCTAGCATCGCTACGTCATTCGAAATGTCTTTAACATCAACTCCGTAGCTTGTTGCGTTCTCTTGAAGCCATAAGAAGTCTTTCTCACGGTTGCTCGCGTTGTACACCATGAGAAACAAGTCACGTTCAAGTCTCAGAAGAACCACATCATCCTTTATTCCGCCTTGAGGATTACAAATAAGTGAGTAGTGGCCTCCAAACCTACCGAGGGAAGCTACATTATTGGTTGATACATAGTTCAAGAAAGGTTCAGCGTTCTCGCCCACGATTAAAGCTCTACCCATATGTGAGACGTCAAATAAGCCCACTCCATTTCTGACAGCCATGCATTCAGCGTTTATTCCTCTGTACCATGCCGGCAGCTTGAATCCAGCGAACTCTACTATGTGTCCATACTTCTCGTGAAATTCGATAATATGTGTTCTTGCTGCTACCATAACTACACCAGCAGTTATAGCAACAGCGTATTCTACAACTCACACGTTTATAACGATTCACTGAGACATAAGCTGAAACGGACTACACCGGAGCGATCTTCAGCATCACTTTTCTGCCACTGGAATTATCTTTATCGTTTCGGTATTGAAATTCAGCCTTTTTCTACACTTCGGGCAAATCCCACTGTACCTTTGTATTATTTCAGTCGGCGATTCAAGTTCGATTCCGCTATAGAGGACTGATCCGCAATTCCCACAGGTTATCCGTTGAGGCAAATCATCACCACGATACACTGGAGAGTATACGAAATAACCAAAACATATTTTAACTTTCTTCTCAATAGACTTGAAAGCTACAGAGCGCTGACACCAATTGGATAGAACAAGGACCAGACTGAGCCGATTAAAGTGGAGGATAAGCAGATTCTTCACGAACGTGACGTACAGGTTTCGGATACTTCGTCTACCCAGCACTAGAGCTATGAAACCGTCGACTACAATAGCAACACTTGCGATGATGGGGTTCGCGATATTCCTGCTCGCCGGGGGAGTCTACGATGCACTGGAAGCCATGGCAGGAACATCCATCGCAATTTTGGAGCAGAGAGGCGGCGGATGGACGTTCGTCTATCCAGGGGACATACATAGACAAACAACTTCTGAGAGCCTAGTAGCTGGATTGTTATACTTCGTCGGAATGGTCGGATTCTACATGCTCCTTAGGAGCACGAGACTCGCCTATCGACCGAGACAGGCATATCTACTCCTCATACTAGGACTTCTCCTGACGGGATTGACTGTGTACTACATCACATTCCTACTTACAGGAAAGACGGGCGCAGCTTAAGGTTCTACCAGAACGTATTCTTCAGCTTTAATACATATGCTAGAGCATTTGTGAAGATGTGGAAAGGAGGAGTTATCAGTATCAGAATGAAGACCGCCCCCAAAGTGAGATTATGAATCGGATAAGCAAAAAGCAGAGCGCCAAAGATGAAATCCAGCTGATCCATTAAAGGTAGAGGAAATCCAGGGGCTAGCTTCAATCTCCTCTTTATGAATGCTCCGAAAAGATCGCCAGAGAGAGAACCCAGTGATATCAAAACTCCGATGAATACAAATCCCTTAATCAGAATAAAATCCTCCACAATCGCTGCAAGCGAACCGCATACGAGTCCGCTTAGAAACCCCTTGATCGTCTTGTTTTTTCCGAAGATTCTTTCTCCGTCAATGAACTTCCTTCCGAAGTCGATCGGCCTGCCCCCTCCGAAAACCGTTGGAATCGAGTTGGCGATGTACGCTGGGATCATGAAGTAGATGGCAACTATCAAATCGTTGACGGTTATTATCGTGTCCATGTCTATTTGACAGCTCTCAGAGTTCTAATCAAGATTTGACCTCGTCCAAGCCTCTTTCAGTTAATGTATAGTAGCATCGCGCCATATCCTCGGCGGAGGAACGAGGATGCTCCAATATCGCTTCTTTCACATCGGCTTTTCCAGTAGGCTTGAGAAACAGCTTTACTTTAGGCCAATGGAATAGAATCCTTCTGGCAACCGGTTCGATTCTCCAACCTTGCACATCCATTGAACTATGCACTTGGCTAGTCAATATTACGCATAGATGATGTTTCAAGGCTATTTCAGCGAGATATGCTATTTGCCTATTCAATTCTCTATTCAATGTAAATGTTCTTTCCGCTGATCCCAATGACGCCCGATACAATGAAGTGACGGTATCGACTATGATTAACTTCGTTACTTTCGTCAAGTAGTTCTCAAGATCTTCAATCACTGAAGACTGATCTGAAAAGGTTTCGGGCAGAAATATGATAATCCTACGCCCCAATTCTGGGGCGTCTGAAGGGGCCACTTGAGACAGCCGTTGATGCGAAAAGGATTGATCAGCATCAATATAAATAACCTTGAAACCCTTCCTTGCGCATTCGATAGAAGTTTGGATAGCTAGAGTTGTCTTACCGGTAGTTGCTTCACCATACACCAGGCTGACACTGTCTACTGGAAATCCGCCATCAAGTAGTTTATCGATTGATGAGCACCCAGTCGAAATGTGATGCAGCTTGTCTACCAATAGCGTACCCGCTAGAGAATATTTCATTAGATACGGTTTAAGATTATGTTAAATCAACTCTTTCATGCTCAGCGTGAAAAGTGTTGTCGACTCTAGAAGTCAGCTCAGGAAAGACATTGCTAATCTCCGGCCCAGCCTCCGCGAAACTTGTTGAGGGGAGAGCAACTGTTTTAGGAGCCCCGGTTGAAAGTGGGAGGAGAATTGTCGTCGCAAGGGAGAAACAGGTACCTATATTCACATCTGAAGACTCGATATTTGACTGCTCATTTGGTGAACACGCAAGCCATGTGGAAGTCAACGGCAACACCATCCCAATTTCATGGAGAGAAGCAACTGATGCGATTTTAGAATTAGATGGATCGAAGACGATCGTAATCGGTGGCATCGATACAGGAAAAAGCACCTTCTGTACATACCTAGCGAATTTGACTGTTAGAACCGGGATGAACATCTGGGTTCTCGACGCAGATATAGGTCAATCCGACCTCGGGCCACCCACGACCATCAGCTTAGGACTTGCTAAAGAGTATCTGACCAATCTTTCGTCAATCAAAGCAGCTAGAATGTTTTTTGTCGGATATACTAGCCCCAGCTCCGTAACTGAAAAAGTAATCTCCGGAATTAGAAAACTCGTTTCTCACGCATCCCCTCCGCCTTTGGTGATAAATACAGACGGGTGGGTTGCGGATGACCAAGCGACCAGTTACAAGGTCAAGATGATAAATGAACTTGCTCCAGATATTGTGGTAGGAATCGAGCGAGCTGACGAAATAGACTCTATCTTAGAGTCTGTCAATGCGACATCGGTCAGAATTCATCCACCTGACTTCGTAAAGCCAAGAAGCAGAGAACAACGCAAACGGTTAAGAGAAAACAGCTATCGGCGATTCTTAGCAGACGCCAAGACCATAACTCTTCCAGTTGACATGGTGAAAACTGCTAGTGTGACTCACTTAAAGAGAGACGACAACCTCATTGTCGGACTATTGGACCGCAATGGACTCCTGCTTAGCATCGGAATACTGAAAGAAATAGATAGCAAGAGAAGATCTGCAAAGATTTATTCTCATGAGGTCACTGGATTGGCTTCAGTAGTGATTGGAGCAGTTCGAATTTCAGAAAGCGGAAAAGAAATAGTTGAACAAGAAAGCTAAGCCTCAGCCAGTATGTGCCAGATGAATTGCAAAGGATTTTAGGTAAGATTCGTCACTCGATGATTGAACATCAAGGAGCTTTTGGAAGCAGAGCAAGTTCTGAGGTGAATTTGTTGGAAACTTTAGTATTGAAAGAAGAAGAAGTGAAAAAGTTGCTTGACATGAATGAAGTTCTAGATGTCGTAGAGAAGGTTTTCAAGGAAAAGGCTTTGGGTAGAGTTCAGATGCCGCCGAAAATGTATGTCTATTTTGAATCATTCAATGGCGACTTGAGAGTTATGCCTTCTTATGTTGAGACTTTTGGGATATCAGCTGTCAAAGTTGTCAATGTACATCCTGATAATAGACGGTTCAATCTACCTACAGTCATGGCAACGATAACCTTGGTGGATCCTAAGACTGGAGCACCTTTGGCGATTATGGGTGGAACTTGGATTACCGCAATGAGGACAGGTGCCGCAAGCGGAGTTGCTGCAAAGCACCTGAGTAGAAAAGGGTCAAGCAAACTCGCTCTGATTGGAGCTGGAGTTCAAGCTGTTACGCAAATGATGGCGATGGCCCAGGTTATGAAGTTGGAGGAAGTGAAAGTCTACGACATAGCTGATGACGTAAAGACCAACTTCGTGAAGAGGATGTCCTCCGAATACCCGGACATCAAAATATTCGCAGCAAAAAGCATTCAAGAAGCGGTTGAAGATGTAGATGTGGTCGTTACTCTTACGCCATCTAGAAAACCCATCGTTAAGAATGACTGGATAAAACTTGGAACGCACATTGGCGCCATAGGAGCGGATGCTCCTGGAAAAGAAGAGTTGGATCCAGCCATACTTCAAAGAGCCAAGATCGTTGTCGACGATCTCGAGCAATCACGCCATAGTGGCGAGATAAATGTCCCTCTGGAAAAAGGCATAATCTCTATGAAACAGATCTATGGAGAGTTGGGGGAAATCATAGCCGGAAAGAAAGTTGGCAGAACTTCCGACGAAGAGATAACAATCTTCGATTCAACTGGACTGGCTATACAAGACGCAGTGACAGCGAAACTCGCATACGAAAAAGCTCTCAAGACAGGATTAGGCATCAGACTCAATTTGGCGACATGACGCTTGAAGAATAGCTACATCGTCTAGATTGCTTCGTCTCGTGTTATGAGCGGTCCAAATAGTCAACTTGCATCTAATTTAGCTAATGACAAAGCATTTTAGGCTCATGGTCCACTCTCGTTAATTGATTGTGTGAGGTAATGTCCTAATGTCTCGTGAATTATCGTATTCAAAAGCGATGTCAAATTTAGGAACTGAGACAGCTTTTGAAATTCTGGCCATGGCGAAAGAACTGGAGAAGAAGGGCGCTAAAGTTATCCATCTGGAGATAGGCGAACCCGATTTCGATACACCAGAGCACATCAAGGAAGCTGCTGTGAAAGCTCTAAGAGCAGGATACACGCATTACACGCCCGCCCCGGGAATCCTTGAGCTTAGGCAAGCGATCTCAGAGAAAGTTTCGAAAGAAAGAGGAATAGACGTTGATCCAAATCGGGAGGTCATAGTTATGCCTGGTGCCAAGCCAGGCCTCTTCACAGGAATCTTGTCAATAGTCAACCCTGGCGAAGAGGTTCTTGTTCCAGATCCTGCTTTCCCAATATATAGGTCGGTCGTTGAATTCATCGGAGCAGTAGCTATCTCCATCCCGTTGAAAGAAGAGAAGAACTTCAGAATGGACCCAGAAGATGTTAGAAGAAAGGTCACAGCGAAGACCAAGATGTTGATCCTCAACTCTCCCCACAATCCATGCGGATCAGCTCTCCTGAAAAGCGATATCGAGGCGCTGGCAGAAATTGCTAGAGACAACAATTTGTGGGTAATGTCTGACGAAGTGTACTCTAAGATAGTTTACGAGGGGAGCCATCACAGCATCGTCTCCGAGCCTAGCATGAAGGAGAGAACGATAATGATCGACGGCTTCTCGAAGACCTATGCTATGACTGGTTGGAGGCTGGGCTATGCAGTCGGCCCTGCGCAGGTTATCGCTCACATGGTCAAACTTCAGATAAATATTGCATCCTGCGCTGCAGCTTTCACTCAGATGGCTGCGATCGAAGCTCTAAAAGGGCCTCAAGATTCCGTGAGGAAGATGGTTGAGGAATTTGATAGACGAAGAAGAACAGTCGTTTCAGGACTCAACTCGATCAAGGGAATGTCATGTAAGATGCCGGGCGGCGCTTTCTACGTCTTCCCAAATGTGAAGAAACTCGGTATGAAATCGAGAGATATAATGATGAAACTTTTGAATCAAGGGCATGTGGCTACCCTTCATGGGGAAGCCTTTGGGCCAGCAGGAACAGGATACTTGAGACTATCCTACGCAACAAGCTTGGAAAACATCAAAGAAGCTCTAACTAGGATTAAAAAGATAGTCGAAGAATTGTGAAGAAAACCACTCTATATTCCACTGTACAATCTATCAGCAAGGAAGCTTGGCAGAGCGTTCTGTAGTATCTTACTCGCTGCTGAGTCTATATCATACTCCACCCTTTTCATCGCATAAGACAATCTGTCGTCTACAATTTCTATGATGGCGTAACTTGCTCTAGGATCACCGTCCCGAGGTTGCCCAATGCCCCCGGGATTTATCAGCAGTTTCGTATCTACACGCGCATCAAATGCTATATGGGTATGTCCTAAGAGAAGGATCTTTGTTTCAGCCATCTCAAGAAGACTTTTCAAAATGAAATTAGGTATCCCGGGGTATACGTATTCGTTGAGAGGATCCCTTGGACTACCATGATACGCTTTAAGCGTTACTTGGTTCGCAACGAATTTAGAAGAGTATGGCAAGCTGGAGAGATACTTCATGTTCTCAGTCGTCAATCGCTCTCTCGTCCATTCTATAGCTTTAACCGCGTGATGCACGAAGTCTGAAGTATCGCCTGTAACTGTTGCGTAGTCATGATTTCCTGCGATAATGACTTGAGGCTTCATCATTCTAATTGTCTCAACCACTTCATTCGGTTCAGCCCCGTATCCCACAAGATCTCCTAGGCAGATGAGCGCATCATAATCGTGAATAGCCTCAAGAACCGCTGTCAACGCATCATTATTTGAGTGTATATCAGAGATCACAGCTATTCTCATTAGCCTCTACCTTTCTCGCCATTTAGAGCATGCTCTCTCTTCCTTAACGAGTTTACACGGCCCCTTCCCGCCAAGTGAAAGCAGTACCTACAGAAAACATTGTTTAATCTGAATGTCAATAATGTTTCTGAGATATTGAACCAAGTAAGAGGTCTCGAAGTTGGCTTTTCAGGAGACTCAACTAGAAAGAGACGGCACTGTTTTTCATTTGAAGCTCCTTGATCTGGAGAACGCGGTCGTCGCATTCTTCTACGAGGGCCCAATGCGATTAGGAACATTGGCTTTCGCTCTTCCCGGATTGGTGGAAGCGACCGCGACTACATCGTCGATTCTGTTAGGCGGAAAGTATTTGATAATAGCTCGATCTCTCGCTGAAAGGACAGCGGTACTCCTCAAGAAGATGAGTTTGGTTTCAGTGTACACGAGCCTCCAAGAGACAGAAGCATTCAGAATATTCCTCAAACTGTTGGACGATGCTATGTCCCAAAGAAAGTCAACTCGCTAGTATGAAACTTGATCGTGCAGCTGAGGTTTTCCAAAGACAGCTTCCGCAGCCCTCATGACATCATTTCGATAGCTTTCCTTCGTGTACACTCGAACAACGTTCATAAAGACTTTGAGTACATCGACTATTTTTGACAGTTCCGTGAGGCGTTGTGAAACCTTCTCTCCAGACTTCGTTTTTGAGAAGACAGGTATATCCATAGGTTCGATTTCAATTGCATAATGATATGGTACCGATGGTAGAGAAGGAACGTCGATGCTTACGTCTTCAGAAGCCACTTTGGCTTTGGTCGCTATTTCGTCTTCAATCTGCTTCCTCACAGCCTCGTTTGTAAGCACGCTAGTGAAGAGCTCATCCTTCATGAAGAAGGTTCGCTCATAAGCACATTTCAGCAGTTTTCTCTGCTCAATGTCCTGCATTATCGCTCTAGATTTCTTGCATCGCTTCAGTATTGACCATACGAGGTAGTCATCCAGCGTCAAATATGTCTCAGGCGTCTTGATCTTTTCAATATCCAACTCATCCTTAGCTTCTTCTAGAGCTTTGAGTATCATTATCTGAACAGCTCGAGCAGCTCTATGGAAATAGATAGCTCGAAAAGATTCTAAGCGAGCAAGAAGAAATGTCTCTAGGGTTGGGATCGCTGTGACATCTACAGCGAGGTTCCCGTCAAGTGTATCCATTGTATATATCAATCGGAAGATGTCTACGTAGCCGTATCCAGCGCCTGTATGGTAGGAATCTCTAACGATAAAATCCATCTTATCAACGTCAACCGAACTTCTAATTATCTGATCTAGGAAAGGCTTCTGGGGGTCGCCGAGTCTTCCTACAGCAAGCTTACCGATCTCGCTGGGGTCGAACCGCTCAGCCTTAAGAGCAGAAGAGAGTTCAGACTCAGTTATTACCCAGAAGGTCATGTCCTCATGCGTTTTTCCCAAGTATTTCGCCAATAGAGGCTCGAAGAGGTGGGAGAAAGGCGCATGACCGACATCATGAACAAGAGCTGCCAATCTTATTCTTTGTATTTCTTGACTGCTCAGATCCATTGGAATGCTTTGAGCTAGAATTCCTGCAAGATACATTGTTCCCAGAACGTGTTCGAAACGCGTGTGATTAGCTGCGGGGTAAGCGTACTCAGCTCCAGAAAGTTGCCGTATTCTTCTCAACCGTTGAACAGGCTGTGTGTCTATTATCTTCCTCTCAATATCGGTAATGCGAATGTACCCGTATAGCGGGTCTTTTATGAAACCCCAATACTGGGAACTCATAAATCTCGCCTAGTCTGATCTAACAGATCTCATTCTATATGGTCTTTTACATGCGAAAGATTGCACATAAGCCTTTACTGAGGAGTCAAAGCCGTTGACAACATCCAATCTGTTTTTAATCTAGAGATTATTCCTTATTTTGAGTTGGCTATGGACGACTTGGAACTGGCAGAAAATGAGCTGAAGTCTAGGAACGTAAATCTTGTCATTGTCAAGAATGGCGCAGTTCTATATCATAGTACGGCCTCTGGCATGAAAGGCCTCCTCCAAGCCATAGAGGAGTATGATGGAGACCTTGCTGGAACAGCCGTAGCCGATAAGATTGTTGGACGTGCCGCTGCGATGCTTTGCGTCTATTTTAGGGTAAAATCTGTGTTTGCAATAACTATGACTGAAGGCGCTCTAAAACTTCTGACGAAGAAGCGAGTCGCCCATAAGTTTGAAAGGTATGTGCATAGACTCATGAACAGCCAGGGCACAGATATCTGTCCATTTGAAAAAGCGATCAGAGACATCGACAACCCTAAAGAAGCTTTCAAAACGTTGAGGTCCCTCGTTATGTGAGATCTCACGGTTTCTTAGAGCCTTTGACGATTCTGCAGATGCTGAATCATTTTTTATACGAGGCAGTCTTTAAGGGATATCGAATCAAGGATGAAGAATCTTGAGCGGTAGTTCTGATGGCGTTTTCATAGTTATCGATGGGATTGATGGTTGCGGGAAGACGTTACATTCAAGATCTCTATGCATGGATTTACGCAGAATGAATTATGACGTTAGATATACTGCTGAGCCAAGCCAAGGATTTATCGGCAGGTTCATCAGGCAGAAGATCCTTTTGGAGCAGAAGATTCCGCCGGAGACGGAGGTTCTCCTCTTTGCGGCAGACCGATTCTCGCATCTTCAGCGTGAAGTTCTTCCTCTCCTCAAAGCTGGAAAAATAGTTGTTTCAGACCGCTATTTTTACGCTTCGCTGGCATATCAAGGTGCGCAAGGTGTGAGTTTGGATTGGATTAGAAAGGTCAACTACTTCGCTCCAAAACCTAACGCTGCAATTTACCTAGATGTTCCTGCGGAAGTAGGGCTGTCTAGAATTAGACGACAGAGGACTGTCCTAGAGAAACTTGAGCTTGAAAAAAGAGTAAGGCAAATCTATTTACAGCTTGTAGAAGAAGGGGAACTCTCAGCAGTCGATGCGACAAAACCTATCTTCAAGGTGAAGAAAGAAGTTTTGTCCCTTGCTCTTGAAGCGATTAGGAGAAAGTTTGACAAGAATAGGTTTCGCGAGAGTTAGACTGCTCTCATTTTCTCGATCTTAAGTTGGCGTTCGTTTCTCTTTGCTAACTCGTCGTTGATTCTTTTAACTAGCATTGTTATTACTTCATCGGGGTTCAACCGTCTTATACCTTTTTCATGAAACAGTTGAATTTCCATCTGATCTTCGAAGAAGAGATGCCGCACAACATACTTGTCACAGTGCAAAGAGTGCCTCATGTCGTCTTTGATTCTATACCTGATGGTCAAGGAATAGTCGAATGTCGAGAATTCACCTCGAGCCCTCAGATACTCAATTATTCTTCTCTTCATGCGAGGATTTAGCGTCCTAAAACTCGATCCTTCAGCTATTCTTACTTCAAATCTAGTCTCTCCCGGAAAGTAGCCGGATTTATCAGCTATACTCAGCATCGTTTCAATCGTTTCCATATTCATTTCAGAAATAGCTTGTAAAACGCATTCTTGAAGCACCGTTACGTTCACATCATACGTCAATATGGCATCGCCGTGAATTATAGTCGGGAACCTCGTGTAGATTCCGAGAGAAATCGGTATCCTTTCTACAGTGCTCTCTGATGACATTCTTCTAACCGAGACTAGGCTTCCACCTTAGTTATATCGGCTGCTTTTGCCATGCCAAAGCCAATTATGACTCTCGGTCATATTCAAGTCTTGAAAGTGAGGCAGTGGTGTTCTAGATCAATGAGCGCGAAGACTTAGAATTGCAACGATTATCATAGCTCCTACCGCAACGATATAAATGGGGTTGCTTGAACCTCCGGTCAGACTATTGATGAGGAGTACCAGTATTCCAAAGATGAGGGGGCTAAGCCCAAGTAGTCCTTCCTTTACCCATGACAATTCCGATCAGATCTGCGAACTAGTGTAAGCCATATTTATGAATTACGGCGACCTCTATGTGGCATATCGGCACTGGAACCCTCCTTAACTGACAGGAAAGGGGGGCTTCCAAGTGAATCTTCTAAAACACTATGCCCCAAACCCAGCGATAAACGATATTCGGATCGAATGAAGGCCAAGGCTAGCGGTATCTAGAAACGGTTACGGAACGTTATAGATAGGGATGGCTACATGAAAAACTCTATATAGATGAGGAAAAGCTATGTCATCTTGGAAATTTTGGTGAT
>Ga0315312_1002316_pt1 | contig 13335 bp, 17 predicted proteins | sample TDP7_MG_FD_203629 | JGI IMG/M metagenome (GOLD analysis project Ga0315312, IMG submission 203629) | Freshwater sediment microbial communities from Lake Towuti, South Sulawesi, Indonesia - TDP7 | ecosystem: Environmental > Aquatic > Freshwater > Lake > Sediment | place: Indonesia: South Sulawesi... | reverse complement strand
AGAGTATGGTTCGAGAATATTGGAGATAACAGCCAGCTTGATGTTCAATCTGTCTATCCATGGCTTAAGATTGTTCGCGATTAGAGAGGTGAGTTGGTGATATGTGAACGCGCGAGAAACCAGAATATTCTCCAGAACTTTATCGCTGTCAAGGGAGAGTTGCTCTGCGTATTCAGCTATTAAGCATGGGTCGAAGGTATTGCCGCCATCTATGAATAAAGCTTTAGACTCGAGTCCACCTTCTGTCAGCGCTAATTGAACTCGCACGCATAGCAATTTGGATAGAGCCAGACAACGCTGAGTGCCATGTAAGAATACAAGATGCCCGAGGTTTAACTTCCCAAAGAGGGAGTTGAACACCTCGTCTCCAAAAGATACCCCTTCAAGGCGGTTGAGTAAGTCAGCTCTCGAATAATTTAATGGAAGCAAACTTGTTTGCATATGTTACGGATTGATAAGTTGAACTAAAGAGAAAGAGAGATAACCAAAACTACTTTCTTTGGATCTTAGACTACCTTCTGCACTCTCCACGCACTTCAACTAAATTGAGCATCTTCGTTAAAAGACGAGCTAGAAACATGGAAATGAAAAGTAAATTAAGTGAAAGCTATAAATGAAGCCGTAAGAATAGTCAACAAACTCGCGAAGAGTGTGATAATATGCCTTTTTGCATGAATTGTGGAGAGAAGCTTGCTGAAGGAGCCGAGTCATGTCCCAAGTGCGGTACACAGGTTCCTGCGGTGTTCAAACCTGAAAAGAAGGATTACTCAAACATCGGAGGCACACTCATAATGGTCGGAGGCGTCTTGAACATAGTTTTGCCGCTCCTCTCTCTAACGTTTGCTCTACTCTTCTGGGGAACTATGATACGAAGGTTCGTAGAGATCCCTGAAATCTGGATTAGATGGGGGGCGGAGCCTTGGGTTTCGAGACTATTTCCTGAGGCCTTCAGATTGGCCATGGGACTGGCGATCGCTGGAGCGGTCATCTCAATAGTCTTAGGAATTCTCGCCATCTACTCTTACAATAGGGTGAAAGGCGGAGACATCAAGAACGGCGGTCTAATCGCTATCATACTGGGTGTTGTAATGATAGCAACAGCGAGCTGGCTGCCTGGAGTCATAACCTTGCTTGGAGGAATACTCTGCTACACATCAAAATGATCCGGAAAAGCGGATATCTGCAAAGACAAGGGTTTAAATAATGTGATGGGATGCAACAAAGACGCAACTGAGGAAAATGAGATTCTAGATGAACTGAAGGGAATTAGAGAGCTGCTTGAACCCAAGCCAGCTCCACCCCCAAAGAAAGGTTTGTGGAATGAGTTCATGGACTTTCAAAATACAAGGTCATGGGTCTCGCTGTCGCTTTCATCATGGGCATTTATCTCGGCGCCTTGACAAAAGCACTAGTTGACGACCTAATAATGCCGATAGTCTCCCTTGCCACTCCCGGCGTCGCATGGGAGAACATAATGATCGAAGCTAAGAAAATCCGGGTTTTAGAAAAATTTAATTTCCCGGGTTTTGGAGGTCGGGAACTAAGATTTCGAAGGAGATACGGTAGATTCAGAGCTCCATCACTCTAAGAATAGAGAGGAACGAAGACTGAGATCATGGGAAGCTTGGACAAAAAATGCTTATTTTGTAAAGTGTCATAATAACCTTAATACAACCGCAGACCCTATACTAGACCAGAGAGGTAGTTTAGGATGCCATTTATTGGCCCCTGGGAGATAGCTCTAATCCTCGTGATCGTTCTGATACTGTTCGGTCCGAAGAAGCTTCCTGAGCTCGCACGTTCTATTGGAGATGCCTTGAGACAGTATAGAAAAGCGCAGGAAGGGGTTCTCGAAGAACCTCCTAAGCCGCAGACTGGAAAGAGTGAGAAGGAGCTGCTGGTAGAGACGGCGAAGAAGCTTGGGATCAAGACTGAAGGTAAAACGATGGAAGAGATCTCCGACGAGATCGCCAAGGTGGCTGCAGCTCCAGAAAAGAAGGAACCGCAATAGCTACATAACTGCCTGGCCTAATAACGTCTCCTTTCCTAGTTTTCTTAGAGTCAACATCGTTGAGAATGATTCTTAAGACATACTAGGGAATGGGATTGTGGAGCCGGCGCGGGAAATAATCTATGCATCTTTCAAAGACGAAACAGAAAAGCGTGATTATCCTAGCTGGTGGAAGAGGATCTAGAATCGGAATCAATAAAGCCCTTACGCCGCTTTCCGGAACGCCTATGATACTTTACGTTGTCACACGAAGTCTGCAAGCTACTGAAAAAGTGGTGGTCGTTATTGGTCGAGATGATGCACCAGCTGCGTTCAGAAACGTGCTTCCTGGAAATGTCGCAATCTTGAGAGATCCTGTTTCGAGACGAAGCCCCTTAGTGGGTATGCTGACTGGCTTGAAAGGTGTGCTTGGAGCAGTTGAGTATTCAGCTGTCGTTCCATGCGACTCACCGTTTATCAGACCACAGATGCTTCTACACTTGTTCCAAGCCGCGGAGGGACACGATGCCGCAATTCCAATATGGCCCAACGGGTACATAGAACCCTTGCACTCCGTTTATGAAGTGCAGAATACCGTTCGAGCGATAAAACGAGCTTTGAGGACTGAGCGAAGCAGCAATAGAGACATGATCAAACACTTGAAGAATGTCAAATACGTTCCAGTCGACGAGCTTAGAAGCTACGATCCTGAGCTCAGAACCTTCTTCAATGTAAATCGATCCGAAGATCTACGTGAAGCCTCTAAAATCCTGGACCTTGAAAGAGCATATTCCAGCGTCTAGCCCGATGTTCATGGCTGCGTTGAAGCCGGCGTTGTGCCGGAGTTCGTAGCCGTCGAATAGGCTCTGCTTGATGTGCATCGCATCCTGAGAGACCCCCCTCCCCCTACCCCCCTTTGATGTAAATTGACGCGTAGCCTTTGATTCCCACTGGGAATATTGTTGATTCCTAGTTTTAACGTTCCGCCTTGAACTTCTCAAGCGCAGCGACTACTCCATCAATAATCGCTTGAGGTCTAGGCGGGCATCCTGGAACGTATACATCCACAGGGATAACACGGTCCACAGGGCCTACTACATTATAGCTTCCCTCGTAGCACCCAGTGGATGTGGCGCAAGTGCCTACAACCACGACAACATTAGGTTTGGGCACTTGCTCATAGACTCTTCTCAATCTAGGTAAGACTTGTCTTGTCACTGGACCTGTCACTAGAAGAACATCTGCGTGGCGAGGACTGCCTTGGAGTAGGATTCCAAATCTCTCAACATCGAATCTAGGTGTCAGAACATCAACTATCTCAATGTCACAATTGTTGCATGAACCTGTATTCAAGTGAAAAGCCCAAGGCGACTTTCTCCTTGACCATTCGAAAATCTTCAATCGCCTAGATCCTCCCTGCAAGCAGCAGCTCTGCTTGAACTGCTTTTCTGCAGTCCAGACATAGTGAGGACATATACGCATCGTAGTCTTCGGGCAAGACCAAGTCTTTAACTTGGAGGCGCACCTTGTCTATCTGCTTCGCGGTCGATATCGGTTTTCCGCATCGCGAGCATCGATTGATCTCCAGTTGAACGCTGGATTTGATATCTTCCTTCCGTCGGGTAACTAAGCTGTATGTCGTTGTGAGGGTTATCGCCTTCTCCGGGCAGACTTCCTCACATCGTCCGCAGTAGATACATTTCCCATACCATACCTCGATCGTCCGCCTGTTTCCATCAGAGATACTCTTGAGGGCGGAGGCTGGACAGTTCTGTACGCAAGCAGCGCATCCGGTGCACTTTTCGATATCATATTCAAGTTTGCCTCTGAAGCCTTGAGGAGCTGGCGAAGCAATCCTAGGATATCTGAGCGTGTAAGCCCTGCTCGCCAGAGATCTGAGCACTTCCGCAATGATTCTGAGCTTGACCGTCTTCAAATGCGACCGTACTCCTTCGAGAATAAGTCCAGTTTCAACTGTGTTTGCTCCTCCTTTTCCAGCGTTGAGCAAGCGACTCGAAGTCGATATATGATTCTCTGTTCATCTTGACATCTACTAACGCTATGCGTTCGGTACAGCAGAAACAGGGGTCTACAGCCGCTATTATTAGAGAGGCGTCGGCTAGAGATGCCCCCTTGATTTGGGGTGCTATTGACGGGACGTTCATGTATGAGGGCGCTCTAATCTTCACCCGTTCTGGAATATCGGTTCCGTTAGATCTGACGTAGTGAATATCCTCCCCTCTAGGAGCTTCAACCTTCCCAATGCCGTCGCCGGGCACTATCTCTTTCGGTTCAAGTCTTATTGGGCCTTGAGGGATCGCATCCAATGTTCTCTTCACAATCTCTATAGATTCCAACGCTTCTAGGAGTCGAACGAGCATCCTCGAAAAAACATCCCCTTCAGTGAGAACCTTGACATCGACACCGACTTCCTTGTAGGCTGCATAAGGTTCATCCTTCCTAACGTCTATAGCTAGTCCTGAAGCTCTAGCTACGGGCCCGACCACACAGAGTTTTCTCGCTTGATCTTTTGAGAGAACGCCGATATTTTCTATCCTAGCCCTAACTACAGGATCATCGGTGACAGCGTTTTCAAGTCGTACGAGAGATGGCCTAATCTGACTCAACGTCTCTAATATGAGCGCCTTGTGCTTCGTAGGATCTATGTCCCTCCGCACACCTCCGATACAGTTCATTGCGTAGTTCTGTCTGTTTCCAGTCATTACCTCGAAGAGTTCGCAAACGGGCTCTCGATGCCTCCAGAAATGCATGAAGAGAGTGTCATAGCCTATTATGTGCGCAGCAACACCAGCCCAAAGAAGATGGCTATGTATCCTTTCCAGTTCACCAATTATCGTGCGAATGTATCTAGCTCTATCCGGAACTTGGAGCCCCCACGCTTCTTCAACAGCTTGACAGAAGCACATCGGATGGACGTTCGAGCAGATTCCACATATCCGCTCAACGAGGAAGGGGATCTCGTTGTAAGTCTTCCTCTGGGCTAAATACTCTATCCCGCGATGCGTATACCCGAGCCTTATCGCTACATCTACAACCTTCTCTCCATCCAAGAATAACTTGAAGAACTCAGGCTCTTTCAGAGCAGGATGATAAGGACCTATTGGAAGCGTCGCTTCAATACTCATAGGATTAGCCAGTACTCCTCAGAGGATATTCGTCTTCGGGCCAGTCATCCGAAGTCAAGAGCTTTCCTGGGCTCGGATGTCCTACGAACTTTATCCCGAAGAGCTCTTGGACCTCCCTCTCGACCCAATTTGCAGCCGGCACTATATCTGTCACCGAATCTAGTGACGCAGCTTGTTTCGGCGTAGATACACAGATACTAGCGACCAAGCCCTCCTGATCGAGTGTGAAGTGATACAGCACATCGAACTTAAAATTCCTATCAACAGCGGAGATTGTAGACAGCCTTGCTCCAAACTGATCGAAAAGAACTCTAACGCACTCCCTGATGCCGTCCTTACGTATATAGACGTATGCTCTCCTTTCGTTTCTGGTCAAGTATTTTTGGAATCTGTCGCCAAGAACCGATCTAAGCTTTTCGACGAGTGGGGCGACGTTGCTCAAGACATGCACCAGCGAGCTGGCGGTAAGCGGAAGCACGTATCATATTATCCGATCTCCTATAACCTTTTACTTGGAAGACATCTGCCAGCAGACTGAAATTCAGCATCATGAAGGACCGTGCTTCGAAGCGTTTAGCTGAATTAGGATTCAACAAGAGAAAGCACTATGCTATCAGCAACGAAGTTGGAAGGCTCATCGAAGGCTTCTTTGAGCGTCACGTCAAATCTTTGCCGGAATGTTTCCAAGTGAAGAAATACGAGTTCATCATTGACAGCGCTATCGCCGTCGTACTTGAAGACTCCCTTGGGAATCTCCCGTCCAGTCTTCAAACTGACCTTCGCGTAAAGTCGTTGATGAAACAGTTTCTTCCAAAAAGAGTTGCAGCCCAATGAGTGAGAAGTGTTCACGCTGTAGAAAGCCGGGGCCGATCGCTCTCTACGTCAAGGATGAACATCATCCTGTCTGCTCGAAATGTTGGAAAGCAATCGTTGAAAGGGGTGAGGAATGGTAGCGAGTTGAAAGAAGCGGAAAGGGCCTTCCTATAAAGAACCCTCTACCTCCGGATTCGTCTCCCTAATCTTCTCGGTGATTGCTTATGCTATATTAGGACCGTTAGGCGCGTTAGGCATCATAGCTCAAGTAGCGGTCTTTCAAAGAAGACTCTTCAGAGACATCGATGAGTTGCTCCTCAGAACCGCTGTCTCCACTAGGTAGGTTGTCACATGACAACTTCTAGCTATGTTGTCCCGGGACAACTGTTCTGGTTGATGCTTACAGTTCTCCAATTTGACAGAGAAGGGTTTTAGGAAATCTGCTCATCGGTCGTTCTGGCTTCGGCTGTCTTAAGCCGAGTATGCCCAGTGTATTCTTGTCCGAGGGGATTGATTGCTTTCCACTCAGCTTCAACGATAGTAGGATAAAGATTTTGGAACTTGTTGATATAGAGGTTCCTCAGTGCTTTGACACTGAGAGGGCCTACGTGAAAGCCCTTTTTGATCTTCCCGTTTTGAGAATGGATGTTGCAGATCACGTTCAACGCAGTCGCGGGGCCGCTGTTCTCTACGACAAGCCAAAGTCGGTCCTGAGTTGTTTGTCTAACGAGACTGCAGTTGATGCCTATTGCATTCTGGGCATAGAGCATCCTCTCTGTCGCTTCAACTTGCCTTGATATGGTTCTGGCTTGGCGAAAAGCAAGTATTGCAAGGGTAACGTTTGTTACGATCAAAGCGAGGTCCTTCACGATTGAAACGATCTCAGTCAGAGATAGCATGGCAACTCATCTAACATGATTATTCCTCGACTACTATTTCTTCATTCACTAAGCGACGGGCGAAACCCTTCCGTAAACATGGTAACCAAACGCTAAGGGTTTTCCCGGGAGAACATCCAGCTATGTCGTCATGTGACGACAAGCCCAAGCCTACTCTTGTGTTACACTTTCAAAGCTGCTTCGATTGTGTCTACACTTGTCCTGTCGTCCCGGGACGACACCTAGCCAAGTTTTCCTAGGTAAACATCTGGCTGGGTTCTCCGGGGAGAACCTGTGCTAGCGCAGGTTGTCGCGCGACAACATTTGACTTGACCGCGAATAGGCCCTCTTTTCAATTTCTTCCGGCGCGAGATCAGCATTTGACGGGATACAAGCCTGTTTAGGCCCAACGTCTTACTGCAGAAGTCCCGAAGCCCAAGAAAGATAAGGTTTTATCGCAAGCTTTCCGATTTTTGAGTGATTGCCTTGACTGAAAAATCATTATCGGACATTCTTTCGCCTGAACTTGAACGAAAAGAGCTAATCGAGCTCGCTCAATTTGTCTTAAGTCGCAAGACGAGGGACATCAGAAATGAGCTTACGAAGTACCTGATAGCACGTGTAGTTTCGAAGTATGCAAAAGAAAGGGAAGGTGTTCTGGAGAGGGACCTTAGTCCATTGATAGAATTGGAATACCGCCTTCCAGATTTTCCGGAGTTGTTCATCCACTCAGCGCTTGAAAACATGATCGCCGAAGAATCATTCATCATAAGAGATAGCGCCGAGGGAAGAAGGTACTTCCTTAAGGAGATCAAACAGGGTGAGATCGAATCACTAGCTGAAAAGTATCAAGAGCTAAGAAGGTCTGCCATGGATGAGCTTGTTCAACGGATAGAGTCAGACTATGGGAAATTGTCTGAGCTACAAGCGGAACTCGTCCTAAGCGTTTTCTTCAGTCTAATTGGATCAATACTTGTAAAGCATACAGTCAACTGCGCTCAAGCGATCACATACGGTAAAGGAGAGCCATCAAAAGTCCTTGAATACCCAGACTTTAGAACGCAGTTGGATACTGTTCTTTCCAAGATCTCAGAACAGAAGTTGCGCGATTCTCTGTCAAAAGTCATCCGGAACATGCTTCTGAATCCGAGTAAGGATTTGCTGAATTTCTTACACTCTATGGCTCAAGGGTATGTCATACTTCAGATACTGAATCTAGATCCAAATTGCATTCAACTCGAAAGAGCTAGTCTGGCGAAAAGGAAAGTCTACTTGGACACCAATATAATAATCGCAATCGTTTGTTCCGGAGATGAATCCCATCAAGCGGTTGTTGATTTGACGAAGCTCACAACGAAACTCGGCGTCCAACTTATTTTTTCCGCGCGAACCAAAGCAGAGTTTCTCAGGAGATTCAAGGAATCAACTGCACTGTACCAGAGGATATCTGGAATATCAAAAGATGTGACAAGAAAGGCAATGGAACTTATGCCTGATCCTTTCATAAAATCCTACAGAATCGAGAAAGGAGCTGGATCGGGCTCTGGGTGGGGGTGGTTTAGTGCTAAGATGCAAAATGTCGAGGTCATATTGAAGGACGAATTCCAGATAGAATTTGATCTAGAGAGAAAGGACGAGATTCTGAAGCATGGTGACTTGGAACAGCTCACAAGCATCGTCTATAGGGCTGCGTATCCCACGAAGTCTGAGAACGTTGCGAAACATGATGCGTTTCACATACTCTTGATAAATGAGCTGAGAAAAGAAGAGACACCGGACGAACTAGGCACCAACTACTGGTTTCTAACTCTGGACTACACTTTGGATGAAGCTGAGAGAGAGTTTGCCAAAGAAACTGAGCAGAGGCAACGGCTTGCTTCTAGCATTCATGCAAGCACTTGGCTTGACATGATATCAACTTTCATGTCTCCTGATATTGCCCGTGAAGAAGCTGCAACTATATTTGCGGAATTGCTCGCATCAGAACTACCCGCGCTTACGACGCCTATCAACTCCTATGACATAGCAGATCTGATAGGACCATGGATGGATGACCCGAATCTCGGAACGGAGACTATAAGAAGAATAGTCGGAAACGAATTTGTCAGAGAAACGCTTGGTTCGTTTAGAGAAGCCAAAGCTCGCGGAGAAGAGATTTCTCTGGGAGAAGTTGTAACCCCGATACTAGAGACTTTGAGGCATGAAATCGAAAATAAATACGCCAGTACAATAGCAGAGATGAAGAGCGGAGATGAGAAAAGAACTAGAGAAGTAGAAGAGATGAAGAAAGAAATAGAGAAATTTAGGAACCTTGATGCCCGAGTAACAGGCACGCGCAGGCCGCTGTTGGTGTTTGGTACACTGAGCTTCATCTTACTATCTACATTTGCGGTACTTCAGGCCTTTTTAAAGTGGAATTTTCCTGACATTATCTACAATTCCCTCCTTATTCTAACAATTGTGCTATTGGGATCTGCGGCATTCGGTCGACTTGTTCTTGAGAGGTATCTAGCCTGATCTGCGTATTGTGATGAGCCTTTCTCGCATGTACACCTGCTAGAGGTTACCTCGAATAGCCTAGGTCTCATAATCTTTTGACTGCGAGATCGGGATGATTTGACGAATACGCGGCTCTTTATGGCTGAGGTCTCACTGGAAAACAGCTACAATTAGCCTGTCTAGCTATCATTCGACAAGGTTCTGACTCTTCACACCAGCTTCGCTCCACAACTAACACAATATCTTGTAGCGTAGCTTGGATTTCTAACTCCACAGGCAGAACAGATTTTCCCCAGTTCTGGCAGTTCTCGCCAATTCGATTTGAGAATGATTATGTCTCCAATTTGATCTACGAAATCGAAGGGGATAATCGGTTGTGTTTGTTGTTTGTCAGTGACAATTGCTACCTTGCCTTCTTTGGAATAGGCGATGTCTTTTACCAAACCAACTCTTCTTGCTCTTGAATCAAAAATCTCCTTACCAATCAACTCTTCTTTGACGTAGTATTTGGAAGGCGCAGCTCCAATTGGCAATAGAGTATTCTTGTCAACAAGGATGTCGTCTTTCATGCAGTACCAACCTGCAGCTACAAGTGTCATTTTTTCTCCGCATTTGAGACAATATGGAATCTCGCTCATAATCACTCAATCCTACGGCGTTAGTCTTCTTCCACAAGAATGGCAATACGAACTGTTAGACAGATTTGCCGTATGGCATGCGGGGCACATCCTAATCGGAGAGCCACAGCTACCGCAAAATCTGTCTTGCAAACTCACCTTTGCCCCGCAGTTGAGACATCCGAGCTTGGGGACGAATGAAGGCTGATAGGACGGTGGAGAAACTGTCATAGGTTTAGGACGTCTTGAAGACAAATGAGCAAGATAAACGAAAATCAACAGGGCAAGAATTGCGGCTACGAATAGAATCTCTTCTTCCCATTCAGGCGTAGGCGTTGGAGTCGGCATAGGTGTAGGTGTTGGTGTAGGCGGCGTTATCACGAAGGATATGCGGTTGCTTGTGGCTCCTTCCATCTGATCGTCGCCGCCCCAACTGGCATAGACAAGCCATCTTCCAGGCTTATCTGGAACGAAAAGAACACTGAATTGATTGGTTGGCAAGTCGCTCTCAATCTCTTCTGGAGCATGAGTCAATGTTATTCTCCACGAACTGCCAGTTTCGACAGTGGTCGTCAAATCTACCTGTCCTGGAAATACAAATGTCAATCCAACAGGCACCGGAGAATCCACAGTCTTGTATGTGCAGGCGATCACGCCGGAGATTACAACAGAGTGCCCCAATTCAGCTGTCAGATTGAATTGTCCGAATCCGGTAAGGTTCGAACTCAAACCAATCGACGTTGGATATTTGTGGACGCCGCTGTAGACGACTACCTTTTCAATCCTTGCTGGCTCAGGCCAATCGCCGTAGTCTCCTACCATGTACCCTTTTCCAGCTGGCTCCGCAATATAGTATTTTGTACCATTAATATCAAAGTAGACGTATTTGCCAGAGTGCGAGTGCGAGGGAGGGGAGGGCAGATGAACGCCCACACACAAGTGGTGTGGATAGGATAAGAATATGAGGTTGAATCCAAGAGACCACATTATCGTTACATAAAGCACAGATAGATCATCGCAGACTCCCCCCATAACCAAAGTCTCAATGGGGTAAAGCACGTTGGCACCAGTATAGCTCGTGTTTACATACCCGACATTCCGGACAAAGCTCAGGACCGTGTCAGCAACATCTTCTTCATCTCCTGTTGCCATAGACCGTAAGGTGTCTGGAAGATTGCCTAGAGAGTCTGGAATAACGTAGTATGAGAAATGCAGTTCCCCGTTGCTCCGAGCCGGCGGATGAAACGCATCATAGTAGTATTGGAATTCACTATGAGGTATGCTATAGCTGACTTCGACCTCTCTGGTGCCGAAGCTCGTCTCAAATCGTATTGTGCGCGTGTAAGCGTCTTCTGCGTACGCATAGTTTCCAAGATATGCACTTGTTAAGATGAGCAAAACAAGACAGGCCGCTAATCGAGTCATTTTACTTTTCTTGCCACGTAATATTTGGTCTATAATAGGATTTGAGTATTTCAAGAACCCTACTTGCCTTATATACTCTCAAGCCTTGTCCTGCAAAACATCTTGATCTCTCTACTACGAGCCTCTCTATAATAGTTCGTCTATTCTGACTGTGACAATAGGAAAAGTTGGGCATTCTTGTTATACATGTACTATGACAGCCCAACTTAATGTGGGAGAACGAATTTTGGGTATGTTCCTCTTGGTGCGCAGATTCTTTCGGCCGGAGAATTTGACTCTTTCCTTCATTTACAATGATATGGCCGTGAACTTCAGTTGTTTTACCCCTTTCTTCGTCATAAGTTCTTGGCTCAAGCCTCTGATATCGCTGGCTTTGCCCCTGACCGCAATTATCTCTAAGCATTTGTCTTCAGTCAGGTGAACATGCATACTGGATGTAACAACGTTTTCAAATTTGTGCTGAGCCTCAACAATCTTATTCAATAAACCTGGCTTATCCAAATAATAGAGCAAAGCGATAGTGCCCGCAATTTCCTCAGCCTCTTCACGCATCCACTTGTGCTCGCTTATGAAGTCGCGAAAAGCGTCGTGTGCAGCCTTTGATCTGCTCTCATAGCCCATACTCTTCCAAGAATCATCGAAATTCCTGACCAACGATGGTGGAAGAGAAACACTGAATCGGACCACGCTCTTCAATGAAGCCATCCCAAATCACCCTTGAAAGGTTAAACATCGCAGGGTTTATAACTGCAGTGTTACGAACAAAGGAAGATGTAACACTAACTAAGGCTGAGAGAAATGAAAAAAACAAAGGTCTTGGCGTTAACGGCTCTTATGGCAGCTTTAGCCAACATTATGTCTGTTCCCCCACTCGCTGTTCCACTCCAGCTGGGAACGTTTACTTCAGCCGTCCATTTCTTTCAGCTGGCGATTTTTCTATGTGGAATTTTGGCTGGTCCATGGGCAGGCCTTCTATGCGGAGCCGTCGGAAGTCTCTACATGAGTGCGACCAAGATTCCATTCATAATCGGCGGAATCGCCATCTTAGGCGGCAGTGTTGGATTACTTGCCAAGAAAGTCAGACCCGTTTATGCGGGTTTGTTGGCATTTCTGGTTCAAGCGCCCTACACATTGGCAACAGATTACATATGGTTCACGCTTTTCGTGGGAAATTCTTCGGCAATTGCCTGGGCAATAATCACGCCCATAATGATAAATTTGGCGTTACAGGCCATAATCTGCGCCATACTAGCCGACATCATAACCCACTACGTAAAGAAGACTGGAATATCACTTCAATAAGCTAACTAGTTGCCTAATGGACTGCCCTAAGTGACCCTTGAACAAAGTCCGCTTTACGCCTGTCAGCTCTGCAATTTTTTGAGTGCTTCCTCCCATTTCGGAGGAACATCTGAGCCAGAAATCTCCCACTTAATGACTTTAAACGATTCCATTAATGGTTTAAATTTCTTTATTGCCTGAGAGTGTTGCCCAGTAGGCGCGAATTCAGTAAGAGCACTCTCATTTGCCCATACAGACAATACTCCTCCTTTCTTGCTGGAGAAGTTCCACTATTTCTATTATAGATGGACTATGACAGGTAAGAAGACTCAAACGATCCTGAAGCTGAAGCAAGCCGTTCCTTACGACATACAAGCAGTCTTAGAATCAATCTTCTTCAGGTCGTATTCGACGAGGCCGATGCCTGACGCTCATAGGTTGAAGCATCTGAGGAAAGAGCGGATAGTCGTAACCTCGGTTGATATGGCGAAGAAGGCATTGGACCTGATGAACCATGTCAGGCAGAGGCAGACTGAAGGACAGCCCTACAGAGTCAAGGAGTGGAAAGACTATATCTCCAAGAACGGCATAACGGTGAGTACCTACGAGTCTATCAAGGCGAGGCTTCTCGCGTCTGGTTTGCTACGCCAAGAGAGCGGGATATTGCGCGTCTCAAGCCCAACAGA
>Ga0315312_1002314_pt1 | contig 13339 bp, 12 predicted proteins | sample TDP7_MG_FD_203629 | JGI IMG/M metagenome (GOLD analysis project Ga0315312, IMG submission 203629) | Freshwater sediment microbial communities from Lake Towuti, South Sulawesi, Indonesia - TDP7 | ecosystem: Environmental > Aquatic > Freshwater > Lake > Sediment | place: Indonesia: South Sulawesi... | reverse complement strand
CCAACGCGACGTTAGCAAGGGCAGCTGCGCAAGCGCAGGCGATAAATGTGATCACACAATCTCTTACAAGCGATTATCTGCAGTACATGGCGATACAGAAATGGAATGGGATCCTACCGTACTTCCTCGGTGGACAAGCAGTACCGTTCATACAGATCCCGACCAACATCACAGGCAACCCGTAAGGAGAGGCATACCTAGTTCCTCTTCTATTTTTCCATCTTTTATGGGGAGTTGAGTTTCCACTGCTGAGGAGCGAGCGGTGTGAATCTGGGACGAGCTGTTAGTGAGTCATGTTTTTGAGATGTAACTGCCAAATGCTTAGGGCAATGATATACTCTATCTGGGGTAAAAGGTTCTAAGGCTTTCCAGAGCCTTCATGTAGCGTTGGAATGCTGCCTCATATAGGCCCCGGTTGGCACTAGGTTCAAAAACCCTTTGCTGTGAAAGAACACATTCTCTAGCGTCATCTAGGGACTTGTATCGACCTAGGCCCGTGAAAGCTGCCAAGGCTGCTCCCAGGGTTGTGTGCTCCTTCTCTTCTGTGACTATGACTGGCAGACCCGTAGTGTCGGCTCGGATCTGGTTCCATAATAGGTTTCTCGAACCACCTCCAACAGCCCGAATGCCCTCAGCACCGAAGTCTGTTGCCGCGGCAAGAATTCGGAGCGCATGTCTCAGCTGGAACGACAAGCCTTCCAGCGCGGAGCGAAGGATCTGACCTCTTGAAGTCCTCAGCGTTAGGCCGAGTATGGTGCCCATTGTTCCATACTTCCTCGTGGGTCCGCTCTCCTTGATGAAGCTGGGTATGAATGTGACCCCGTCTGATCCAGGGGAGACTCTTGCAGCCTCTTCGGTCATGACGTCATATCTCTGGTTCCCCATTTCGGAAAAGAAGTTGTCAAGAACCCATTCGAGCACGCCGGATCCCATCATGAGCAACTGCGGATTCCAAAACCCTGGCCTAACATCAGCCTCGACTATCAGACCCTCTTCAAAGGCTTTTCGGCTGGGCTTGAAAGTATCAGCTCTGACGCCGAGGATTTCCCAGGTGCCGCTGGAGAGTATGGCTTCAGTCATCTTGGCTCCTGAACCGCACAAAGCAAACTGTGTGTCATGACCGCCGGCCAATATCGGGATCCCGGATGGAACGCCGAACTGCTTTGCAGCCTTCTGGGCAACGTAGCCAACCGTCTCGCCAGGTTCGCGCCAGTCGGGAAAGAAGCCGGGATCTAGACTGGCGAGCTCCAGCATAGAGGAGGACCAGTCTCTTTTGCCTAGGTCCATTGCCATCATGGTAGAGGCAATTGTCGGGTCGATGTGAAATTCGCCCGTCAAGCTATGGGCAATCAACCCTGGCATCATAAGCCAAGTATAGGCGTCCTCCAACGCTCTGGGGACGTTCTCCCTGAGCCAGATCAGTCTGAGAAGCGTGTTGAAAGGTATAAGCTGATATCCCGTCGTCTGGAAGATCTCCCAAGGGGAAATCGTTTCACAGATTTTTTTGGCTATCTCTTCAGTTCTAGGACACTGCCAGGAAATTATGGGATAGGTGAGCGTTCCATCCCGTCTAACCGGTGCTCCATCTGCTCCCCAAGTAGTGACGGTCAAAGCCTTTATTTTTCTGGGATCGATCTTTCGGGAGATTTCCCTTGCTCCTATGCTAAGTTTGCGTATGATCTCGTCCAAATCCCAGATGAGCCATCCCGTTCTCCCATCTCTCTGAGGTGTGGGTTCATTAGGGCGGCTTGCATGAGCGATTATCCTACCTTCCGGGTCAACGGCTACAGCCTTAAGGTTGGTTGCTCCACAATCTAGAACCAGCACAACCTCTTCACGTTTAGTGACCTTCATGAAGCGTGCCCATATCTAGGTTCGCGGTTGCGCTATTTCTCGGTTTTGATCGGCTTCGGCTCAGAAGCTAGAAATGGGACTCTGTGCACTATGGCTTCGTAGAGGAGATAGCCTCCAAACATGCTGACAAAGCCCTGAATAAGGTTGAAAGTTGCCACATAGGGGGCCATTGCGACCGCCACGACAAGAGGCTGAGCGTAGTACAATGTGAACACAAGCAGGTTTGCCAGAGCCATCACAAGAACCCGTACTACAGAGCCTAGTACGAATGAGACGGGTTTTGTTAACCTTAGGCTTCTCCTAAAGCCGAACAAGCCTAGGGACATTCCGAAGATGGTCGAGAACTCCGCTAAGGCCTTCATTGCCGGGCCTACCATGTCTCCGCTACGGGCGAGAATGGCGAGAAAAGCCACAACAGACGTGATTCCGCCGGGCTTCAGCCCGAGAAGAAGCAGAGACAGCACAATCGGGATTCCTGTGAAGTCGAATTTGAGGACAGGCATCCAGGGGAAGGGTATCTTCCACCCAGAGAATTTCAGAGTATAGTCAAAGATCACGACAAGCGCGCCAAGAATGGCGATTCTCGTCAAAGTCCTTGTAGTTACCTTCAATTCCGGTCCACATAGATTGCCAGCTTTGGAATATTTAAGGTATCTACTCACGGACGAGTAGGCGCCCCAGCAGATCATCCTCTTGCTACTGGTCGCAGCTACTAGCGTCTATGCCTCTTCCAGCGGCGTTTGCAGACACGTTCGCCCGTGTACCCGGAAACCCGCTTCGAAATAGTTACAGTGCGCTTAAATAACAGTTGTTCTTCCCGTTTCTGGATAGGGGAATGAGGTGAAGGTACCTTTTCTGTTCGGTGGACCCCGTGAAAGACATTGTGAAAACCAGTTGGACCCCACAGACTCTCAAGGAAGATCGAAAGCACGCATCTCGTTCCCCTTTTTTCTCGATGAGGCTTCTTGCCCGTCCTTTGGCTTTCTCTAAGAATCTTTGAGACTGAGAACAAACGTCGCTTCACAGATAGGAATTGTTTCGGTGACGAATCCTCTCCTGTTGCCCCTAGAGTCCCAAGTCTTGACTCGCAGCCTGGATTCCCCTCAGTGCTATCTCAAAGAACTTCTCCTTCGGAATTCCCAGTTCTTCGCACAGGGCTATTCTCTGCCTGTCAGCTCCTCTGGCGAAGTCTTTGTCCTTGAACTTCTTATGAATGGTCGCCTGTTCCACGTCTTTTGCTTTCTTGGATGGCATGACCAACGCGCAGGCCACTATCAACCCGGATACAGAGTCGGAAGCGATGAGAGCCTTCTCCAGGTTTGTTTCAGGCATCACACCGCTGTGTTCGTGATTATGCGCTTTAATGGCCTTCAGAACCTCTTCCGGAACCTTGCCCTTCAGAACATCTTGCGCTAGGACTCCGTGTTTCTCGAAGTTGCTGGCAGTCCGTTCGTAATCTATGTCATGAAGCAGACCAGTCAACCCCCAAAGGGTCTCGTCCTCGCCTAAGTGCTTCGCCAAGGCCTTCAATATAGCCTCAACGGCAAGCATGTGGAGGAGTATGTTACGCCGGTTAATGTTAGCCTTCAGTAGCTCAAGGGCTTCTTCCCTGTTCAAAGCTGACCGCCCAAGTCTTTCCGAGCTTTTGATATTCAGACCACTCTTCTAGGTTGGACTGCCCATTTATCTGCTTTGCCCTTTCTGACTGCTGGAGGGGGAAAAAGAAAGCGGGGTACTGAGCTGTCTTCCATCCGCGGTCGGTGCTACATTAGCCTGTCAAGCATATAGTAGAAGACGGTGGAGAAGGCTTCTATCATTGCCACTGCAAGGATTGAACCGAAAATTTCGCCTGTGGACACATAGGTCACTAACAGAGCCACTGGGTCGACAACTAGCCTATAGACAAGAGTCTTCTTGAAGGAAACCCTGCGGGAATGATGGGAAATTGGTGAGGCATCAGCTCCACACCCTGAACCTGCTTAGACACCAGCCTCCAATCAGTATTTGAGCCTTGTGCCCGGACACTCCTAAGATTTGAGATGTTTCTCTCGCCTAGTGATGCATGGGTGAGGAGAGAGAAGATTTCTGCGCTTTAGAAGGGTCTATGTCCTATCTCATATACTTGTAGTATCTGTAGCCGCAGTCGTTGCTTTCCTTTCCTATGCAGTCCAGTGCAAACTCGTTCTTCGGCGGGACTACGCTTTCTCGCAGTCCAAGTCTCTCTTCATGTAGGTCTTCGTAGAGGTTCATCGGTATCTTCTGCCTTTGACCCAGCTGTTCCATTAACCCTATTTTCTTGGCGACTTCTCTATATTCAGGTTGGACGATGAAGCTGCACACTATCGCGCTGCTTCCGCTGCCGTAGGAGCCTATGCCAAGCCTCTTTGCTTCCAGATCCCCATTTCTCGTCTCGAAATGGCTTGCCACGCCCAGCCATACTGAGGCGGTATAGGAGTTGCCGATGAGGCTCGGGGCGGTCAGCGAGTCTGCAACCTTCTCTTGGTACTCATGCGTGAACTCCTTGGTCATTGCGAAACGCTTTCTGAACTCCTTGTAGCCTTCGGAGACGTAGAACTCCACGTCAGCTAAACCTTCTCTACTGGGTTCAGGCCCTATCTCTTTGGCAATCTTCTCCCACCTTGGAAGGTTTCTCCAATCGTGTATCAGGAAAGTCGCAAAGGCATACTGAACCATCTTCGGGAACGGCGAATGGAAGGAGATCAAACCTGCTTTCTCGACCATGCTGTCTTTAAGTGACTTGAGGACTCCGTGATTTACCATATTCCTCTTGTACGCGTCTGCCGCGATCCTCATGTCTCTCAGATAGCAGCCTACAGAGTACTGCCCGTTAACGACGGCGGTTGTCCTTTCGATCGGTCGGAAAAAGTCCCTGTCGTCTACAGTGCCAAAACCAGTGAACTCAGGTTCGTAGACCATCAGGCGAGGGTCTTCCCTAAGAAGCAAAGCGACAGCTGCCGCCCCTTGGGTTGGCTCCCCAGACGAGTTCAACTCGTACTTAGCGATATCGGTGCCCACAACAATCGAACACCTAGACTTGCTCCAACCAGAGGCGATGTAGGCGAGCCGATCGATCATGGCGTAGGTTGCCCCGACACAGGCAAACTTCGTCTCCGGCGCTCCTACATGATCGAAGCTCCCACTACCATAAACTTGCTCAAGCATACCTTGGACGTAGCACGATATTGGCTTGGCAGCGTCAGGTCCAGACTCGGTAGCCACATGCACAAAATCTAAATCCTTGGGTTGGAGTTCATTCTTCTCCATAATCTCTAAGGCAGCCATCGCTGCCATTGTGGCGGCATCCTCATGCGCGTCGGGGATGGACAGTTTCTCTATACCTAGGCCTTTCGTAATCTTGCTGGGGTCTATTCCGCGAGCCTTAGCCATATCTTCCGCGTCTACGTAAATCTTGGGCACGTATGCGGCAATGTCATCTATGCCGACTTTTCTTTCCATAAGGCTCACCCCAGTCGAAGGCGACGAGGCACTTTACACATTACATGAATCCAGATATAATATTTTCGAGAGATTCGGCATTCTCTTTCCTTCCAGAACCCTATAAGCCCGCTGTTTATCCCTGGAAGGTGACACTATCGGCAACCTTCTGCGCCCACTTGGCCGTTTTTCCACCAGGCTCGCGCCATTTGCACTGAGCCTATCTTCGGTAATCGCCGCTGCGCCATGTTTGCTATAGGATCTTTCCGTTTTTCATCACTAGCTGCTCGGTGTCCGGCAGTTCAATTGTTGCACTCGGATGAGTGACGAAGTCCCAGTGCATGCAGGATTTTGAGGTTCCTCCGTAGCCTAGATTGGAGCCGAAGGCAACGTGGACAGAGCCGCCTATCTTCTCATCGGTCAGTATGTAGCCAATGGCCCTATCGATCGCAGGATTGCAGCCGATGCCGAGTTCGGCAGTGTTTGTGGTTCTGACTTCCTTTTCTTTTCTGTCGATCTCAAGGCACCTTTTGAAAGAGTCGATCATCTGGTCGCCATTGACCTTCGCAGCGCATTCGTCGAGTAGAAGCTTTCCTTCCTCAAAGCGCAATGTAACATTCTTGATGATCTTGTTTGTGAACCTGTCTATCGTTATGGGGCAGTGGAGGGTTCCTTCGCCGAAGGTTTCATGAGGCGCGACGAAGACCTCTCCAGCTGGTAGGTTGTTGCCTAGATCACCCATTAGAATGTCTTGGTCGTCGACGACGCCGTCGTCCTCGTTTATGCGGCGTTCCCTAATCTTGCACGTAAAGTCGCTCCCCCTTCTGTCGGTAACGTGAACAATGTTCGCCTCTCTTAGGCTTTGAGCCAGCCTAGAAGTGTTCTCTTTGAGGGTCGAAGCTGGGACCGTCATACCTCCAATGATTAGCCTCTCAAGGTCGCCGTAGTCAATCTTGTAGAAGCGTGCAGCCTCAGGGGTCGGCCAGCCCGCGTAGGTCCATTTCTTGCCTACGCCTTCATCCTCGCCATAGAGCACCTTCCTTATGGGGACATTGGCCTTGGTCCTCGCAGCAACCTTCTCCCTTGGAAACCTCGTTTGGATTTCTGGGTCTTCAAAAGGCTCAACCACGATGTGAGCGTCGCACTCTTTGATCGCTCCCAAGTAATGTCTAGGGGTTACCTCAAGTATCTCTGGGGAGACTTCCTCGTAGATCCGTTCGGAGTATGCGTCGCTTGTCGCGATGATCAAGGGATGGGCGCCTTTTCTGTAGCATAGGATTCCGACCTCTTCGAGAAGCTCTTGGGTGTGAGTTCCTCCCCGTATGATGACGGCTTCTCCGATCTTGAGGTTCATGCCAGTCACAATGGCCTCGGCACATTTCACAATCTTGTCTCGGGTGATCATCCGGACATCACCATCACCACACTGAGCTAAAGACCTGTAGATGGATAAATGCCTGCTGGGTTTTTATGCTTTGAAGGTCCTGCACGAAAAGGTAGTGCTCATCCCATCCTTATGGTGTAACCCCCAGAGCTTTCTGCTCTTTCCATGTTCCGTTTCTTGATGGCGACGAACGTCCCGGTCAACTGACGCCCCCTTCTTGCCTAGGCATTCAGGTTTCACGTCCTCTCCTTTCTTTATGATCTCATCTCCTATTCCCAATTGTCTGACAAAGGAAGAAGCCTTTGTCTAGACAAATCAGCAGAGCCCGGCTGGCCCTTTGAGGAAAGATGCTCTGAGGGATCTCTCTCTATGAGAAGACTCTGACGAGGCATCACATAAGCGGCAAGGGCTATCATCCAATCGAGCTAGACCTCATAGTTCTCGCAGCGACTTCGCTCGTCGTTCTGCATCAAGTTCTCGCGGACTCAGAAGTCGAAGAGGGCAACAATTTTATACTGAACTGGGAAAATGTTCATCGCTTTTCCCGAATTTGGAGAATTTTGTCCCTTTTCGCTAGAAAAGCCTAAAATTCACAGACATCTGAATTGGATTCTGAAGAGATATGCTTGTGTCTGTGAAACCCTGGATGTTGCCTTTCTTATTGTCCCTCTGTGGCGTCATTGCAGACTACGCAACAACTACAATAGGCCTAAACTTCTTCACAGGTTTTCTTGAAACGAATGTGTCTTACAGCCCAATCGAGGCTCTCCTTTACTTCTGGGGTGCTATCGCTGTCCTGACCGTGGCATTACCAAGAAAGAGGCCTTGGTCATGGGGGACAGCCGGGCTGGCACTGGCGTCTTATATCGGCGCTGTGAACAATGTATTGGTGATTATAGGCCTATTTCCCGGATTCCTCATCTAGGGCAACAGTCATATCTAGCCAATAGCAATAAGTTGAATTTGTTATGCTCATCAGGCAACTACGACAAACTACAACCACGACGATGAACGATGAAGGTGACGAGCGAAGTTGATTTTTCGCAATCTCTCGTCTCCAAGCTTATAGGCAACCTTGTTGCGGAGTCGACACAGTTTGATTATGGCGATTTTTGCAGTGAGTTCTCCGAAGACTTTTTCAGAGTTCTTTTGCCGTGAGTTCAGTCGCCCTATCGGCTTACTAGATACTGAAATCCTTCGGGGGTTATGGCGTTTCGTCGGTAAATTTATCGCGACCTTGTTATGTTCAACGTCTATGTCGATCCATCTAAGCCGAGCGAGCTCTCCTGAGGCAGCGCCAGTTTCTTTCGCTGTTTCTATAAAGATGCCAAGTTTCTTGCCGGCGTGAGCGATTATCTGGTCAATCATGGTTTCAGGAGGAATCCACGGTCCTTGAGTTTGCTGCCTGTATCTTGGGCGTTCCTGCTCACTCTGCCGAAGAAGCCTGCGAACTGATCGAGGCTGGCTTTGAATATGTCGCAAACATACACGGAGCAGAAATCTTCCGCAAACTGAAGTAAAACCGAAAAAAGCCCTAGTGGTACATGAGTCTTTCTTCGTATTTTCGTAGGTGCTCTGTGGCCTCATAGGTGTCCATGAAGAGCGAATCAACCCTTTGCACATCGTCAACGGAGACCGATTCGCGCTTCATAACCTTCGCGTTCTGGGCAGCCAAGCTGAGTAGTTGCACGGCGTATCGAAGCGAGGATTTTGCTCCTATCTCTGTTAGTTTCTCTAGGGCATCGTTTTCCAATGTGACTTTTTCTTCTCTTCCCCTGATTCTGAGGATTTCCCTAATGCTGTCGGCGTCGTAGTCGTGCGTCGCTATTATGACAGACCTGTCTATCAAGTCTAGAGGGAACCCTAGGGGGCTCTTGACGTCTGTGCCTCGGATAGTCGTGATTCCTCGGTTAGTCGCCAAGATGATTATGGGAACCAATTCGCTCTCCAAGGCGCGGCCTAAGAAGCTGAAGGCTTCCAAGTCTAACAGGTGACTGTCGTCAATGAAGAGGACGCCGGGGTGGATGAAAGCCTTGCTCTCGTCGACCAGCTTCTTCACGGATTCGTCTACCGCTGTCCTGATCTCTGTGTCGATTTCTTTGGTCTCTGCGCCTCCCATGAACATGGAGAAGAGGCCACCTCCCATCCGGTGACGTGCGTTGATCTCGTCCATGTCTGCCAACGTGAGCGTGTATACGAATTCCTTCTCCTTCAGAACGTCGCCCTCTGGCCTTGGCACCTTTTGGCTCGTATCAACATCGTAAGTTTTCCCCTTAGAACTCTCGAGGCTCAATCCCAAGTTCGCAACTCTGCCCGTCTCAGCATCAATCTGGATGACGCTTCCCTCGGTTATCCCCTGCTGCATCAACTGCTGCGCAATAGACGCCCCCGCCTCTATAGTCTTCTCCTGTTTGCTGGTCTTCAGAGTTATCCGTACGCTTTCAGGAACCTTCTGGTAGGGATTGTAGGGGTGAGGCGCGGTCTTTACGTCAATGCCAGTCATCTCGCCTTCATACACCTTCCGTATCTCATGAATCTCGACACCTATACATTTCCTGATAGCCTCAATGAGGACCTCGGTCTTCTTCCTTTCGCTACTGTAGACCTCACTCCCACTCATCTGGATGAAAGGCACGTTAGCTCCCAGTTCACGCGATATACCCACAGCAATGGCCGTCTTGCCTGTACCGGGCGGACCTGCCAATATAACCGTTTTTCCGCTCATCTTCCCCTCTCTGATCATCTGAACCACTAGACCAGCTGCTTCGCGAGCCTTCTCTTGACCGACCATGCCATCTTTGACCTTCGCTGCTTTCAGGTTCTCTTCTAGGCCTAGTCCCCGGATATGAGTATGAGCGCCAATCCTCTCAAAACGACTAGCGCCAGCAGGCACCTCTCTAATCTCAGCCATAAGCAACCTACCCCTTAATGAAAAAACAGCCTAGGAAAAAATAAAGATTGCTGATGCTAGTACTCTGATTCGCCTTCCTCAGCGCCCTTCGGCAGCCCCTTTTCCTCCTTGGGTTTCGTAGCCGCTATGACGTCGTCGATTCTCAGAATCATCGAGACGGCTTCTGTTGCAGACTTGATTGCCTGTTCCTTGACGCTCACTGGTTCAAGCACGCCTTGCTCGTGCATGTCAGCCACTTTGCCCGAGAAGACGTCGACTCCCATAGAATAGCCCTTGGGCTTCTCGTGTTCAGCTCTCAGATTGACTAGGATGTCGATCGCTTCCAGTCCAGCATTCTCAGAGAGCGCTCTGGGGATAGACTCCATGGCTTCAGCAGACGCCACAATCGCCAACTGTTCTCTTCCGCCCACCTTCGCGGAATAGGCGCGCAGATCTTTCGCAATCTCTGCTTCGATGGCACCGCCTCCGGCCACAACCTTGTTCTTTTCGATCACATCAGCAACTACCGACAGAGAATCCTTCATGGCTCTCTCAGCTTCGTCAACCATCCTTTCGAGCCCTGCACGTATGAGCACGGAGACTGACCTTGGGTCTTTGCATCCCTCCACAAAGACCATCTTGTCGTCGCCAATCTTCCTCTCTTCCACAAGCCCTGCATGGCCTAGGTCCTTCTCGGAAATGTCCTCTAGGTTCGTGACGACTTTTCCTCCAGTCGCTCTTGAGAGTTTCTCCATATCTGACTCCTTAGCCCTTCGAACGGCGAGTATTCCCTTCTTTGCTAAGAAGTGTTGAGCCATATCGTCTATGCCTTTCTGACAGATGAGCACATTGGCACCAGTGGCAGCTATCTTGTCAACCATCTCCTTGAGCATCTTCGTCTCTTGATCGAGAAATGCCTTCATCTGAGTTGGGTCACGTATTCTGATCTCAGCGCTGAACTCAGTTTTCTCAACTTCCAACGCAGCATTCAACAAAGCTATCCTAGCTTTCTCGATACGTTTAGGCATGCCTGCGTGGACCACTTCCTTGTCGAGGATAACCCCTTTGACGAGCAACGTGTCGAGAAGGCTCTTGCCTGCCTTCTTTATGAGCTGTACGTTGTCAATGTCGGCCACCATTCTGTCGCCGCGTTTCTCGGTGATCTGTTTCACGGCGTCGATGGCTATCTCGGCTAGATGCTCCCTAGCAGTGCCCACACCCTTGCTTCGCATCGAGGTGATAGCCACCTTCTTGAGAGTTTCTCTGTCCTCTAGATCGACCGGAATGGACACCTTGTCCAGCGTTTCCATCGCTTTCTGAGACGCCTTTCGATAGCCGCTAACTATAACTGTCGGGTGAATGTTCTGTTCCAGCATTTCCTCGGCCTTTTTGAGTAGTTCTCCGGCGAGAACAACCGCTGTGGTCGTGCCGTCGCCAACCATGTCGTCTTGGGTTTTGGCTATCTCAACCATCATTTTGGCCGCTGGGTGCTCGACGTCGATCTCGTCCAGTATTGCGGCCCCATCATTGGTTATGGTGATGTCTCCGAGACTGTCGATGAGCATCTTGTCCATGCCTCTAGGCCCAAGCGTGGTTTTTATCGTCTCAGCAATGATTCTAGCAGCCATTATGTTGTTTCTTTGTGCTTCCTTGCCCCTGCTTCTGGAGGTTCCTTCTCTCAGAATGATTACAGGCTGTCCTTTCTGGGTCGTTAAGTAAGCCATTTCTTGCCATCCTCACATTCTAGATGAGTTCTTCCAGATTCGCCAGATATAAGTCTTTTCAATGAGGCAATTATAAATTTTTCTCAAAGGCTAGCCCCTCTGGATTCGAGTCAGAGACGAGAGAGACAGACCTTCAGTTCATAAGACAATTTACCCGGCGTACACATCGAGATCAACTGCGCTACAATACCTCAGGTCCGATTCTTGCGAGGCGAGGCGAAGCCTACATGGAAGTTGCCTATGGAGTCAAAGAGGGTCTGCTTGGCTTCGGCAAATGCCTAAAGAGGGATGGCTGGGTAATCAGCATATACAGACGCGTGGGAGACCGCTACGACACAGTCAAGGTCGCAAGGGCGGGAGATTCGAAGCAAGGCAAAACACCGCTTGAACAGATTCACACCTCACGACCCACGTCGAATCACAAGTTGAGAAAAACGAAGCAATAGCCCTATCAGGGGCAAGCAACAGGGCAAATCTACCTTTGGCTGAGCAGTAGGATTGCCTGCGCCAAGTCGCCCTTCGTCTCCTCGAGGGCTGCCCTTGCCTGTTCCAGACTCACTTTCGCCTGCTGTGCGACCAGCTGCACATCTTCCTCCGGAATGACCGTCTTCTTTTCTAATGGCTTCTCAGTTATTGTCCCGCCTGCGACTTGGAAAATCCTTTGACCTTGAACTTCGAAAGCCGCAACCTCGGGGTTTTCGATGGTTATAACCTTGTCTCTTGTCCTGAGGACTACCTCTTCGACCTCCATGGGGTTCATGCTCAGACCCATGCGTTGCATCATTCTTCGGGCTTCTCTTGGACTTACTCTGCGCAACCGTCCATCCCCTATTCATCTACTATCGTTTCTTTCATGCTTTTTAGGTTTCTCCAGATTCCCTCTGCGCACATTTACCGCTACCCCTCTTCGGAATTCCTTCATCTCGTCGCCCGAAAGCACGGTTTTTCCCACCGCAACTACTCCTCCGCTTCCGTTCAACACAATTGCCTCTTCTCCGGGCCGCAACTCCTCATCAACGTCAACGACATGCCTTGCGAAAACATCACTTCCCTTCTCAACGAAATCCACGGCTTCATCTTGAATCTGCACCCCTGCCCGTCTGAATGTAGTGGCTTCCATGAGCCTCTTAGCCCCTTCTATCATCAGCGAGAGATAACCATCTGTAGGCCTCAATGTAGCCAACAGCCTGCCGTCATCATAGATATGCCTTATCTTTCCCGTCCTCTTGGAAAAGGTGACCGCTATGCTATCTGGAAAGAGCATTTCTCCCATTCCTCTGCCAAACTGGTAGTCTGCTATTCTCCTTACCTTTTCTAGTACGAGCGGGCTTCTGTCAGACATTCAGCAAGGCTCCGTCAAAGCGGCTTTCAACTTCAGATCTGAGATCGCAATGTTCTAAGGAAACCTTCATCTTCTGCTATTAAATCTATCTTGAGCTGACCGATCTGGGCCACAAGAAGCTTCCAGCATCACGCTTAAGTTCGGCGTGGAGGAATATAGTTTTGGTGCTACCGTCTTGCAGTGCGAGGTCTGCGGTCGTCAGATTGCCGGAAAACCCCAAAGGGTGATCATTGAAGGAGCAAAAATGATGACCTGTAGCAAATGTGCAGAGCTTGGTTCGGGCTTCTGGGAACCTGAATCTGAGAAACCTAGGCGCTCAGCGATAACTGGGCTCGGAACGATCTCAGTACCCCTTCCAGCAAAGAGGAGGGTTCCCGCAGGTGTATCTGAGGATCTGACAGTGGTTGAGAATTTTGGACTACTCGTGAGGCAAGCGAGAGAAAAGATGGGTTTGAGCCATGAAGACTTGGGCAGAAGAATCGGCGAAAAGGCCTCCGTAATCAGTAAGATAGAAAGCGAAAAGATGATGCCAAACGAGAAACTCTCAGCCAAACTGGAACATGAACTCAGAGTTAGACTGCTTGCCCCGCTATTGGAGCCCAAGATGTCGCTTCCATCTTCCGAACCCAGCAAAGCCGTTACACTGGGCGAAATGATTGTGTTGAAGAACCGAAACAAAAGGAGGCAAC
>Ga0315312_1002313_pt1 | contig 13342 bp, 14 predicted proteins | sample TDP7_MG_FD_203629 | JGI IMG/M metagenome (GOLD analysis project Ga0315312, IMG submission 203629) | Freshwater sediment microbial communities from Lake Towuti, South Sulawesi, Indonesia - TDP7 | ecosystem: Environmental > Aquatic > Freshwater > Lake > Sediment | place: Indonesia: South Sulawesi... | reverse complement strand
GATTTAGTCGTGAAGGTTGAAGCTGAAACCCACAAAGACTTGGAAGCAGTGATATTCGACGCACTCCGCCAGATACCCAGCGTCAAAGAAACCGTCACCCTAGTCGTCGTAAAATCAACTGAAGAATAAATCACGCCAGAGTTGCGCAACCTCGACCTGTACTGGCGGCATCTACTCTTCTGAATGAATCCTCTGGATCTGGCATATTCAAGAATAGATGAAGAGCCTTTAGCTGAAGAAAATTATACCGACCGAAAAGACTACTATTCAGGACACCGTCAACATGGAACCTCCGCGCCAGACAACTATGAGGCTATTTAGTTCCATAAACAGAACACAACATAGTTTTTTAGTCGGATTATCAAGATTAGAACACAGAGGATCGATTGGGGCGAAACCATGGAAATAGAGGTAGGAAAGCTCTTTGTAGGGAAGTGTAATGCTCGGAGGACTGTTGGAGACGTAACGGAACTGGCGAGATCGATTGAAGAGAAAGGACTTCTGCAGCCGCTCATAGTCAGGCCCGTCGGAAGCAGGTATGAGGTGGTCGTGGGCTCGCGTAGGCTTGCAGCTGCAAAGGTTGCGCAATTGAAGAAGATCCCTTCGATCGTTAGAGAGATGGATGATGGAGAAGCGATCTCGCTATCTTTGATGGAGAATATTCAGAGAAGCGATCTTGAACCTGAAGAAGAAGCTGAAGCCATTCTTAAGCTCATGAAGCTGGATGTGAAGAGATTCGGAAACATCAAAGGGGTCGCCAAGGCTATCGGGAAGTCTGAAAGTGCTGTCAGAGAGTTACTGGAAGCTTACGAGTTGACGTTCAAGCTTAGAGAGACAGGAATGAAGGTTCATGTGGCTAGAGCGCCGTCGGAAGAAGAGCGTAAGACTGTTGAAGCTCTGCCTCTGAGGCATACCCGCATGGTAGCTGAGGCTATCAAGACTGAGGAAGTGAAGAGACTTCCTGAAAGGGAGATAGAGAGGAAGATACCTGAAATCGTGAGGACGATCGCGCCTCTACCTGAGCGGGAAGCGAGAAAAGTAATCGATAGATTCAAGATGTTTCCTGAAAAACCTGTGGAGAAGATTAAGGAGGAAGCTCTCGCCCGAGAGCGGGGTGTAGCTGTCCAAGTCTACTTTGCACCTCACATCGCTAGAGCTTTGGACAAGGCTTCAGAAGACAGAGGACTGTTCATGGAAGAATTGGTCTCGATCGCTGTTGAAGAATGGCTGGTTCAGAAAGGCTATCTCAAATAGATCTCCGGTCAACGATCAATGTTCAGTCTGGCTGGCGAAACGCCTCACTTAGATCGCTAGCTACGGTTTGTACTGAATCTCCACGAATATTTGATTGCTTGATCTTTCTTCTTATCAGGTCTAATACTTGATCAAGATTCTCCCCCGTCTTAGCGCTTAGCTGCACTATATCGACGCCTAGAATATGCCTTCTAATTATTTCTTCGGCCCGCTTAGCACGTTCACCATCAACCAAGTCCACCTTGTTTGCGCAGACGATCATTTCGCTATTTACATCTATCTCCCTGAGAATCTTGTTGGTTGAGGCAACTCTTCTATTCAAGACGCTTGGGTCATCAGAGAGGTCCACGAAAAGTAGGATTAGGTCTGCGTTTGTTATTTCGCTCAGTGTTGCATTAAAAGCCTTCAAAATTATAGGATGCATGTCTTCAATGAATCCGATCGAATCGACAAGTATGAAATTGATGTTGCTCGATTCATCTAGTAAGCTCATTCGTCTCGCGTATGTCGATAGCGTTGTGAAAGGGCCGAGACCAACGCTCTTTGATTCTGAGACGAGTCTATTGAAGAATGTTGTCTTCCCGCTTTGAGTGTACCCAGCCAGAGCGACTATAGGGTAGCCTAGCTCTCTTCTTCTCTGTCGCAGAATAGCCTTCTTTTCATTGACTTCTTCCAATGCTTGTTCGAGGCGACTTATCCTCTTCTTGGCTTCTCTTTCATAATCCTTGAACGGATAGTCTCCAGGACCGCTCCATCCTACTTGCTCTCCAAGTATCCCTTGAAGCTTTATGAATTCACGACCCCAAGAGAAAGTGTACTTCAACTTCGCCAGTTTGATTTGAAGCTTCGCTTCTTTCGTCATAGCCCTTTTATCAAACACCTCTAAAATGAGCATGTTCCTATCGATGACTTTGATGTTGCCGCCAAGTTCCTTCTGGATCTTGAAGATCTGGCTACTCGGCAGGGTGTTTGTGAAGATAGCTAGATCTATCTTCTTCTCCCTGCATAGCCTATTGAGTTCATCAAGTTTCCCGGGGCCTATGCAAGATGAGTGATGAACACTGCTTCGTCTTTGAATTACCGAATCTACGACCTCGTATCCTATGTTCTCCGCCATCGCTTTCGCTTCATCGACTCGCGAGGAAAGACTTGGCACCTTACATTCAACAACGACGGTTCTCATTCTCTCGATTTTCCACTTTCTTTATGATACATATTGTCATGGCAAATGGTCTTCTTATTGAGCGTTGTCAGCCCTCTAAATAAGTATGTTCCTACATTTCACAGCTGAACGTAGCATCTGAAGATACATTAGCAGGAGAACAGTAGCCTCAGGAGAGATTCTGCTCCCGGCGAAAGAAGAGTGGAATGAACATGGGAACTCTGCGTTTGTATGCCGCGTATTCTTCTCCGAATCTCTGCTCCATCTCGCTTTCCTCCTGTTTAGCCAGTCCGTGGTATGCAAACGCAAGAATCGGCCACACTGTCAATACTGGAATGGTGGCCCACTGGATCAATAAATGCTCTGCTCAAGAAGCGTCTGTTGGGCCTTTCGTAGCGGAAAGTATCTTCAGGAACGATGGAAATCCTGTCAAGTTTCTAAGTTTGATCTCTCTAAATCCCAGTTCTCGAAGCTTCTCTATTAATTGTTCTCCAATCATTACATCCATGTCTACAAGCCTGCCCCCAGGTCTAAGGACTCGATAGATTTCCTTGAGAACTTGATCACCATTTCTACTAAAATAGACCATCTGATGCATAGCCGTAAAAGATACCACGACATCGAAAGATTCGGATTCAAAGGGCATATCGCGAGCGTCACATTGTTTGAACTCCACCCTGTCTTGGACCTCTTCCAGAAGAGCATTCATCTCTGCTTTCTCCTTGCTATTCCCTATTATGAAACCCTTGTGCAATTGTCCTCTAGCGGGCTTATCCCAGACGTCTACTCCGACGACGCGAGAAGACGGTACTGCTTTCGCTATTTCTATCGCTGGGAAACCTCTGCCTGTTCCAATGTCCAAGACGCGGTCCTTAGAGTCAATGGTCCCGGCTGCGACGATTTCAGGGACGAGACTAATTCGGCGACTACCGTAAATAACGGGAAGAATAGTAGAAACTGATAGCAACAAGCCTGATGACGCGAAAAATATGGTCATGAACAATGCTCGAAGGTACTCTGTGAAGATACCTAGTATGAGGGATAGAGAAGCGGTTATACCAAGAGCAGTATAGGCTTTTAAAGAACCATATGTCCCGTAGTTTGCCTTAGCCATCCTTTCACCTGTCTTACTTATTTTGCCCATAGCCTCGAGAAAACGCGACAACCCCAGATCGCCGTACTTGACGTGGGTCAAGTCGATTCATCGCTTTTTTCCCGCTTTTCATTGTCTGAATGATCATGTCGCTTGATGTTATCGATAACCTTTCGATGCTTGATAGTTTCCCTGTAAGAAGCTCGTGAAATGACTTCACAGTCTGCACAGCGACTTCAATCGTCAGATTACTTCTTCCGGTGGTTAAGTAGATACTCCTGATCTCACTGAATTGAAGTAGCACCGCAGCAACTGAGTCGAGTTTTCGAGAATCCACGTTCGCGAGGACCATCGCTTTCACCTCGTTATCCTTTGCAGTACGAATTCCCGCCATTGTCGTCACCTCTCTACTTGAGTAGTCCAAGCAACACGAGAATGAGTAGGATAATTGGCGCCCAGCAGCAAGGCATCGCTAGTATACTCTTAACCCGTTCTCTCCATCCTCGCTTCTCGTTGGCGTGATTCGAGTGGCACGACATTGTACCTCAACCCCTATGCAAAAGTTGCAAGAACTAGACAGACGCGGCCTTCGCGTTTCGGCAGAATAGGGTTTTCCAAAGGCTTTTCACTGAAACAAAATATATCCTAGTGCGTACTTTATGATAGTCCTTTAAGAATGTTAAGAAAAACTGGCAAAAGTTTTCGTCCTGTAAGGATCAGAGTCTCAGAAATATAAACAGGATCATCAATCGGGCGGGTTCCGCAGCATCATTCAAGACTTTGACTTCAATAAGGCCCGAAGCCGAGAACCGTATTTCTCCTTATACGACTGCAAACATGTCTTGCAACAGAAGTTTCTAGTTTGCTCTCCGATCCTAAGCGTTTCCGGCTCGCCTTCGATCTCACGACCGCAGAGATCGCAGTTCAAGCGGATACCCAGTCCCGGCCGAATGACCACCCCCTGCTCCTCTTTGACAATCTTCGTCACGACGTTGGTTGAAACTATTTTCACAGGCGCTTTCGCTAACTCCTTAGTCAACAAATCTTGAAGCGCCTTCATGTCATTTACAAGTACTCTTATCGTCAAGTTGCTTTCACCAGTGACAACGCATATGTTCCTAACTTCTTCCATCTCCGCAAGTTTCTTTGAGAAATCTTCTAGTTCCGGAGTTTCCACCTTGAGGTTGATTATTGCGGCTACGCCTTCGGAGACCTTCTCAGGGTCCAGCAAAGGAACTATCTTTCTTATTACGCCCATGTCAAACATTCTTTTAACTCGGCTCTCGACGGTAGGAGTACTAACCGAGGCAATTCTCGCTATTTCTCTGAATGATCTTCGTCCATTCTCCATCAACGCTTTGATTATAGCTACATCAGTTTCATCAAGTCTAGCTGGCAAGGTTCTCAATGCTCTGCTAATTCACTATATCAATGCTTTACGAATGAAAACTCTTCGGTCTCTCTGCTTTCTATCTGTAAATAGGCATACTAATGCTGTTTTTCGTCCGTTGGTTCTTGGTAGAATAGATAAGTCAGGAGGTGAAAACCTTATGTCGGAAGTGAAGAAAGAGGGTAGAGCCGGTTCAACAGAGAGACTGTTAGCAGGAGTATTTCTTACGATCGTCGGCCTAATCGGGTTCGCCGGAGGATTCGGGATGATGGGTCCCGGTATGATGGGCGGCTACGGATGCAGATATCCACCCTTCTTCGGCGGTTTCAACATACTCTTTAGTCTAGTCAGCTTAGTATTCCTCGGTGTCGCATTGCTCGGACTCTACTTGATCTATGATGCAGTGAGAAGATGAGGGGGAGCTCTTGGCTAAAGATCCTGTCTGCGGAATGGTAGTCGATGAGAATAGGGCGATAAATAGGGTCATAGGCGGCAGAACATTCTACTTTTGTAGCGAGAGCTGTGCTAACACCTTCGAAGCACCTGAGATTGAACTCCGGAACCTAAAACGGCGGATGTACATCGCTTTATCAGGAGTACTAGCGCTTGCTGTATTACGTGCAGCCGCTTACCTCGCTCTTGCATTCGGCGCGGTCTTAGTGACTTGGGCTCCGATACCGTCAATCCCCACTCTAACGTGGGGGCTAATCCTATTCTTCATAACGACGCCCGTTCAGTTTATTGGCGGCTGGAGTTTCTACAAGGGATCATACTACGCGATCAAGAATCGAGTTCCAAACATGGACCTGCTAATAGCTATTGGGACATTGACAGCTTATCTCTACAGCACATTTGTACTCTTCTTCCCGGGAGCCTTGCCAGTAAAAGAACGTGACGTATACTTTGAGGTTTCAGCCGTCATTATCGCCTTCGTTCTGTTAGGGAAGTTCATGGAGGAGGCGATAAAGAAAAGGAGCTCAGCCGCTGTTCGAAAGCTTCTCGATCTAAGGCCTAGCATGGCAACGGTGATTAGAGGTGGAAGCGAGGTTCAGATTCCTGCTCAAGATGTTCAAGCGGGTGATGTCGCTGTTGTTAGACCCGGTGACAGGGTGCCTGTTGATGGGATCGTTGTAGAAGGTCTCTCGTCAGTAGACGAGTCGATGATTACAGGTGAAAGCGTTCCTGTCGAAAAGAAAGTAGGTGACGAGGTGATCGGAGCCACCATTAACAAGGCTGGAATGCTCAAGTTCAGGGCTATCAAGGTTGGGGCTGAAACTACTCTTGAGCAGATAATAAAGATGGTTGAAGAAGCTCAAGCCTCAAGCGCACCGATCCAGAGAATTGTGGATAAAGTGGCATCTTACTTCGTACCAGCAGTCATAATAGTGGCTTCGGCTTCTGCGGTTGGGTGGATAGTGGTCGGCAACTATACGTTGGCACTTCTTTCGTTTATAGCGGTCCTGATAATTGCATGCCCATGCGCTCTTGGCATAGCTACTCCAGCGGCTCTAATGGTGGGTGTTGGCAAAGGAGCGGAAATGGGAATTCTGATTCGGGGCGCTGAGTACTTGGAGAGAGCTGAGAAACTGCAGATAGTGGTCTTCGACAAAACGGGCACGCTAACGAAAGGAGAGCCGTCTGTAACTGATGTGATCCCGACGTCTAAATGGAAGGCTGACGAAATCCTTCAGATCGCAGCTATCGCGGAGAAAGGGTCTGAGCATCCACTTGGCGAGGCGATAGTCAGAGAAGCGGAGATGAAAGGCTTAGCGATCCCGAAGATGGACTTCTTCGAAGCAATCCCTGGAAAAGGTGTTAAAGCAACCCTGCATGGCGATGAGATACTTCTTGGCAATAGGGAGCTCATGAAGGAGAAGGGAATAGATCCTAGTCCGGTGGAGGACCTTATGACCGCCCTTGAAGAACAAGGGAAGACCGTGATGTTGGTAGCTCTAAATGACAGTATAATCGGCCTAGTGGCTGTGGCAGACACTCTGAAACAATACTCGATAGAGGCTGTGAAGAAGTTGAAAGGCCTCGGAGTCGAGACCGTGATGCTAACCGGGGATAACGAGAGAACAGCCAAAGCTATAGCGAAACAGGTGGGAATCGATACAGTCATCGCGAACGTTCCTCCTTGGGAGAAGGCGAACGTTGTAGAAAGACTCCAAAAGGATGGAAAGGTAGTTGCGATGGTTGGCGACGGCATAAATGATGCGCCAGCTCTCGCAAAGGCGGATATAGGGATCGCCATCGGAAGCGGATCGGATATAGCGAAAGAGACTGGTGGAATAATACTAGTTAAAGATGATGTCAGGGATGTTGTGGGCGGGATAAGACTGAGCAAGAGCACTATGCGAAAGATAAAACAGAATCTCTTCTGGGCTCTCATCTATAATACCTTAGGAATACCGGTCGCTGCTATCGGTCTCTTGAACCCTATAATAGCAGCAGCCGCTATGGCCTTGAGCTCTTTGTCCGTAGTATCAAACTCAGCACTACTCAAAAGATTCAAAGTGGAAATCTGAACACCAAACTCAACCCGAGTCCCGCTTAAACACGTTATCAGATTTGTATAGCGAAAAACATGAAAGCTCATGACTTGCTTAGATGCAAAATTAAATTTTGTCGGATTTAACAGGAAGCAAGTTTGATTTCTCAACTCTTTGTCCTCTAGAGCCATCAGAAATATTACGAGCTACAACCGTCTGAATATGGGCTCATGAGAGATAGATCAATGAGACGTACAGGAGGTGAATGATACGGGTCTGTTTAGTAAATATTGCCCGATTTGTGGCATGAAAGTTCAGAAAAATGAATCGCTTAATAGGTTTGGACAATACTTCTGCTCAGAAGAGCACATGAACAAGTACGTGGAACAGGTTCAGAAAGAAAGACTGGAAAGGCCCCCAGAGCAATATAGCCGCGGTGGATGCTGCTAAACTCGGTACTATGTTCTTTTTCTTACAAACCGATCTCTATTTTTCTCCATGCTATGCGCATCAAGTCACTATGACTGACAATCCCGATTATTTTCGGAACTAAAAGTCGGAACCATGAAGGTTACAGAGAAGCCAAACTGAAACTTTTTATGAATAGAAATTCTCGACCCGCTAGTTTTCTTTATTTGTCAATGCGTAGATTCAAGTTTGTTGCGTTTGTAAATAGCCAAGCCTAAGTATTCCTCTTAAGTAGGTAGGGCGAGAACGAAGGCGATACGTTTGGCTGTCGAGGCGTACGGCTATGGCCATTGGGAGCTCGTAGCACTTAATGTTGGTTTTTTCTCGATATTTCTGTTCACGATTCCTTTCAGGGCTAAACCGCAGCGGCGTCCTGCGGGCGCGTTTCTCGCTTTTATTACCGCATTATTCGCTGAGATGTATGGATTTCCCTTAACAATCTACATTCTCGCAACCTTTTTCGGCTACCAGAACCCGCTAACGCACGATGCAGGCCATCTGCTCGCGCCCTACGTTGGAATGACCGGCCTTGGCGCGATAGGACATCTCTTCACCAGCATAATGATTCTTCTTGGAGGAGTCCTAGCCTTCAGTGGTGGAAGACAGATCTACGGCAAGAACTCGGGTCTTGTTACGGATGGCGCGTACGCGTATGTTCGTCATCCGCAGTATCTGGGTTTTCTCTTAGCCACGCTCGGACTCTTGATACAGTGGCCTACCATACCGACGGTAATCATGTGGCCGATCCTTGTTATACTATACCACAGGCTCGCCAAGAGGGAGGAGATCGAGCTCGAACAGATATACGGGCCTCAATATGCCGCCTACAAGACTAGGGTGCCTATGTTTGTACCGCTACCCAAATCGTTCAGAACTGCGAGTTGACATCGCTTGATAGGCAACGTATGAAGGTGATATGAGTGAATAGTTCACAAAGCCCGCCTGCTACTCGTAGATTCGTCTTAGTTCTCATTATAGTGGTTCTTGCAACAAGCTTGGTCACTGTAACCGTCGGGTATGTCTCGGTTCTACAAAGGTTAAACGACGTGCAAAACGAAGTTTCAGCCTTGAGAGCGACCAACAACCAACAGTATCAGGTGATTCCAACCAACATTTCACTATCCCAGCTCTACGAGAACGTACGAGATTCTGTAGTAATGATAAGCGGCTTCATGGCCTACTCAACTTCCTCCGGCCGACAAGTGGTCCAAGTTCAGGGTTCAGGATTTGTCTATAATTTTACTGCGCGCATGGTCATCATCACAAACTTCCATGTGATTGACGGAGCAACCAATATTAGTGTGAGCTTTCGAAATGGAAATGCTTACGCGGCGAATGTTTTGGGCTCTGACGTGTACTATGATCTTGCGGTGCTTTCAGTCGATGCCTCAGCAAGTGAATTTAAGCCTCTTCAAGTCGTCAGTTCTTCAACCCTTAAAGTTGGCGACCCTGTCATAGTAGTTGGCAACCCATTTGGACTGACGGGATCTATGACAACGGGAATTGTCAGCCAGCTTGGCAGGACAATAACTGAATCAACCACACGCGGCTTCCCTATTGCAAATGTCATCCAGATTAGTGCGTTAATCAATCCCGGCAACTCTGGAGGCCCCCTGCTCAACGATAAAGGTCAAGTCGTGGGTGTGACAACAGCTATTGCGGCAAACTCACAAGGAGTTGGGTTCGCCATCCCTTCAAATGCAATTTTGCGTGAAATAGCGTCTTTGGTCAACACTGGCGCATACACTCAACATCAGTGGCTGGGCATCGCCGGAACAGACATGACCTACGAGATAGCCAACAAAATGAATCTTAACATCACTTACGGGGTGCTAATCATGCAAATTGCGAGCGGCGGACCCGCAGAAGAAGCAGGACTCAAAGCAGGGACTCAGCAAGTTTTGATAGGCAGAAGTATTGTGACCATTGGAGGAGACGTAATCATAGCAATCAATGGAACGCGCATTGTCAACGGAGATCACCTTTCAACGTATCTCGAAGAGAACACTCTCCCAAATCAGACAATCAACATGACAATAGTGAGAAACAGTGCCGCGATGAACGTCCCTGTAGCGTTAGGAACTCGCCCGCCGCCAAGTTGACGAATAATCAACCATCGCACCGTGTTCTGTCTGCGGAATGCAGGTGGACGAGAGAACAGCGATGTATAAGACCCTTTACGGGGGGAATACCTACTATTTCTGCGCTTTTACATGCAAAGCGGAGTTTGAGGCAAATCCAAGAAAATACGTCAAGTAGAAGCTACTCGAAAGAGAGCATATCAGAAGTCGTAAGCGCGCCTTTGTATAGGGACGCTATCTGACGTAGCGCGAATTCTTGATCGACCTCGTTAATCGCGGCTATGCAATCCGTAGGGATGACGGATTCATATCCTCTCAACGTAGCTCCCGCGACGGTATGGAGAACGCAGATATTTGAAACGGTTCCGGTAACAACAATGGTCTTGATCTTCAACTGGTTTAACAGGTCTTCAAGCTTTGTCTCGAACCAAGGATCGTAGCTCTTCTTCTTGACGACGTGATCTCCGTTGGCTGGTTTAAGTGACTGAACGATCTCAGCGCCGACCGTTCCCTCAACGCAATGGGAGGGCCAGACTTTGAACTCCGGATCGTCTTCTCTATGCCAATCCTGCGTATAGATGACTGGAACTTTCTTCTCCCTCGCTTTTGTTAGCGTTCTCTGAATATTCGGGATTATCTTTCTAACTGATTCTCCAACATACAGTCTCCCACCTCTGTCAACGAAGTCATTTTGCATATCGACAACCATAACTGCTGTGCTTTCTCTCGCCAGAACGATCGTCTTCGGTTCAAATGTAGTAGACTTGGCTGACATTTGCAGCTCCTCGAGGTTTCTCACAAACTCGCAATAGTATTAAGCTCTTTCTCTGAACATCCTAATTACGGAAGATCGCCCTATCACGGAAAGGATGACCGTCTACAGGGAGAAGATTGCGAAATGATGGCTAGAGCGCATGTGTGGGTGAGCGGTTTCGTTCAAGGCGTCTTCTTCAGGTATGAGACGAGAACTGAAGCGACGACGCTCAAATTGAACGGTTGGGTCAAGAACCTTCGAGATGGAAGAGTTGAAGCCGTATTTGAGGGGGAGAAGGAAGCTGTTGAGAAGATTATTCAATTCTGTAAGAGGGGTCCTCCAGGCGCTGAGGTTTCAGGCGTTGAAGTCAAATGGGAGGAATGGAAGGGCGAGTACAAGGACTTCAGAATCGTTTACTACTAGGCCGATCAGCAGCGAGCTACAGGTACTCTCATAAGACTTATAGACTTGGCAAACTCGGTTAGCATTGAGGCTGAGTTTATGGGAATAGAAAAGATTGAGCCGAAAGAGACCGCTTTAATGCTGATCGAGCTTCAGAATGAGTTCATGTCGCCGGGCGGCGTACTGTACCCAGCGATCGAGAAGGTCATTAAGGCGCATAAGGTTCTAGAGAATGCGTCCGCGGTCCTCAAGAAGGCGAGGGAGAAAGGCGTCCACATCATCCATGTTCCAATCCACTTTTCACATGACTACAGAGAGATCTGCAAAGACGTATATGGCATATTGAAAGGCGTTGTAGAAGGCAAAGCCTTCAAGATGGGCACTTGGAACACTCAATTCGCGCAGTCTGTGAGCCCTCTGCCAAATGAAGTTGTTATCGAGGGGAAAAGAGGGCTCTGTGGATTTGCTACCACAAACCTGGAATTCATTCTGCGCCAGTTAGGCGTGAATACGGTTGTGTTGGCGGGAAATCTAGCTAATGTCTGCGTGGAGTCGACTATGAGAACAGCTTACGAGAAGGGCTTCAACGTGATTACGCTGACGGATTGTGTAGGCGCAACCTCAGAAGAAGCACTTGAAGCCGCAGTTAAGATCAACTACCCATTGTACTCTTACCCGATGACTCACAGCGAGTTCATCGACCTTCTTGAAGGAAAGAAAGTCGAAACGGAGACAAAAGCCTACAAGTGAGAACTCAACGCTCCACATAGCCGCGAAAAAGCTTAAAGTCTAGAGAACTTGCTTTTCTACGGTGCTCCGGTGGTGTAGCCCGGTTAGCCGAGCGGGGCCGATAGCATAGCGGCCTTATTCGCTTTCAATGCGAAGGCCAATCGAGCCGTTGATCGCGGGAGACGTGGAAGAGATGCCGCGTCCGCGAATTCAAATGTAGAAGGTTGAAAGAGCCTTCTGCTGGAAGTCCCGCCCGGAGCACCATCAAAATATTAGAGTATTCAGGATAGTTTGGTTCAATTCAGAAACCATTTTAAACTAGTCTGATAAAATTTGCAAACATGAACAAACCGATTACTATTCTCGGCTTTGCCGGCAGTTTGCGTAGAAATTCCTACAATAAATCATTATTGCATGCAGCTAAAGAGTTAGTACCAGAAGATGCAGGAATCGACATCTTCGATCTCGAAGGAATTCCTCCATTCAATCAAGACTTAGAAAACCAAATGCCAGAAAAAGTTAAGGAATTTAAGGCAAGAATTAAGGCGTCCGATGCCATTTTAATCGCGACACCAGAATACAACTACTCAATACCAGGCGTTCTAAAGAATGCGATCGATTGGGCTTCAAGACCTTATGGAGACAATTCTTTCCATGATAAACCTGTTGCCGTTATGAGCGCATCTATAGGAATGCTTGGAGGTGCGAGAGCGCAGTATCATCTTCGACAGACCTTCGTTTTCCTTAACATGCATCCCATCAATGCTCCAGAAGTGACTGTGAATTTTGCAGATGAGAAGATCGATGAAAACGGTAGAGTGATAGATGGAGAAACAAGGGAGAAGATTAGACAATTACTTGAAAGCTTGGTTGCTTGGACTAAAAGATTGAGAAAGAAGTGAATTACACTTTGAACATCTGAGCTTTCAAGCATTCTCAGCTTCTTGAGACCGCTTTCTCAGATTTGGGATTTCTTAAGAATATCGTGATGCTCCTTTTCATCTGCAACTTTATCTATCTGTTCGCAAAGGGCTACTGCTTCCTCTGCTCTGGTCCTTTAGTTGCAAGTCTAGATGATCAGTATCGTCTTGAGAAACCTTAAAGCAGTGAGAATCTCAACAGATTCTACGAGCCTTTATGCGGGGGTTGCCAAGTCAGGTCAAAGATGACCGTAAACGCAGGTCATTGAACGCGCAGGGCTTAGGACCCTGTCCCGTAGGGGTTCGTGGGTTCAAATCCCACCCCCCGCACCATGGCGTGGACCCCCTCCTGTTTAGGGATTCATTTACGCTTCTTGAAGACCAGAAGGCACTCAGGCGTTGTACAGACATACGTCAACGTCAAGGTTCCAGAGGAGCTAGCCAGAGAGATAGACAAACTGGTAGACAGGAAGGTTTTGGGCTACAGAAGCAGAGCGGAATTCATCATAGAAGCGATAAGAGAGAAGCTCTCTTCTGTCCAGAGATATGGAAAGGCATAATAGATAACGGCGTCCCGTAGTCGGTTAATCACTTAGC
>Ga0315312_1002312_pt1 | contig 13343 bp, 14 predicted proteins | sample TDP7_MG_FD_203629 | JGI IMG/M metagenome (GOLD analysis project Ga0315312, IMG submission 203629) | Freshwater sediment microbial communities from Lake Towuti, South Sulawesi, Indonesia - TDP7 | ecosystem: Environmental > Aquatic > Freshwater > Lake > Sediment | place: Indonesia: South Sulawesi... | reverse complement strand
AACGATATTTGCCGATGACGACGAGGTGGTGCTCCTGAGGAAGGCCGAGCACGTGCTCAGTGTCAGCACCATCTCATCAAACTGGATCCTCTTCGTCAATGACAGGTTCGACGTCCGAGGTGTTATCATCGAGGGGTCATCTTGGGGTGAGTTCCGGCTGCTGGACACGAGCGCAAGTTGCAGCCTGGCGCTCGCGAGCCATGATAGCCTTTCGCGCTTCGCAGGGGCGGAGGTCGTGGTCAATGGGTACTTGAATCTCGATCGAAACGCCATGTGCCTAGTTCTTAGCGTTGAAAGCATCTCCCTGGCTTCCTGACGAAAACCCTTTTCTGGAAGCCCCGCAATGGCCATGCTCGTGCCCTCTACGCTCCTCGCATTCGATGATACGGATTCCCCCGAGGGAATGTGCACTACTCATCTTGCAGCCCTTGTGCTCGAAGAGCTCTCGGACTACGATCTCATCGGTCTCCCAAGATTGGTCCGGCTCAACCCGAACGTTCCTTGGAAGACGAGAGGCAATGCCGCGATTTGTATGCCGCTTGGAAGAGCATCCGGAAGCGGAAGGATCTGCGGATCTCTGAAGGGCGAACCTGTCAGGTGCCATTCGAAAGGAAGGCCGGGCGATCCTGAGGACGTGTTAGGTCAGGCCTCCAAGGTGCTCGAGAGGGTTGCCAGGTTCGACTGCGCGAAGACAAACCCAGGGATCGTCGCATCGAACCAGAAACCCCCGCCATCGCTGTATTGGAGGACCGTCAGGGGCATCGTGCCTCTGGCGGACGTCGAGGGGATTCTCAGAAGAGGAGGCGCAGTCTGGAAGAAGTACAAGGAGGGCCGCGGCATCATTGGTGCATCTGCAGCAATGGCTTGGCGCCCAAGGGATAGGACTTGGGAAGTCATCACATATCGATCGCCCGAGAGAGTCGGCACTCCGAGGACGATAGACCCCGGGAGCGTGATAGCGATGGATAGGGCCACCAGATGGACCTTCAACAACTATGATTACGAGAACGACCACGTAGCAATCGCCCCCGGATCCCCGTGTCCTATACTTTACGGCGTCAGAGGAGACCGTGCCCCTGAGTTGCTGAGAGCTCGCAAGATGATCAAGGGAGAAGAGCCTGAGTCCTGGTTGCTGTTTCTGACTAACCAGGCGACGGAGGACCATGTCATGGAGCGCAGAATCGGTTCTCTGGAACCATGGCAATCAGCGAGGGTGCGTGCACGCGTCGTCGAGAGGCCGAAGACCATCATCGGAGGCCACGTGATCGTCAGGGTCTCCGATGGCGCGGAGATAGACGCTGCGTTCTACGAACCCTCAAGGAGCTTCAGAGAAGTAGCCAGGCACCTCCTGCCGGGGGACGAGGTCGTTCTGTACGGCTCTGTTCGCGATGTCCCCAGAAGTCTAAACGTGGAGAAGATGCTCGTGAACAAGCTCGTCCTGGACTTCCGAAAGGCCCACAACCCGATCTGCAAGGGGTGCGAGAAGAGCATGGGATCGATGGGCAAGGACAAGGGATACAGATGCAAGATCTGCGGGATGAGGGCACCTCTGGAGGCAGCTAGCTTCGAGGTCGTCCCGCGAAAGATCAGGATGGGATGGTATGAGCCACCTGTCGCATCCAGAAGGCACCTTCACAAGCCGATACGGCGAATGTCGAGGAAGGACGTAGACAATCTATAAATACGCTCAGGCAAATCATCGCAGCTGGCCCTAGCACCATGGGGTTTCTGGTGCTGGATGTGTGATTGGTCATGAAGGAAGCCGTCATTGTGAGTGCTACACGAACGCCCATTGGCAAGTTCGGGGGCGGCCTGAAGGACCTGAGCGCCACTAGGCTCGGAGCGATAGCTATCAGGGAGGCCGTGAGGAGGGCGAAGCTGGAGCCCAAGGATGTCGAGGAGTGCATCATGGGCAATGTGATCGCTGCGGGCCTTGGCCAGAACCCCGCTCGGCAGGCCGCGCTCTGGGGAGGCCTGCCTGACGAGGTCCCTGCAGTGACAATCAACAAGGTCTGCGGATCCGGGCTCAAGGCCGTCATGCTCGCCTCGGACGCGATTCTCGCTGGCAAAGAGCGCGTTGTAGTTGCCGGAGGAATGGAGAGCATGACCAATGCGCCCTATCTTCTGGAGAAGGCTAGGTTCGGCTACAAGCTCTTCGATTCGTCCCTCGTCGACGCTATGGTGAGAGACGGCCTCTGGGACGTCTTCAACAATTTCCACATGGGCAACACGGGAGAAATAATCGCAGAGATGAACGGCATCACAAGGCAGGATGCTGACAAGTTCTCTCTCTGGAGCCATCAGAAGGCCATCCATGCCATCAAGAGCGGCGCGTTCAAGGAGGAGATCGTTCATGTCGAGCTCCCTTCGAAGAAGGAGGTCGCCATATTCTCCCAGGACGAGGGCCCAAGGGAGGACACGACTCTTGAGGCGTTGGCCAAGCTCAAGCCCGTCTTCAAGAACGACGGCGTGCTGACCGCGGGCAACTCATCCAGCATCAACGATGGGGCGTCCGCTCTCGTGGTCGCGGACTCGGGATTCGCCAAGGAGAGAGGCCTCAGACCATTGGCTAGGATTATTGACTATCTCGCGGTTGGAGTGAAGCCTGAGCTCATCATGGAAGCTCCGATCCCGGCCGTGAGGAAGTTGTTAAAGAGGAACAAGCTCGAGGTGAAGGACATCGACCTGTTCGAGCACAACGAGGCCTTTTCCACGGCCTCGATCGCCGTCATGAAGCATCTCGGGATCCCTGAGGACAAGTTCAATGTGAACGGCGGTGCCGTCGCGCTGGGCCATCCGATCGGATGCAGTGGCGCAAGGGTTCTGACGACGCTCATCTACGCGATGCGCGCTCGCAGAGCCAGACGGGGAATCGCTACGCTCTGTCTCGGCGGCGGGAACGCCGTCGCAATGCTTGTGGAGCAGTAGGCCCGGGACTTTTCCTGGAAAAACAAGATATCTAGGAAGGGCTTATCTGGACGCCCACTCCGAGATGATACGATGGATGCGAGCGAGCTGATTGAAGCGGTGGCTCATGACCAAGATGAGATGGTCGACAGCCTGTGTTCCATGCTGAGGATAAAAGCGATCGGGCCCGAGAACGCGGGCGAGGGTGAAGCCGAGCGAGGCAAGTTCCTCGTCGCCCTCGCGTCCAGACTTGGCTTTGGGTCAATCGAGGTCCTCGAGTCAGATGACCCCCGGGTTCCAACCGGAAAGAGGCCCAACATAATCCTCCGAGTCGAGGGGTCCACGAAGAAGAACCTCTGGGTCGTCACGCATATGGATACCGTGCCTGAGGGAGATATGGCCTCCTGGAAATACCCGCCCTACGATCCCAAGGTTGTGGATGGAAGGGTTTATGGCCGTGGCTCGGAGGACAATGGTCAGGAGATCATCGCATCGCTGTACGGACTCAGAGCACTGCTCAAGACCGGCGTGAGACCGGAGTGCAACATTGGGCTCGTGTTCGTTTCTGATGAGGAGCACGGGTTCGTTCATGGCCTCGATTTCCTTCTCGAGAAGAGAGTCTTCGAGAAGGGCGACCTTGTGATCGTTCCAGATCATGGTCAGGCCGACGGAACTGCAATAGCCGTTGTCGAGAAGGGCATTGCCTGGACCAACGTTGAGGTCATTGGCCGACAGACTCACGGGAGCACTCCTCACAAGGGCGTCAATGCGCTCGAGGTCGCTGCGAGGTACATGGTCGCAGCGGTCGATCGTTGTAGAGAGAGGTTTTCGAAGCGCGACCCGCTCTTCGACCCACCCTGTAGCACATTCGAGCCGACAAGATGCGACGCGAATGGGCCCAATGTGAATACGGTTCCAGGAAGGCAACAGTTCGCATTCGACTTCAGGGTCTTGCCCGAATACAGATTGGATGATGTCATGTCTGTACTGCAGGAGACAGCAAGAGAGCTCGAGCGCTCGACAGGGGCTAATATCAACTTGACGTATCTGCAGAGAGGCGATGCTGCGCCGGGAACGGCCACTGACTCTGAAATCGTCACACGGCTCTCGGATGCCATCTGGGTGGTGAAGAAGATGAGAGCCAGGCCGATCGGGATAGGAGGAGGCACGTGCGCAGCGCCGTTCAGGCGCCACGGCATCGAGGCTGCTGTATGGTCAACGATTCCTGAGACCGCACACGATGCCAACGAGTACGCGAACGTCGCCGACATCGTTGCTGATGCGAAGATATACGCTGTCCTTTTTGCAGGCAAGAACATCGAGAAGGACTAGAGGTCCTGCGAGCTCTTGGGCTGGGCATCGCCGAAGATCCGCGAGACCATCCAGTCCGCATCGAACCTTCTGAACTCGTCGTACTCTTGGCCGAAGCTGACATAGGCTATCGGTTTGCCGATGGTCTTCGCAATGGACAGAGCTGCCCCGCCCTTCGCGTCCGCGTCGATCTTCGTGAGGATGACCGCATCGATGCTGACAGCCGCATCGAATCGTCTGGCCTGCTCGACCGCATCTCCGCCGGAGAGCGCATCCCCGACAAAGAAGATGAGGTCCGGTTTGGCCACTCGCTTGATCTTCTTCATCTCATCCATCAGGTTGATGTTGGTCTGCATGCGACCTGCGGTATCGATGAGCACCACGTCCTTCTTCCTGGCCTTCGCATGCTCGATCGCATCGTAAGCTACCGCAGCCGGGTCACTGCCTTCCTGGTGCTTGATGATCTTGCAGCTGAGCCTTTCCGAGTGAAGTGTGAGCTGCTCGATCGCCCCCGCCCTGAAAGTGTCACCTGCTGCGAGAACACAGCTCAGGCCGTGCTTCTGCATTCTGCTGGCGAGCTTGGCGATGGCCGTGGTCTTTCCTCCGCCATTTATGCCGACGAACATGATGACAAAGGGCGGGGGCTTAGCCTTGATCCTCTCGTTCAGGGGCAGCTTCTGCTGCGCAAGGACGTTCTTCACTGCTGCACGCAATGCCAGTCTCACAGCCTCGTCGACCTTGAAGGATTTGTCAATGCGCCTGCCGGCAAGCTCGTTGCGCACGCCCTTCGTGAGCTCTTCAGCGACGGGGAGGGCAACATCCGCCTCGAGGAGCATGAGCTCGAGGTCGTGGAGCAGGTCGTCCAGGACGCTCTGCTTCAGCCGCCGTCCCGATTCATCAACCACTTCGGAGATATCATCAATCGACTTCGTCTTCGCCACGTCAGAGAAAGACGAGAACTTCTCCCTGAGTCCCTTGAACATGTGCCGCCCTCAAGCCTGTCCACCGGACTGCAGCGTGCTGTACTGCGTCTCGACCTTGTCCGTGAGTTCCCGTATCAAAGCCTCCGTTTGGGCAGCCCTGTCAGCGACCGACTTGAAAGCCCTGGACAGGTCGTCGATCTTCGCGTCGAGTATCTTCTCCGCCTCCTCAGGAGTCCTTCGTATCGATATCCCAGAGCCGATTCCGACTATCGAATCTCTGTCGTCCGAGATCTTGGCATGGATGTAGGAGTCCGCGCCCAGCGGAATCAGTGCCGTGTCCCCCGGAACGCCCTTGGCCAGCTGTTTCACAGTCTCTCTGGCCCTCACGTGCTCCTCAATTGCTAGCTGTATCAGCTGCTGCTGCTTTCCCAACCCGTCGAGCTGGGCCTTCGCGGTCTCGAGCATCACGAGGTTGTCGCGGAGGCTCTGTTCGGTCGGCATCTCCTTGTCGGTCACTTCTTCGCCTCCAGCAGGTGCTTCACGGCATGGTTTGAGACGTCCTCAGCCCTGAGAGCCCTGATTCCCTCGATCTTCACGAATTTGCGCTTGACCTTGTGCCTGCTGCCGATGAGCGCCATGGTCTTCTCGACGGCCGCGTTCTCATCCGTCGATGCGATCTCCATGGAGAACGGCTGCCAACGGCGTGAGGAAACAAGAAACTGTCCCTTGACTTCGAAAGCCCTCATGACGACCAGCACGGCCCTAGAAGTGGTGTCTCAGATAAAGCTTTTGGCCAGTGCGCCAGCGGTCCTTTGTCGTCATACATAACTTTGATAATCCGCGCCCGCAATCAGAAACGTTTGTGCGACGGACCGTTGAGTGCTTCTACCCCGGCAGCAGTTTCCCCGCGATATCGGTGACTGGCAGATCGTGCTCGTTGGACTGCAAGCACTGCTCGCGGAAGTACCTGGAGGGGATGATTCCTGCGACCACTCCTGCGGATCTCTTGGCTGTCGCTGAGGCCCTGGCGGAGAGAGGCGCCAATGGGTTCTTGCTCAGCGGCGGCGCGGATTCGAAAGGAAGCGTCAGAGTGGCTGAGTTCGCAGGTGCGATCAAGGAGATCAAGTCCACCACGGATCTCAGGATAAATGCTCACATCGGGCTCACACCTCCTGGAGACATCAAGAAGCTCGTCGAGAGCGGGGTCGACTCTTTCTCTGTGGATGTATACGGCTCTGATGACACGATACATGAGGTCCTCGGGCTCGAGGCCAGAGTGGGCGATTACCTCGCGGTCGTGGAAAAACTCAAATCATGTGGAGCTCGAACTGTTGCCCCGCACATATGCGTTGGTGTGCATGGGGGGAAACTCAAGGGCGAGCCCAACGCTGTCGAGCGATTGAAAGAGATTAGGCCAGAAGTCCTGATACTGATCTCGCTGATTCCCACAAAGGGCACAGCCTACCAAGCAGTGCCCCCACCCAATAGGGAGATGTTGCTGTCCGTGGTCGAGAAGGCTAGGACGGACCTTCCTGACACCAAGCTGGTCCTTGGCTGCATGAGGTCCAAGATGGACAGGAGCTCGGAGCTCGACCTCGTTCGTGCAGGTCTAGATGGCATAGTCCTGCCTGCAGCGAGCACTGTTGAGAGGCTTCGCAGCGAGGGCTACACTGTGAAGAAGAGGTCCGTGTGCTGTTCGCTCATCTCATCATCTGTAGATTGATCCTACGGAGTACTTGCGCTCGATCGGCATGAGATACGCTGCCCATGCACCGTTCGCAACCGCAAAGGAGATCATGAGAAGGGATCCCAGGCCTGTGAATATGGGTGAGGCGCTCTTCTGTATGATTGCAGTCGCACTCGTGCCTGGGTTGTCCATGTCGTTCAGGACGAGGTGGTACCTGGTGTACCCGCCCTGAGGGACATCGATCGTGATGCCAGTGCTGTCGACGACGTAGTTCGCCTTGTTGAGCCTGAAGGTGTACAGTGCGCTGAGGTTGTCCCGATTGGATTGATAGATTTCGTCATCGAGAAGATACACCTGGATGACCTCTGGTGCTGTCACCTCGACTTCAAAGACCCGGCTTAGCGCAAATATGTCGGACGAGTAGAAGTCCGGAGGAACAACGCCCGGACTCACTATCACGGTATCGCTTGCAGCACTCTCAAGTCCCCCGAGCACGGGCTGAAATGTGAGGACGATGGCTAGGCCTCCAGTCACAATGGCAATCAGAATCGCTCTCTTGATCGAGTTCTTGGCCATGAGGTGTCTTGCGCTGGAGCTCCTCGCGAACCTTATCTCCAGGATTCTGAAGAAGAAGCTCTCAAGACATATGATTAACAGAAGGAGAACCATGACCACGATGAAGGAATCGACAGGGACGTAAAGGCTTGGAGTCATCCTTGCGCCGCCCATGGCGAAGATGACCAAGAACCCGAGCGCGACCAGCATCACGGCCTGGACTGCGTATAGGGTCAGCTTGATCCTCCGAATTCTGCTCAGCCTGATGGAATCCTCGAGGACCTTCCCTGAGACTGGCATGGCGTTGTCAAAACGACGAGGTCTTGATAAATAGTTTTGCTATCGATTTTCGATATGAGCCAGTCGTCTGCAAACGAGATGGACTGCAAGGAATTCCGGGACGTGGTTCTCCCCCGTCTCCAACGAGTACTTCTCGCCCTTGAACTGCACATCAACGGGGCTCTCGCAGATCACCCTGACTTCCTTCTTGCCGAAGGCTTTTGGGACCGCGTCGCTGAAAGGATCGAAGCCGTCAAGGGCATCCCTGCTCATGGGCACGACTTCAAATCCCGTCTTCCCGTGCAAAGAGCTTGGCAATCGAATCAGCCTCTTGATATCCGACGTGACTGGTTCGTCTGTCTCGCCCTTCATCCTTCCCTTGACTCTCATCTCGACGATATCGACGAACGCATCGGCATGCCTCTTCTCGGAGAAGATCTCGAAGGTGTTCTCTGACCGAATCCTGTCCACACCCCTTTTCCCCTTCGAGCCGCCGAAAAGGTCTTTGTACAAGCCCTCGACGGTCTTCGTGCCAATCTCCTTCTTTGTTTCTTTGATCATTTCCGCAAGCGCCGCCATCCCTTCGTCGGGCGAGAGTCTCTCCAGCTGACCCAGCAATTCGTCGATGCCTTTTCGGATCCTGGCCCTCCACCCGCCGTCCTCCACCCTCGGCATGGACCTCTTGTAGTCACTGTGGATTCTGTCGCCAAATCTGCTCGCCTCGAACGGGGTCAGTGGGAAAACCCAGTCCATGTCGAGGTCGGTGCCAGTCACATAGTCGACGATTTCTCTTCTCTCGTGGCTGGAGAGGTTCAGCACCTTTGGATTGGTGATGTGAACGTGGTAGCCCCTGCCCCCCGAGAACACAATCCTCAGGTCGTCCGCATCGAAGCCGAGATCGCCAAGCAGGAACTCGTCTATGAGGCGGATCACTTCCTCCTTGACGCGCTCGAGCATCTTCTCGTATGGCAGCGCTTTCGCGCCCTCGACATGGTCCGCATCAAGGTCGAATATCAGATCTGCGCCCTGCCACTTCTTCTCCGGCATGGTGGGAGCGTTTGGCCTTTCGTAGTATGCGCACGAGTAGTACGCGTGCGCAGGGACCTGCTCGACAAGGTACCTCTTGAGCGCGGCCCTCGTGGGAAACGCAAGATGTCTCATGACGAACTCGCGGTCGAAGAACATGAACCCGAATTCCCTCTTGGAGAACCTGTCAGGCATGTACAGGGGGGCCTCCCTGTAGTGCTTCGAGAACATGTTCATGACGAAGCGCACTGACTCATCCGAAGGCATATGCCAGAGTCATGCTTATGACATCTATATTAACCTCACATCCGGCTGAAAACTGCATGTATCTTGGCCTCAGAAACCATAAAAAGCCCCCAACTCCATCAGCTGTGCCAGACCAGGAATCCGCATGATCAAGACCTACATACGCGTGGAGCTCAGCAGCGAGGGCGAGTCGCCCAAGCAGGTCATCGAGAGGATGAGGAAGATCGGTGCAGCGCCGGTCGTCGGCGACTACGATTTCGAGCTCTGTCTCGACGATGATGAGCGGCTGTTCGACAAGCTCGAGGAGATACATCACACGCTCAGAGGTTCCAGCGTGAGGTACACTGTCACCACGCGGGCGGACGCAGAGGTCAGCGCTGGCCAGACCAGGCAGCCGGTGACACACTATGTGGACCAGAAACCAGTCGAGCTCAAGAAGGCGGTCTACAAGGCGAAGCTGGAACGCTGGAAGGATATGGGCCTTGATGTCTCCGAGCTCGAGGCGCTTCTCGAGAAGGATCTGGATCATTTCAAGGAGAAGAGCAAGGACTTCCTGAGGACCCATCTCGATCGACTGTCGGTCATCAAGGACAAGCATCCTCCAGAATACAGAGTCGACGGACATGTGCTCGCTCTTCTCGACGAGGGGGGCAAGACCCTTGAAGAGCTGCAGGCTATCACGAGCTACTCCGAGGAGCAGATTCTTCTGTCGCTTGGTCGGCTCATGTCCTCAGACAGTGTGCGGAGGTCTCAGAGAGACGATTCCACGGAGCTGTACTGTCTCATCCCACCTCCTGCGCCACCTGGTCGTCAGGTCAGGAAGATGAAAAGACCTGAGAAGATGTGAGCTTGCGAAGAAAGGAAGAATCTGCCTGTTCATGATGTGCCCATTGCTCCAGCTCGCTCGCCAAAGGTTTAATAGAGAACCGCTCGATTGAGCGCCACCTCAGGAAAGGATCTGATGAAAGCGCTCTCGATGCGGGATGTCAGGTTCAAGTACCTCGGCTCCGAGAGGTGGGCCTTGGATGGAATATCGATCGATGTCGAGAAGGGGGAGTTCGTCACAGTCCTCGGGTCCAACGGGTCGGGCAAGTCGACCCTCTGCATGCTCGCGAATGGTCTGATCCCTCACGCGATCAAGGGCCAGCTCGAAGGGAAGGTCGAGGTTTTCGGAGAAGACGTTCTCATGCGGTCCGTCGCAGAGCTCTCGACGAGAGTCGGAATCGTCTTCCAGGAGCCAGAGAGCCAGCTTTTCTGCATGAGCGTCGAGGAGGAGATCGCCTTCGGACCAGAGAACCTCTCAGTTCCGAGAGAAGAAATCCGAGAAAGGGTGGAGTGGGCCCTTGAGCTGGTCGGCATGAAAGGGTACAATGACAGGGCGCCCTCATCGTTGTCCGGCGGGCAAAAGCAGCGCGTGGCGATTGCCGCAGCCCTGTCCATGCAGCCGGCGATGCTCGTTCTCGATGAGCCCGCATACGCCCTTGATCCCGTGGGGAGAATGGAGCTGTACTCGGTCCTCAGGAATCTGAAGAGGAAGCACGGGATGACGGTCGTCCTCGCGGAGCGCGACCCGGAGGAGGCGATCGAGTTTTCGGACAGGCTCGTGCTCATGAAAGAAGGCCGAGTGGTTGGTGCAGGGAATCCACGTGCCATCATGCGAAGTCCAGACAGGCTCAGCTCGATAGGAGTCTCTGCGCCGCAACTCGCCGAAGTTGCCGCCCTTCTCAGCAAGAGCTTCAGGGATTGCGCCTTCTCATTCATTTCCGTCGACGAGGCGGAAGACGAGATCGTGAGGTCTGTGTTGTCGGGCGCGGGCGGTGGTCGGCACTGATACCGAGCATCTCCCTGGGGATCTCAGAAGAGAGGGTCGTCTCCGTCCGCAATCTGAAGTTCACATACGAGGGCGGGGTTGAAGCGCTGCGAGGAATGAACTTGGATATCAGAGCTGGGGAATTCCTGGCCATCGTAGGCGGGAACGGCTCTGGGAAGACGACGCTCGCGAAGCTCTTCAACGGGCTGTTGAGACCCACCGCTGGGACCGTGACCGTCGGCGGAAGACCCGCCTCTGGACGGACCGTGGCACAGCTCGCCAGGATTGTTGGCTACGCTTTCCAGAACCCTGACCACCAGCTCTTCTGCTCCTCCGTGGAAGAAGAGATCGGGTTCGGCCCGCGGAACCTCGGCTGCACGGATGCGGAGGTGGCGAGCAGGGTTGAGCACGCCATCGAGGCCATGGATCTGAACCATCTGCGGAAGCAGCCGCCGCTCTCTCTCAGGCTGGGCGACAGGCGAAGGGTTTCCATCGCATCCGTGATAGCCATGAGCCCAAGGGTCCTGATTCTGGACGAGCCCACGACTGGCCTTGATGCGGCTGAGACCAAGGATCTGATGGCCCACATCTGCAAGCTCAACCGAGAAGGGAGCACGATAGTGCTCATCACTCATGACATGAAGCTCGTTGCTGAGTACGCGGCCAGAGTCGTCGTGGTTGCGCAGGGCAGGATACTGCTGGACTCGGACCCGAGAGGCGCCTTCTCCGATCCCGAGATCCTTCGTCAGAGCAACCTCGAGCCGCCTCCTGTCACATTGCTGGCGCACAGGCTCTCTGCGCACGGCATTCCCAAGGACGTCGTCTCTCCGCAGGAGCTCGTGCTCCGTATCCTGATGGAGCGAGGTGCTGGCCGATGACAGGGTTTGTGGACCTGTACACAGAGGGGGACACATTCCTGCACCGGATGGACCCGAGAGTGAAGATAGTGGCGGTGTTGTTCATCAGCGTGCTCGGGTTCATTCTGCAGAATCTCACGTCGTTGCTCATTCTCCTTGTTCTGATATTCCTGCTGCTCTTTCTCGCAAGGGCGAGCTTCTCGAGGACTATGTTCGCCCTGAAGTTCGTGCTCAGGTTCATGATACTGATAATTGTGCTGTGGCCCATATTCGATCCGTCTGGCTTGCCGGTCCTCGCGACGCTGGGCCCGGTCAAGATTACCGAACCAGCGATCTGGAGAGGGGTGACATCCGCCGCTCGGGTCGGCTGTCTCGCGACAGTCTGGTACATCTTGATGTTCACGACCTCACAGCGGGATCTCGTCAGAGCGCTCGTGAAGCTTGGGCTGAGGTTCGACTTCGGCCTGACGATAGCCATCTCCTTGAGGTTCCTTCCGACATTCAGCGCACTGTACGACTCCATAAAGGACGCCCAGAAGGCCAGAGGGCTGGAGCTCGAGCGAGGCAGCGTGCTCAGGAGGGGGAAGAGCTACCTCGCTGTCTTGGTGCCAACGGTTGTTTCTGCCCTGCGGACTGCGGACACTCTGTCGCTCGCACTTCAGTCAAGGGCGTATGGCGCGAGCTCCAAACGGACCTACTTGCGAGAACTCAGAATGCGAAGATCCGACGGGGTCGCCCTGGGAGTAGTGGTGGCCATTCTCGTGGTTCCTGCGCTCGCCAGGCTTGTGTTTCAGGTCCCGATCTAGCTTTGCCGATGCATCAGCGTGAGTTTAAGTAGGGGCTCGCGTTCTAGTTTTTTCTGAATGACAAGTTCCGCCCCAACGATTCTGAAGCCAGCCAAATTCATTTCTGCTGAAACCGTCGCCTTGTACGGGATCCTCACATCTCTGACGACAGCGATAACGTACGTTTCATATGCGCCCTTCTCTCCGACCAAGGGATACTTCAACATAGGCGAGCTGATGGTCTTCTTCTCCGCGCTCACCTTTGGCTGGCGCGCGGGCGCAATCTGTGGGGGCATTGGATCCGCGGCGGCGGATATTCTATTGGGCTCGGGCGTGTTCGCGCCAATCACGCTTGTGGCAAAGGGGACAGAGGGCTTTGTCGTTGGCATTCTGGGCAGACAGGACCCCGGGAAGGGCTGGTCCTCAATGCTCGTGGTGGCCACGGGCGTTCTGGCCGCGCTCGGCTCTCTCAAGCTCAGGTGGCCCTCTCCGGAAACGGAAATCCAGGAATGGACCCTGCAGATCGCTGTGTTCTTCGTTGCTGTCTTCGCGGTGCTCGTGGTGTTCTTTCAGTACAAGCAGGCCTTCGTCAGGTGGACCCCTGTCGTCCTGGGGATTGCCCTGGGCGGTTCATGCATGATCATAACCTACTTTGTGGGCGAGTACTATGTTCTGGACGTCGGTCTCGGCAGAGCAGCGCTCGAAGTTCCCGTGAACATCGCGCAGGTCCTCGTGGGCGGTCTGATAGGAGCTCCGCTCTCCTATTATGTGATCAAATCCTACCCGGCCCTGCGGCAGAGAACCTGAGGCCAAATCACCCACAGGGGGCTCATTTCTTCAGCTTCGCGAGCTCCTTCTCGCCGATCCTGTCTCTGGGGAGGATCCTTTTCACGGAGCCCATCATGTGCATCCCGAAGTTCATCAGAAATGCAGGAATCGATATGCCGAACCTCGTTC
>Ga0315312_1002311_pt1 | contig 13344 bp, 19 predicted proteins | sample TDP7_MG_FD_203629 | JGI IMG/M metagenome (GOLD analysis project Ga0315312, IMG submission 203629) | Freshwater sediment microbial communities from Lake Towuti, South Sulawesi, Indonesia - TDP7 | ecosystem: Environmental > Aquatic > Freshwater > Lake > Sediment | place: Indonesia: South Sulawesi... | reverse complement strand
AAGCGTCAGCTCTCCAACTACAATTTTATGCATCGGTCCAAGACTGGGAAGAGAAAGATGGCAAACATTATGCTCGCATTTGTCTTATCGACACGAGCCTAAACAAGAACAACTGGCGGGTCACCGAAGAAGCCTTACAGAAAGCGTTAGATACCTTAGTTGGGAAGCCGTTAACCGCTAAACTAGGATACCGTGTTAACCACGCCAATAACCCAATTGAAGTAGGAACGTTCATCCAAGCAGACAAACTTGACGGGCACGCTTTAGGCGTCGCAGAGATTACTGATTCAGCTGCTTGGGACAAGATCAAAAGCGGCGAATGGAGACCCGTAAGCGTCGAGATAACAGCTCACAAAGTTGTCTGCAGCAAATGTGGCCAAGACATACTAGATGAACGAGATGAGCACATCAAGTTAGGCGAAGCTCACGAGGTAATTGAGTCCTTCAATTTTAACCGTGTTGCGTTCGTTTCTGAACCAGCCTACCCAAAGGCTGGAGTCCTAATTTTTGATGGGCTGGAGCAGATAGGGCTCACAGTAAAGAAGGAAGGAGGTATTTTGAATAAGACCGTTGTGAAATTTGCGGGAGTGATCCCTTTTGATGAAACTTCGAAGGCCCCTGAAGAAGCAGAATGGAACTTCAACGCAGCCGACTACGATGTCGACCAGCTCCGCCGTGCCTGTGCATGGTACGACAGCGAGAATCCAGACGTGAAAGAGAGCTATAAGTTGCCCCATCACCTTCCAGACGGAAGGGTTGTCTGGCGTGGAGTAGCTGCAGCCATGGGCGTTCTTTTGGGCGCAAGGGGAGGCGTAGACATACCATCCAAAGACAGGCATGGAGTCTACAACCACTTGGCCAAGCATTACGCCCAGTTTGAGAAGGAGCCTCCGGAGTTTGAAGCATCCCCATATCAAAGTCACGATAGTGACAAAGATACAAAAATAGGAGGAAAAGGAGAGATGGACGAAAGGATTGCCGAGCTTCAGACGAAGCTGGAGGCAGTCACTGCCGAGAACAAACAGTTGAAGGCGATGCTTGATCAGATCCAAGAGGAACGCCACCTAGAACGAGTAGCAGAAATCGTAGATCTACGCATTCAAGCAGGCTTAGCTATAGACCGCAACGCAGAGATTGAGAGGCTTAAAGGCTTCAACGAGAAAACACTTGAGCTACTAAAAAACGATACTGAAGCCTTCATCTCTGAAAAACAGAGAATGGCAAAGCTTGCTGGTCCTAAGGCAAGGTTTACTGCTGGACATGAAGATGAGGTGAAACAGAGAATGGAGGAGACAAGGCAAAGATTCTTCGGTCATAAGGACTCTCTTGGAGAAGGAGGTGCTAACTAACGGCAGCCGGAGACATCGTTAAAGAAACAGGCCTCATCATCGAAGAGTTCACAGTCAAGGCTAATGAAGACATTGAGAAAGGCGAGGTCGTCTACAACGATGGAAACGGTATACTAGCCGCTACCAACACAGCCAAAGGACCCTTCTACGTAGCCTTAGAGGATCACACCTACAGTGCAGAAACTACGCATAAGGTTAGATGCGTCGTTCGAGGCCAAGTGAAAGTTCAAAAAGCAACTGGAGCAGCCATCAAAAAAGGACAGTTCGTTGAAATAAGCGCAACAGCGGGCGAGGTCACAGTCTTCGACTACACCACACCAGGAAACTGGTATGATGTAGTAGGTGAAGCCATGGAAGACGTCGCATCAACAGACACCGAGGTCACGATCCTAGTTGGGAAACAGTAAGGAGGAATAATGAAAGATGGAGAATATGCCTAAAACCGTATGCACCGCAAGGGTTTGGAGAGATCCCGTCTCAAAGAAAGACTACATAGTCAGTGCACCGGGAGTCTTCGAGGCTCAGGTAATAACCCCTGAGGACATAGAAGCCATAGAAGCGGTCACAGTCATGGACGAAGTATTGGGGCTTGCGAGATAAGCGTGAACTCAGCCTCTTAGGACTGATTAAAAGACCCGCCTGATCAACGGGTCCGGGTTCACACTGTCGACCGGGACGCGACACCCCAATACCGCCTCCGAGAACTGTGCCGCATGATTCGCATGGCTAAGCTGACAGCCCGCATCGACATAGCCACAACCCTAACAGGCTCAGAGAAGGTTCCGCCCCTCGTAGAGGCTGCGATCAACGCAGAAGCCTACAGCAAGGTTGACTTCGACCTATGGAAGAACGTTGTCCACGTTGTCATAAGCGACGAAGCCATTATGAAGGCAGCTCACGACATCATGGCCTTAAACGTCAACGACGCAGCCAGGGAAATGGCGCGTATGGAGAATAAACAGATAGCGGACGAGATGGCTGCTGCTACAGAGGTGGCGGGAAGCGACTGGGGAACAGACACTAATGATCCCTTCGACGACATAACGCCTGTCCTAGCCACCATTATGGGAAATGGTTATACACCTACCCACATAGCTATGCACCCACTCGCCTGGGCAGACTTCATAAGCAACAGCAATGTCCAGAAGTATGTTCAAGCAGGTATGCTCACCATCCCAAGGGAGCAAAGAGGACAACTTGCGCTTCCAATCTTCCCAGACCTGGAGATAACAGTAGACCACTCGCTACTCAACACTAGTTGCTTCATCGTTGCAGCGCAGGCGCCAGCTCTAGTCCTAGGTGAGGGACCAACTGAGTCAGCTAAATACAGAAATGAGCCTGCAGGATACGACGCATTCATTATCAGGCAGTGGCTTCAGCCCAAGCTAGTCCTAGCCGGAACGATGAGGGAGATCACGGGTGTACACACCTAGAGCGACTGAAAAAGGTCTGTTCCCCTCCTTTTTTTGTGTTTATGGTGAAGCGTCATGAAAATGGCTGATAAGGTCAGTTCAGAACGGCTTAAATTTGCTAAGATACTGCTGGGAGAGTTGAGGAATAAGCCTCTCGGCTGGACGGAGCTTGAGAGGAGGCTTATCCGTCGGGGTGGGACCCACAGCAAATTTTCAAGCTTGATGGGCTGGTTGAAGAAGAATGGCTACGTAGTTAAGATGGGTGGGAGCGGAACGCGAGCGTTTTACCAACTTAACCCTGAGAAAGTAATAGTCTCGGAAGATGGGGAGATCAGCATAAAGATATAATTTTTCGTACGTAATTTTTGGTACTCAATTCTTAGTTACGCCTTGTTCAGGCTTTATTTTCAATAAAATTGTTTAAATAAGCCTATTTCTAAAAAAGGTTAAGGAGAGAGGCGCATTGTCAAGCCTAGAATCGCTATTAAAGAGGTTGTACGAGATCCCGTTATTCCGAGCTGACATGGGGGCGGTTAGAGTTCCAATTCCCGCATTCTTGCTGACGTTTCTCAGCATTTTACTAAAAGATCCAACGATACTCCAGAAATACGCTTGGCTCAACCCCCTCCCAGTAGCAACCGAAAAGTATGTACGGGAAACTCTAGAACAGAGGAAAAAAGCCTAGGAGCGGATTGAAGGTGGCTTACTGCACAATTGAAGAAGTCCGAAACCTAACCAGCTTAACCGATTTAGAGCTGGAAAATACTCAGATACAACAGATCATTTCAGACGCTGAAAATTACATTAACGCCATCACAGGAAAGCCTCAAGGATGGCTGCCCACAGATTCCAAATACCCCTTCATCCAGATCGCTGCAAGGTTGTACGCCGCTGCCCTCTGCTTCGACGCCCTCCCTGAAATGCCTGAAACAGCAGATAAAAGCGACAGATACCGAAGTCAAGCAAAGGCAATCCTGAATAGACTCCAACCTCTCATCGTCATCTCGAGCGAATACCAGCATATTAAAGAGTAATCTGTAGGTTGAAAACGCTCAATCGGTCAATAAGTTGTGATTAGATGCCTCGCAAAAGAAGTATATCGCTCTCCTTCTCAGACGATCTCCGTCGAAGATTGAACTCTTTATGGTACGATGAAATTAAGAAATCTTTGAGTAAGGATGAGAAGATTTCTCTTTCTCAGTTCGTGGAAGATCTTCTCTGGGAAATGATCAAGCTGAGAAACAGAAAAGTTGAGGCTCAAAAAAATGAACGATAGGAATTTATGCGATGCTCATATCTCGTGCAGTGTCGGAAAAGAGTCGAAGCCCTTTAGACTTTTCAATGAAGCCATCATCCTCGCTTTGGAACTGACCAACAGGATGCCGAACTATATGAAAATACTCAGAGAGGCGAAGGTCAAGAAATGAAGGGGGTTAATCTTGATGACCTTCAGAAAGGCGACCTGATACTGGTCAAATGGTCGGATGCATCGGATCTGCGGCTTCCATTGGATGTGCATAAGCAGCAACCTGACGTATATGTCAAGGACTGGGGTGTTTACGCAGGAATATCGGGCAGAAGGAGAAAACATATCCTCCTAGCGAAGGATGTGGTTGAGAAACACGGCGAATGGGGCGTCACCAGGATACCCGTTCAGCTAATAGACGAAATTTTAGTTATAGTTAAAGCTGACGAGCTTGTTAGAATTGTCCCCGAGCTCGGATTACTCGCAAGACGTATAAGAATACGAAAATACAAAAGGGAGGTGTTATAATGCGCGGTTGGTTGAGAAAAGCTTTAACTTGTACAGTCAGGGTCAAGAAGGGGAAAAGGGAAAGGCTTGAGAGAAAACCTCCAAGCGAAAGGCTTGTTCTCATAACAGTCTTCTCGATCGTGGCTATAGCGGCATTAACGATCATCGAGGTCGTTCACCTTGTCATCTTGGGTTCATGGAATGCAGAGGTCTTCGCCAGTATTACAGGCCTCACAGGGACCGTTTCAGGTATAGTGATTGGATCTAAAATGTGAAAGGAAACCATGATAGATGCGGAAGTAATAAAGATGAATCATCTAGTTTTCAAGCTTCTCAAGCTAAAAGGGCTTGAAAAAACGGTTTGTTAGAAGAATATGAAAGAGGGGGGAGAATAAGCATATGACAATCTCGGTTAGGCGAATAATAAGGAAGTTTGAATGGGACACTCAGCAGATGCGTGAAAGCCTTGTTGAAAACTTGAGGAAGCTCTTAGATCAGGCTGTTAAAGAAGGCTACCTGAGTACCGAGATCAGAAGCCAGGGGAGAAGGCAGATTAGGGAATGGAGTAGACTCGCTGCGTACATCAGCCAGACGATCAATGCGATTCTCAAAGAGTACGATGAGAAGGAAATCAAACGAAGGCTTGAAAAAATTGAGCAGCAGTTGCAAGAGTTGAGTAAGAAACGGGGACAGAAAGATGGGGAAGTGGGAACAGAAGATAAACAGTCTGGAGAAGAAACTTAAGAAAATAGAAGCCGGAGCGGATCTTCCAGTTCTTCCACGTAGCAAGGTTGAGTTTTTCGAGAAAGTTCTACATATTAAGCCTTATCCTTACCAAGTTGCATTTCTCGTTGACACTTCGCCGCTAAAGGTTTTGCGGTGGCCTAGAAGAGCGGGTAAAACCACAATCATGTCTGGAGATGACTTATACTACGCGATGCACTATCCAGATTCTAAGATTATTATAACTATGCCCAAGTTTCAGCAGGTCAAAGAGATCTATTTCCAAGCTTTGCATGAGCATCTAGCCAGAATGGGCAGGGATATATATGAAGCGTATACTGAGGCGGAGCTCCAGACAATAATCCGTTTCCAAAACGGTTCCATCATCCTAGCCGAGACTCCTGAATCTTTTACCATCCGAGGCCACGGTCCGAAGAAGATCAGCATAGACGAGATGAACTTCATCCGTAAAGATAGAGACCTCTGGCTGAGCGCCCTTCTTCCAATGACTTTAACCGGCACAGTGTACATTAATGTCGCTAGCACGCCCTGGAATAAAGATAGCGTCTACAACATGATGTGTTTCGACAGGAGCTTCAGAATTCTTAGTGGCAATGTCTGGCACGATGTGTCAAAGGATGCTAAAGAGCCGGGGCCTGCAAAGTATTTTCTTACTTGGCGAGATGTACTCAAACCGGATGGTCCCCTTGATCCATATCAAGTTGAGGTTATGAAGGAGCAGTACGCCGGCGATCCATGGCGTTGGAAACGTGAAATGGAAAGCATCTTCGTAGACGACGAAACAGCCTTTCTCCCCTCCAGCCTAATAATTAAATGCCAGAACGACCAGCTCGACTTGGCAGATTTTGAAGGTAACTTAACGGGAGAGTTCTACATCGGCTGGGATCTAGGCCGCGAAAGAGACCATAGCGTGGTTGGGGTTGTAGATGAGAAAACCGATTTTTTGCAGATGGTCCACTGCAAACGGTTTCCGCTTGGAACCCCATATGTAGGCGTTATGGCCTACATTAAGTCGATCTGCGACAGGTGGCGTCATGTACGAGCTGTTTACTATGACCATACGGGCGCAAAGGGGATTGACGAACAAATCGATAGAACTGGTTTTCCAGGAGTGAAAGGAGTTGACTTTACTAAACCAGTCAAACACGGCATGGCAATGACATTGAAGCAGCTTATGATGACACCACGCGAAAGCGATAGAGAGTTGCCAATAGAGGATGCAAGGAGGAAGTTTGAGCTTCCATACGATCAGGATGTGCAAGCGGAACTTAATGTTGTCCAATGGGAGCAGTCTGCTGGCAGCGAAGTCTACACTTTTAGCCATCCAGAGGGAAGCCACGATGACCGTTTCTGGGCTATAGCGCTTGCATGCTACGCTTGTCAAAGTAGCCCTCCACCCAGTCAACTTCCCTTAGTCCTGAGCCGGTGAAGGAATGAAGCATAGGCATGAATATTTCAGAATACGGAAGCTGAGTCGTAGATGGGATCGCCAGACCGGGAAGTTCACAATCGATATTCGCTATAAGACCCGAACGGAGATTACGCCTAGAACAATCGGCGTAGCCGAAGCCTTTGGATTAGGCGTAGACGACTATAAGGAACACGTAATTTACGACAACATTACCATTAAGATAGGACCCACAGACATCGTCTATATTACGGGTGAGAGCGGAAGCGGAAAATCCGTTCTTTTGAAGGCTGTGGAGAAAGACTTAGGAGACGAGGCTATTAACATAGAGAGCATTAAGCCGGACCACGATGAACCTATTATTGAAACGGTTGGACGTAGCCTGGAAGAAGGCTTAGAGATACTCAGCAGAGTTGGGCTTAATGACGCTTTCCTCTTTGTAAGGCACTACAATCAGTTGAGTGATGGTCAAAAATACCGTTACCGAATTGCAAAGTTGATCGAATCAGGGAAACAGTATTGGATCATGGATGAACTTTGCGCTAGTTTAGATCGGGACATGGCGAAAATCGTAGCCTTCAACCTACAGAAACAAGCAAGACGAATGAGCAAAGCCGTGATTGCAGCAACAACCCACACAGACCTATTTGAGGATCTCGCTCCATCCGTGCACATTCATAAAGGCTGGGGCAAACGGCTTGAAGTCAAATATTGCCCAAACAAGCTTAACTCGGTTTGCAGCGTGACAAGAGACCTACACATTGAAGAGGGCACCCTCGAAGATTACAAGCAACTGGCCGAATTCCATTATCGGAACCCCGCAACACATCCGATTCCCATCAAGATCTTCGCTCTTAAACGGGACGACGGCTCACCTGTCGGTGTCATTATGTACACGTACCCGCCGATAAACATCTTCGGCAGGAAAGAAGCTCTCGGAAGAACTCTTCCAATTGGAGAGGCTAATGAGAAAATTGCGACCATAAGCCGTGTCATTTTGCATCCAAAATATCGGAGCGTAGGCTTAGGGGAGAGGCTTGTGAGGGAGACCTTGCCGTTAGTTGACCGTTCATACGTGGAGGTCATGGCTGTTATGGCGCAGTACAATCCGTTTTTCGAGAGAGCTGAGATGCGGAAAGTCACTGAACGAACGGCGGATACCTCAATATTAGAAGCCGTCAAGATGCTTGAGGATTTAGGCTTCAAACGCTATCTTCTTTCCAGCACGCAGGCAAATCTTAACCACTTGAGAACTTTGGGAGAGCCTGAACTAGAGAAAGTGCGAGAAGCTCTTTTACAGGTTTCCTCAGGCTATTATAAAAGGCTGAGATCCGCGCATGAACCCTTTGTCAAAAAGAAAGAATTCGGTGAATGGATCAGCAAAATTCCATTAGAGGGGTTAGCGAAAGTTATAAGCCGCTTAGCGGTTCTATCTCAGAAGAAGGTTTACCTTTTCTGGGATAAGGGAAGAGAAAAATTCAATGATTGATATGCCAACCTCATTTGACTTTAGTAGGTAGCAGGCACTTGTTTTCGCTTCCCGTTCGTGTTTCTGTACAATTTTTGGTTGAAATAAGCCGTAAAGGAAAGTAGAGAAGAAGGGTACAAGCGCGCGCAGATTTGACATTCAGCCATTTTTCCCGCCTAAAAATCTTTAATTCTATCCTATTTCAATTATGTCCATGAATGTTTGGAATGGATTCGGAGCCACATGATCGTGGTTATGTCGTCTTTATCACCTTGAATCCATAAACCCACGCTTCCATGTTTGGATTCCAACTTCCATGAAATTTTATGGCCTTTCTGGCCTTTTTAACCCTCTCGTCACTGCGAGCAAAGTCAACGAGCTGGGATGCAAAAGTTCTTGAGTCCTCTGAGAACATCATCATCACGGATCTTAAGATATTTTTCTTATCTATACAGAGCGCGACCGAAGACTTCGTTTTCAGCAACCTCAAAACTAACATCGTCCAAGGCCCTTACTAACCTCTGAGTCTGATACGTTGTTCCATATGATTACGCCTCCGACCAAACGTAGACTATTGATATTACAGTTACAGTAGCTAGCGATGCTTAAGGCTCCAATATCTACTGTTTTTCACCTTCTCCTTGAGGATCTCAGGGGATACATGAATATCGAAGTCTTGAAGCTTATAATACCTGAGAGCTTTTGCTTCTCCCTCAACCAAGACTATTCGGCTCTCAACTATGCCTGTACTTTCAAGTTTCTTGAGGTGAGTCTTCGCTAAAGCTCTATTGATCCCTAATCTGTTTGCAATCTCGTTCAGATACATATCTTCTTTCTCCTCCGCCAACAAGCTTGTTATTCTTAGCCTTAAAGGATGCCCCAATGCTTGCAATTTCTTTGCTAGTTCCTCTAATTCCGACATGCGCATGAATCACGGTATTACATGTAGTAAAAATGTTACTTAAATTATTTGCGGAATAAATGCTCGAAGAGGTAACAGATTTAGAAAATCGCCTCTGAACTTACTGAAATTTTTTTCTTTCTTCTTTGGCGTGTTAGGTCTCGTTGGGTTGTTGAGCGTATTGATTCTATTCTTAGGCGTATGGCTTCCTTCACCATTTCAGCTCTAGTCTTGTACCCTAGTGTCCCAGACTGGATGATCTCATCCATCTTCTGAGCGAGTTGTCTCGGTATCCGAATCGTAACATAATCTTCTTCGCGTTTCATCTTCCTTCCCAAATTAAAGTTGCAATAAAGTTGGCTTTATGTCTTATGGAAAAAGTAGAAAAATTCTGAAGACGTTACGGAAATTACTTTCGCAAGTCTTGGATGGAATGAGAAGAACATGAATGAATTACGTATGATTTTTAGGCAATACATGGAGTGAGCCAATCGCTCGCATAATCTCCAGATGTGATTCGTCAAAGAATCGGAACAATCTGAAATATGTCATGGAAAACACGGCATAGACGCCTTGGAATATCTTTCAAGGCATCTGAACCATGGCCTCGTCAACGATGCGGAGAGAGTAGTTGAAAAGGAGGAGTATTATGAGAGTGATGAGAAAGATTTGGAACAATCTGAAATATGTCATGGTTGGGGTTGAACTTGAGTTCAACATGCTTCTGAGCTTATTGAGCAACCAGTGAAGCCCTATTGCAGCTGGGATCTGAAAAGGAATAACGTATGCAATGCGATAGTAAAAGCTCTCATATCCAGGAACTAAGGCAAGTATCGCCAGAGAAGGGACCATTATCCAGCATAGAATTAGCCTGTTGAACCTTTTGGTTAGATCTGCCATGGATATCATGCCCAAGATGGCTAGAGCAATGATTAAGGGATTTCCAAATGCGCCTCCTGCCCAACGTTCCACCATAAGGGAGAGGGAAGGCTGAAGAAGGCTGATCTTCGGAATATTCAGATTGGCCGTAAAGGAATGCCACATAGAATTTAGAAATCTCCAGAAACTTGGAGTACCATATTCCCCGCCTTTCACATAGATGAGGTACGGGGCAAATGCTAAGGCAGTGATCACTAATGGTATTGACGATAGGAAGACATCTCTTCTGATTTGGGATCTAGTTAAAGCTGTCAATATGATGTAGGAAACCAGTATGCTGATCATTATTAGCCAAGTGTATGGGTGAGTGAGAAGCGCGGCAATAGAGATCAGGCCAGCGATCATTGAATAGGTTATCGAGTGTTTTTCTAAGGATTTCAATTGGAAGGTGAAGAACAGGGTGATCTCGATGATGATGAACCAGTTCGCGAGAAGATACCCGTACATGCCTGCTGTAGTCTGAAACGAGAAGGCTGAGAAGATGGAAGAGAGCAAAGCTAAGTAATAACTATTGGTTCCTGTCTTGACAAACCAGAGGATGGCCAGGGCAAGACCTACTGCGCAGATGGCGGGGATGATCCTGATAACAAGATAAGATGGTTGCATTGTAGCAAATTTGATGAAGTAGAGCAATAGAAAGAAGACAGGTCTATCTGACCTCAATGCAATGTATGGTCCGTCTTCTGTCATGTGAGTCAAGAAACCGTAGTAATTTACTCCTGAGAGGGAGTCTACTCCTACCAAAGCGGGAGGTGGCAGATGGATATAGGGATAGTATGCCACGAAGGCTGCAACCGCCAAAGTGATGAACAAAATTAAGCTCCGGAGCCGTCTTTCTGGACCGTCTGTGAGATGACTACTTGGAAGATCATTTCGCCGCGCATGCAATGATAGACGTCTAGAAATTGGTATCCATATCCAGCAGTAGAGAAGGATCAAGAGTAACCATGAGGTCAATGGGTAGAGTACGTTGAACAGATTAAGATCGATCATAGGGAATCTCCAACGCAAACTTGGTCCAAAGGGAACTTCATAGTCAAAGGCATTGAGCATCCACGATGAGAGTGAGGCAATCTCAAGAGGTATTAGCAAACCTATGATGCCTACGAATACAAGTATGGCTACGTCTTCTCTCCTAGCAAAAAGAAAACCTTTGCTATGATAGGTTGACAGACCTATTACGATGAAGCCCAAAAGAATCGTGAGGAAGGTAGCTACTTGGTTGTCAATTAAGAAGATAACGAATGGGGCGGGTAGAAATGAGTATGGGAGGACTATCCAGCGAGGGAGGCTGAGATGATAATGAATTACCATTACGAACATCTCCACAATTACGATAAGCAATGAAATGAGCCAAATCCACCAATCCAGGGAAGGCGAGAACATTGCGATGTTTACGATTTTTGGAGAATAAACGTGATAGAACCTGATGTTCAAGAGGTTTATAAGGTTTAGCGAGCCGAATAGTATGTTTGCAGAAAAAGCCAACACGATCAGGGAGAAGTTTAGCGGCAAGATTCGAGACATTTCGATTTCACTATCACAAAGCTTATTAGTTGATTATTTCATACATAATCGTGTGCATGGTATGCGACATATAGCATTAGCCGTGTTAGCACTTATGATCTTGGCAAGCGTTGCTGTGACAGCGACTGTTAGTCCTATTGTTTCGGCTGAAAAAGAAAAGTATAGTTTTGTGCTAGAGGCTTCCGGTGAAGCGTATGACGAACGACACAAGTCTCGTACGGTGGATCTATCTATAAGTGGCAGTGTGAAAGTAAAATTTGGTTCTGGACCAAACCGAAAATATTTATGGGAGTTCAAGGTAGCAAGTGGCACTGTGGAAGTACAAGGTTATGGAACATTCAGTGTTGTTGGCGGAGAAGGCAAGTTGATTCAGGAATACGGGAACGACGTAATTATAGTCAGCAGAATCATTTTCAATATCAGAATAACTCCTCCATATGGAGGTCCTTCTAGAATTTGGCATATGGAGGGGACGACTGGAGAATACAGCGCCGGCCCTCCCAAGGAGATACCCAATGTATCTCTCAGCTCAAAACTTGTCGAGCTTCCAACCAGGCCGCCTACTAAACTGCGGAATCTAGTGTTAACGGGAAAAATAACGCTATCTGACTCATAGAGGATTTGTAATTAGAGCTGGATCATGGCAACGTTGCCTAAGGAGCAGTATCCAAAGCCCTTAGTTATAGGTGCGGTTATAGCTATTGTAGCCATCTTTATTGGTACTGTTGCATTATTGTATCATCAGTACGCTGTGGAAACTTCCACCCAATCTTCGCTCGAAGATCCTGAAGGTGACGTAGAACCTACAGGAGAAGAGTATAGGGGCATAATCGATGTAATCTATGTGAAATTGGAGTTTAGCGCGGAAGTATTTGAGCTAACAATAACTGTGAAAGACTATGTTCCAGAGCATCTTGATTATGGTGAGTATGCTCAATGGGCGGCAAGGGTAATCTTAATAGATGAGACTGAGGAATTGCTGGCAGCGTATGAAGTATGGATGGAGATGAACTCTACACTCAAGCAAGGAGAGCTTGTAGGCTATTTTAGAGAGTTTGGAGCGGAGGAAGCAGAATCCTGCAAGGTTGAGCGCAATGGAAACTCGTTGGGCATATTAGCCACATTGGATGGGTTGCAGAGTGCGAAGGAGATCCATTGGTCTATTTCAACTACATTCGAAAAATGGTCTGGTTCTGAGCTGATGACTGCTGAATTCGACTATGCTCCGGATGAAGGATTTCAGAGAACGATTCTTAGAAAGTGAAAACTAAACCTCATTTCGTTAACTGAGATATCTCAAGACCTCAACCAGTCATAGGAAGCAAGCTTTAGATAGAAGTAGTTAACCTCTGGGCAGCAAAATTTTCTGAAAAATTCCCGCTCAGGATGAGGTAGGTTCCGCCGATGTTTAGGAGTCCGCCCAGTGCCTCGGTTTGTGAGTTGATGTGGTTTACTATGATATTCATGGAGGCCAGGATGGCAACCAAGAGCGCAATCGCTAAGATAGCTGAGGCTGTCCCTCCCTTCCGAAAGAGCATCTTACAGCTTGGAGCCGACATTCTGGAGCTAGGGTATTGAGCGGAAGATTGAGAGAAGCTTTGCTTCGTAGGCTAACACAGGCTTTAGGAGCGGCCAAACGATCTTGTGGTTGCTAAACATTAGTTTAAGGTTTTCTAGGTCGGTTTGATGGATGGCTTTGGTTGATGGTAGTGGTGTGTGTATGTGAATGGATTAGGAGCGCAATTCCAGTTCAGCTGTCTAACTATGATAGCTTATCTCTGGATTCCTTAGCTTTTCTAGAAGGTTCTTGGTGTCCTTCACTGAGAGTTCAACCTCCCTCGGC
>Ga0315312_1002310_pt1 | contig 13345 bp, 9 predicted proteins | sample TDP7_MG_FD_203629 | JGI IMG/M metagenome (GOLD analysis project Ga0315312, IMG submission 203629) | Freshwater sediment microbial communities from Lake Towuti, South Sulawesi, Indonesia - TDP7 | ecosystem: Environmental > Aquatic > Freshwater > Lake > Sediment | place: Indonesia: South Sulawesi... | reverse complement strand
GGAAAATCGCCTGGGAAAAAACATTGGAATTTTTGTATGGACACCTCCAGAAACCATTCTCTGCGGCGGGCGGGAAAGCCGGCCGGATTGGGCTCAACCAGCCCACAGCACCGTAACGGAATTCGCCGGATACCACTGGTGTTATTTGGAGACCAGGGAGAAAGCAAGTCGAGGATCCCTGGCCAACCCCCAATTTTTCCATGGCAGGGGAAATCATTTCTTGCTAGACCTGAGGCGGACTCGGGCGCAGGGCCGCTGTCCTCGCCCGCATAAGGCACTTATTGCTCCTGAGCACAGGCGGGGGCTCCCGATGGCGGAAGGAAAGGAAGGGGAGTCAAACATGAGCTAAGCATTGATGAAAAACTGGGAGGTGGCAACGAGGATCCCTCTTGACTCCAGATGCTTTTTTGGTAGAGTTTTTAAAGAACAGTTTTGCCATGGGGAGGACAGCATGCCGAGAAATGATTTCGACCAGATGAAGAATCAGGTCTATCGTCTCATGGGCGAATTCTTCAAGGACCTTAGACCTCTGGGATACCAATCTGAGCGATCCTTTCATCCTCCGATGGACATTTATGAGACGGAAGACGACCTCGTGGTAATCATGGAGATCGCCGGCATGAAGACCGAAGATATTCACGTATTCTTCGAAAAGGACACCCTCTCCATCACGGGAATGAGGACGGAGTCCTCCTCTTCCCCCAAGACCCGGCTTCATCAGATGGAGATTGATTATGGAGATTTCGAACGCACTCTGCGCATTCCCTTCCCCCTCAAAGTTGAAGAAATCAAGGCCACCTATCGTCAGGGCTTCCTCATAATTACCGTGCCCAAGTTGAAGGAGCCCATCGCCAAGATCGTGGAGGTGAGCATCCGATGAAAGGCGATCTGCCCATAGCTGCTGATGAAGTAGAGATGATGATAGAGGAAAGAGATATTCCCGAGGTGGGAGAAAAAGAGGGGAAGGTGAAAGGAATGGATCTTCCTGATGATCTGCCCATCCTGCCCATTCGTGAAGCGGTGCTCTACCCCAAGATGATCCTGCCCCTTATGGTCAGCCAAGAACGCCTGATTAAGCTTATCGACGCAGCCCTACTGGCTAATAAAATGATCGGTATTGTGGCCATTAAGATTAGAAATGCTACAGAAGTAAAGCCCGAGGATTTGTTTGAAGTGGGCAGTGCCGCTTACATCCTGAAGATGCTCAAAATGCCCGAAGGCGGCCTGCGCTTGCTCATCCAGGGAACCTCGCGTATTCGCTTGACCGAGTTCACCCAGCGGGAGCCTTTCCTGCGAGCCAAGGTCGTTCCTCTAACGGATCAGGGAGAGAAAACCACGGAAACCGAAGCAATGATGGTGGGGATTAAGGGTACCTTCCGAAAGGTCGTGGAGCTGGCTCCCGGCCTTCCAGCTGAGCTGGCCATCATGGCCATGAACATCGAAGAACCCGGTGCCTTAGCCGATCTTGTTGCTTCTGCTCTGAATTTTCCGTTGGAAGATAAACAGACCATCCTGGAGACGCTTAATGTCAAGGATCGCCTGGAAAAAGCTAACTTTTTCCTTACGAAAGAACTCAACGTCCTGGAGCTGGGCTCCAAGATCCAGAGCCAGGTGCGCGAGGGAATTGACAAGTCTCAGCGAGAGTACTTCCTGCGCGAGCAACTCAAAGCTATTCGGAAGGAATTGGGCGAGAAGGATGAACGAACCGCGGAGATTGAGGAACTGCGCCAGCGCCTGATTAACGCCAAACTTCCACCCGAGGTGATGAAGGAGGGGGAGAGAGAGCTGGACCGTTTGGCTAAGATGCCCCCGGCAGCCGCAGAATACACCGTTTCCCGGACTTACCTGGATTGGCTGATCGAACTTCCTTGGGCCGTCTCCACGGAAGACAACTTAAACATTCCCCAGGCGCAGAAAGTCCTGGATGAAGACCATTACGACTTGGAGAAAGTAAAAAAGCGCATCTTGGAATATCTCTCGGTGCGCAAGCTCAAGGCGGACATGAAAGGGCCCATCCTCTGCTTCGTCGGGCCTCCGGGCACGGGGAAGACGTCGGTGGGCAAATCCATCGCCCGGGCGTTAGGGCGGAAGTTTATCCGCATGTCCCTGGGCGGAATGCGCGATGAGGCGGAGATCCGTGGCCATCGCCGCACATACGTCGGCGCTCTGCCCGGCCGAATCATCCAGGGGATGCGCAAGGCTGGTTCTAACAATCCGCTTTTCATGCTCGACGAGATTGACAAGCTGGGGATGGATTTTCGCGGTGACCCCTCCGCGGCCCTGCTGGAAGTCTTGGACCCGGAGCAGAATTACGCTTTCTCCGATCATTACCTCGACGTGCCTTTTGACCTGAGCAAAGTGATGTTCATCACCACAGCTAACATCTTGGACCCTATTCCCCCGGCGCTAAGGGATAGAATGGAGGTTCTGGACCTGCCTGGATACACCGAAGAGGAGAAGTTAAGGATTGCCCAAAATTATTTGGTACCCAAGCAGGTCCAGGCCCACGGCCTTTCGGATAAAAATTTAAAATTCGAGGAAGGGGCACTTCGCCGAATCATTCTCGATTACACCCGGGAAGCCGGCGTGCGCAACTTAGAGCGGGAGATCGCCAATATCTGCCGGGGGATAGCCAGGCGGGTGGCTGAAGGTCAGGAAGATTTCACCATCATCAAAGCCGAGGATGTGCCTTCCTACCTTGGTCCGGTAAAATTTTTCTCTGAAGTGGCTGAACGGACCTCCGAGCCAGGGGTGGCCACAGGCTTAGCCTGGACCCAGACGGGCGGAGAAATTCTCTTTGTCGAGGCCACCCGGATGAAGGGCCGCAAAGGCTTCTCTCTCACAGGTCAACTGGGAGACGTGATGAAAGAATCTGCCCAAGCCGCCCTGAGCTACGTGCGCAGCCGAGCTAAGGCTTTGAAGATTCCCGAGGACTTCTTCGACCACAGCGACATCCACATCCACGTCCCCGCGGGCGCCATTCCCAAGGACGGCCCATCTGCAGGCGTGACTATGTACACAGCCCTTACCTCTCTGCTAACCGGAAAACCTGTGCGCGGCGACGTAGCCATGACCGGAGAGATCACTCTGCGGGGTCTCGTGCTGCCTGTGGGTGGAATCAAAGAAAAAGTCCTGGCGGCCAAGCGCGCTGGCATCACCACGGTGATTTTGCCCAAAAGAAACGAAAAGGATCTGGAAGAGGTTCCTGAGCCGGTGAGAAAAGATATGAAGTTCCACTTCGTCCAGCGGATGGACGAGGTCATCCAACTCACTCTTAAGGATAAAGTAAAAAAGTAAAAAGGCCTCTCTTTGCCGGAGGCCTTTTCTTCCAGAAACCTGACCTGAACGGTTGGGGATGCCCTATCCCCTCCCACAGGAAGGGGCGGGGAAATGTATGGGAGTTTCTGTGAGAGGGGAAGGGCGGGGGACGAAAAAAAGATCATGGACCATGATTTTGGGGTTCCTGGTATTCAAAAACTTTCCCCTGATAGTTCCTTAACACCATCTTTCCTTTATCCTGGGAGATCACGTAGGTCGGCCCCACGGGAATTTTTCCTCCACCTCCAGGCGCGTCGATGACAAAGCTGGGAACGGCATAGCCCGTCGTATGGCCACGGAGTTTTTCGATGATATTGATGCCCACGGCAACAGGAGTGCGGAAATGTTCCGTGCCCATGGCCAGATCGCATTGGTAGATATAATAGGGACGGACGCGGATCTTCAGCAACTCATGCATCAGACGTTTCATGACCGTTGACCGGTCATTGATTCCTCTCAGCAGCACGGTCTGGCTCCCCAGAGGAATTCCAGCCTCAGCCAGCATGGCGCAGGCCCGGCGCACCTCTTTGGTGATTTCCTTGGGATGGCTGAAATGGATGCTGATCCACAGGGGATGGTATTTCTTCAACATGGCCGCCAGCGAGAGGGTAATCCGCTGGGGAAGCGTTACCGGTACCCGCGTTCCGATGCGGATAATCTCCACATGGGGAACCCTTTTCACCCTGGCAATAATTCCTTCCAGATGGTCGTCTTCCAGAAGCAGGGGATCGCCTCCTGAGATCAAGACATCGCGAATCTTTTTGGTAGCCTGGATGTAGGCCACTGCCTCATCCAGTTCTTCCTCGGTGATACATTTCTCGCTTGAGCCGACCAGTCGTCTGCGCGTACAGTACCGACAGTAGACTGCGCATTTGTCCGTTACCAGAAGAAGTACGCGGTCTGGATACCGGTGAACGAGCCCCTGGACCGGGGAATTTTCATCCTCCGCGCAAGGGTCGAAAAGGTCATGGGGGGAGAGATGAAACTCTTGCATGGTGGGGATGGCCTGTCGGCGGATGGGACAGCTGGAATCATTGCGGTCCATCAGCTTGGCAAAATAGGGTGTGATGGCCGTGGCCATTCTGCCCTTGGAAGCTTCAATAGCCTCAATTTCTTCTTGGCTTAAATTCAAGATAAGCTTGAGCTGCTCAGCTCTGGTAATACGATGCTTCAGCTGCCATCGCCAATCATCCCATTCCTCCTGGGTGGCATCTTTCCAAGGATTGGGTTGGTGTTCCTCCTCCACAGGAGGTCCGGCTTCTTCCTTACTGATGGATCTGAATGGCTCCCTTGGGAGCTCGATACTGCCAGCGACGCTCATGATTTCCTCTCCAGGTCAAGAAGTTTTGGACTTTGCAGCTCTTCCATGGCTTTTTGGTAGGCAATCTTGTGTTTGAAGCCGCTCTGCAAATACTTCCAGATCAATTCCAGCTTTCTAAAATCTTCTTCGCTATATTCCCTCGCTTCCAGTTCTCCCATAGGAATCCGCTTTGGCTTGATGTATCCCTTTTGTTCCAGGTAATAGAGCTTATGCCTCGGAATATTTAGTTTTTTTAAAACATCGGAAGTCCTCACCGCTAAACTCCAGGGGACGTCAGCTTTGATGAAAAAATGACGTTGGTAATATAAATCTATAATTATATTCAAATCTGTTTTTGTACAGTTATCAAAAATAAAAAAATTTGTCAAGAAAAAAATTTAGTTTTTTCAAATTTTTTTACACCTCAAGTCTATCTGCCCCCCGAAAAAATTTCCCTTTCTTAAAATTTATCCTTAAATACCGCTCCAGTTCCCGCAGAGGTTACCATTTGAGCATACCGGGCGGCGTACCCGGACCTGATCTTTGGCTCTGGCATTCTCCACTTTTTCCTTCTTTTCCGAATTTCTTCCTCATTTACCAAGAGACTAAGTTTTTTCTTCGGGATGTCAATGCAGATCCGATCTCCATTTTTTACCAGAGCGATCAATCCTCCCTCAGCAGCTTCCGGCGAAACATGCCCGATGGCTGCACCCCGCGAGCCCCCGCTGAACCTTCCATCCGTGATCAGGGCCACATCCTTATCCAGCCCCATTCCCACGATCGCCGAGGTAGGAGAAAGCATCTCCGGCATTCCTGGGCCTCCTTTGGGCCCTTCGTAACGCACGACCACGATGTGCCCTGGCTTAACCTTACCTTGGAGAATCGCGGCCATCGTTTCTTCTTCAGAATCGAAGACGATGGCCGTGCCTTCATTCACCATCATCTCTGGAGCCACAGCGGACTGCTTGACCACCGCTCCACCAGGGGCCAGGTTTCCCCGCAGGATGGCAATGCCCCCTTCCCTATGGTAAGGATCATGGACCGGCCTGATCACCCCATAGTCTTTGACTCTTACCCCCCTCAAATTCTGCCCCACGGTCTTTCCAGTTACAGTCATGGCCGTCTTATCGATATTCCCCAGCTTGGCCAATTCACTCACCACTGCCTGAACACCGCCAGCTGCATCCAGATCTTGGACGTGATGGGGACCGGCAGGGCTGAGGAAACAAAGGTGGGGTGTCTGATCGCTTACCTTATTAAATAGATCCAAGTCCAATTCAATCTTCGCCTCATGGGCGATGGCTGGGAGATGTAAAACTGTGTTGGTCGAACACCCTAAGGCCATGTCCACGGCCATGGCATTCTTGAAAGCCTCCAGAGTAGCGATGTCTCTCGGGCGGAAGTTGCTCTTCCAGAGATCCATGACTTTCATCCCAGCCATTTTGGCCAGGCGCATGCGCGCCGCCATCACTGCCGGGATCGTGCCGTTCCCGGGGAGGGCCATGCCCAAACCCTCAGAGAGACAATTCATGGAGTTGGCTGTGAACATACCTGCACAGGAACCGCATCCTGGGCAGGCACATTCTTCCAGTTCTTTCAGCTGGGCGACCGTCCATTCTCCTCGGGCCACTCGGCCTACGCCCTCGAAGACCCCGATCAAATCCACTTCTTTCTCCCCAAATTTTCCAGCCAGCATGGGCCCACCACTGATCACGATGGAGGGGATATTCAGCCGCATGCACGCCATGAGCATTCCCGGAACGATCTTGTCGCAATTAGGAATCAAGACCAAGGCATCGAAGGGATGAGCCATCGCCATGACTTCTATGGAATCAGCGATCAACTCCCGGCTGGAAAGGGAATATTTCATGCCCTCATGGTTCATGGCAATGCCGTCACACACGCCAATGGTCGAAAACTCCAAGGGGGTCCCCCCGGCCAGGCGGACTCCAGCTTTCACGGCTTCGGCAATCTTATCCAGGTGGATATGTCCGGGAATGATTTCATTGGCTGAGTTGACGATGCCCACCATGGGTCTGCGGATTTCTTCGTCCGTCAAACCCATGGCCATAAAAAGGGAGCGGTGAGGGGCTTTCTCCAATCCCTTCTTCATCAAATCACTGCGCATGCCCTGACTCCTTTTCCTATCCCTTTGCTCGTCTGAAGTTCTCCCGGAAGATCTTCCAGGAATTCTCTTCCTGCCTCAGGATCAGATTCTTTTGCCCTGTACTTTTGAGTCCATCGGAATGGTAAGTCTGACGGAAGGAAACCAGGATCTGACTACCGCTTTCTTCCACTTTCACGTCTTCGACAGAAACCTGGATCTGACGGTACAGCTCATTCAAGTTTTTCTTATGCTCCCGCCATTGCTCCCAGCCTTTCCCTTGGCCTCGGAAGGCTTTGGAGTAACAATCCATATATCGGCTTAGGTCCTTTGTTTCCCAGGATTGTTTCCAGGTTGCCAGGAAGGCCTGAATCTCCGGGAACTTCTGGGAAAGGTCCCGATCTGGCCTTTCTGCAGAAGCCTTGGCAGTGGCCGGGGAAAATTCAGCTTCGCCTTTAGGGGGAGCGGTCTTTGGTGACAGGAAAGCCACGAGAATACTCTCGGAGATCGGGGGCGCAGTTTCGCCGCCGCGGTGGATACTCCATTCCTCCCCGATGATTTTCCAGTCCCCCCCCTCCGGTGTAAAATAAAGTCGCTTGGTCCCTTCGTTGAAAAAGCGGTCGGATCGATAGCTCTGGAAAAATACACTTATTAGATTTTGGTTATGCTTGAGGATGATGGGGGAGTCGATATCAATCTGGATGGTCTTGTACTGACGGTTCAGGCGATCTTTATAATTCCGCCAACCCTTCCAATCCAGGCCCCGGCAGCGAAAATTTTCAGAGTAGAACGACATGTAGCGGTCGAGCTCTTTAGTCTCCCAAGCCCCTTTCCATTCCCAAAGGATCGCCTGCAGGCGCTCCCGCTCTCTGATCAGTTCTTTAAACGATGTGTAAACGATTTTCTCTTCGATGATGATCGGCGTCTGCCTAAAGCGGATGTACTGAGAAAGTTCCACTACATCCCGGTTATCCAGAACGATGCATCCATTGGTGCTGTTCGGGGCCAGGGGTTTGTCGGTACCATGAAGCCAGATTCCATCCCCTTTATTGAAATCGATCCGGTCGAGAAAATTGGGGTAATCTATGGGAAAGGCGCGGATCCCATACATGGAAGAAAGATTTTGGCTCTCGATCACCCGGGTAAAGAAATACACCCCTTCGGGTGTCCGCTTGTCCCCCCGTCTCTTTTTTCCTCCTGTCTTTTCTCCTGTTGCAGAAACGAAGGTCTTGATCAATCTCGGAACGTCAGCGTCCTGCCTGTAGAGATGCAGGCGTTGCTCTGACTTATCGACCAGCATAGCATAGCTGGGAACCTGATTGCCAAAATGCAGAAGACTTGCGGGAACCTGAAGGGGAGGATCCTCTGGGGGTCTCTTTAATTCCGAAAAAGCTGGAGGGGCAAAAAAGAAGGATAAAAAAAGGAATGAGAGAATATGAGCCTTAAACCCGGGGGCCACCAATTTTCCTATCTCAGCTTCCGCTCCCATTCCTTTTCACCCCTGAACCGGTTCCGTTCAACTTTTTGGCCAAAAATTTAATGAATTTTACGGAATTTGTCAAGATTAATCAATGTGGAGTTTCCTGAGTTTTTATCCGAAATCAAAGGAGAGCTGGAAGTCGTCAAGATTTTTAGGTTTGATTCCCCGCAAAGCTGTCTTATCTGGGAAAAGTAGATTATAGATTCCATCCGCGATGGCGTAATTAAAAAAACTCGGAACCCCAAAAAATCTCTTCGACACTAAAAAGATCCTCTCTACCAACATCTTCAATTTAATGCTCTGGCCTAGATAAACCGAGGCGAAATAAGATACGGCCAAGACAAGGACCACGAGGTTGCGAATGCTAATATAGCTTTGCACCCGCAGATCCTCCAAATTATAACACTGCTTAATGTACCGATAAGACTCATCACACCGCCAGCGGGCCAAATAATACTCCACCATCCTCCAAACGCTCTCCTTCTTATGACACTCGACCGGACAACTCGTTAAAAGCATCATGGGCTTTAGCCCAAATCCCTTGACCACCACCAAATAAAGCTTATGCCGGGGGTGTGCAGGAAGCTTCACCGCAATGGCATTGTACTGCACGGTCCTCTTCCTCTCCCTCCCCTCTTCATAAACAATCAAAACCGTCTCATAGGGTGTCGGCAACACCTGGGCTAAATCCACACAGTTCTTCCTCTTCCCCCGATGAAGCAAATCCCGCTCCTCTAACCGAATCACAAACCGCTGAGCCTTCTGCTGGCCAAGATATTTCCCATAAATGACCCCCCGGTCTCCACCCCGGTCTATGGCATGAATCCCGCGGTCCCCTAAATGTTCAAAAATCTTATCGATCACCTTGAAAATCTGAGAATTCTCACTCTGCACATCTTGGGCTAAAAAAGAATAAGCTTCACAGTATAGCGGAATGACCCTCTTCGACTCAATATCCGTCGCCACAGCTTTACATAAGGGGTACCCCTGACCGATCTCATCCTCGCTCCCATCGCGCACCCGCCCCAAAAACTCCATCTTCTTGGCATACTTCTTCTGCAAATCCCCAGGATCGATGGCAATCACCATGTCATCCGTAACCTTGGAAGCCCCCAGCCGACAAATCTCATCATTAACCCCCTCCGTGAAATCTACATCATCTAAGTTGCGCGATAACCGATCCTCGGTCTTGATCAAAAGCTGATCCTCTTTGAGCGTCCGGGCTATATTGCTTAACTTCACATCCTTGGAGGCCTGAATCCCATAAACCACCTCCTTGATCAACCGCCGCTTGGCCTTTCTAAACCGCTTAGAAATGATTCCTGAGAATTTTGAAAGCTGGGCCTTTAAACTCCCTACAGTCCTGGATTCTGCGTTCATAGCTCCTCTATTTCCTCGCTAGATAAGCTTTTTCTCATCATAGAGGATATTTAACTCAGGAATCTCTACTTATTCTCCAAAAACCACCCCTCCCACTTGCGATTTCTAATTTATCCAATCATCTAAACCATTTAGACACTTTGCCCTTAAAAAACTCAGGAAACTCCACTAATCAATTCCTTAATCAATTATTTATTCCGCTTGCTGCCAACCTGCTTTCTAAAAAGGCCAGTGATGGCGAAATCCCCAAAAGCGGCCTTCCAGCCAGACCCATAAAGAATCATTAAAATTATCGGCCAAATGGGAGCCTATCATTAGGAAAAAACTTATGCCCCTGGCTCGCTTCCAGGAGCCCAGCAGTCCGGAGCTCGAAAATCGCGATGGGTAATCACTTCCATTTCGGCCTCGATTTTTTCGAGGATCCACCCGTTGTGATTGGTATTTCGCAGACCTCGGTCCATTTATTGCTGTTAATTTCCAGCTTCTGGAAAGATTGTAATTGGGTAGATGATCCCTAAATATCACTTCCTCCTTCTGCTCACCGTACGCCCGAAATTTGGTTCCCACCGCTCAAAGTCTACGGTTTGGGCAGGTAAGCTGCAACGCCTCTTTGGATCTCTAATTTTCACATGGGAGTAAAGAATGAAAAGGTGTCAAGCCTTGACAGGCTGACCGAGAATTAGTTTTTTGATTCTTTTGAAAGAAATCAGTTCCCACTTTATTGAACAAAGCTATAATGCGGCCATTCAGAGAGTTGATGTGTATCGGATACAATCTCTGGAAGATCTTCCGATTTAAGATGGCTATGGTGACAGGATAAGGGGAAATGCAAGGATATAAGGCCCTTGGCGCTAATCTCTTCCTTATTGGTTCTTTAAAGAATCTGATCAAGGGGAATAGAATTTAGTTTTTCCCAGGCCAGATGATCTTTTCTGAATATTCTCGGTCAGCCTGTGTAGGCCTGACCCCATCTGTAGATTTTCTCATTGACTCCCCTTGAGATTTTGGGTAACCTAATTTGATAGATTAAATGGGGGATCGTTCAATGGTAGGACGACGGACTCTGACTCCGTGAATCAAGGTTCGAATCCTTGTCCCCCAGCCATGGAACTGAACAGGGTTTCGCTCGAACCGAGTGAAACCCTTTTTAATTAGCTGGAAGGTAAACCTCAAATCCCCCCTTCGCTCCCCTTTAGCAAAGGGGGGTTGGGGGGATTCGAGGGTATTTTCTATGTAATTCTCTGTGCGCTCTGTGGTTTAGATTGGTTTACTTTTTCTCTTTCTCCGCGATCTTCGCCCAGGTATCCCTCAAAGTTACCGTCCTGTTGAACACCAGAGATTTGTCCGAAGAATCAACGGGATCTATGCAAAAGTAACCGACTCTCTCAAACTGGTACCGGCTTCCGGGTGCCCCGCTTGCCAAGCTCGGTTCCACACGGCAGGACCTTAGAACTTCCAGGGAATTGCGATTCAGATATTCCAAAAAATCAGGACCTTCCTCCAGCGGATTGGCCACTCGGAACAGACGGTCGTAGAGGCGCACTTCCGCCGGGAGAGAATGGGACGCCGAAACCCAGTGAATGGTTGCATCGACCTTTCGCCCGTCGGGAGCAAACCCGCTTCGGGTCTCCGGATCATAAGTGCAGTGTACTTCGACCACTTCGCCTGTTTTGGGATCCTTCATAACGCTTTCACATTTAATAAAATAGCCGTAACGGAGGCGAACCTCACGGCCAGGAGCCAGACGGTAGAACTTTTTCGGTGGATTCTCCAGGAAATCCTCTTGCTCGATATATAGCACACGGGAAAAAGGAACCTTTCGGAATCCCATCACGGGATTCTGGGGGTGGTAAGGGCAATCGAACTCTTCAACTTGGTCTGCCGGGTAGTTATCGATGACTACGCGGAGGGGGCGCAGCACGGCCAGAACGCGGGGAGCCCTTTCATTCAAATCCTCCCGGATGCAGTTTTCCAGCAGAGACACATTCACGATGCTGTCATTCTTAGCCACCCCGATCCGTGCACAGAAGTTACGGATCGCCTCGGGGGTGTAGCCCCTCCTCCGTAATCCTGACACCGTAGGCATCCGAGGATCGTCCCATCCGGAAACATATCTTTTTTCAACCAATTCGATCAGCCTTCGTTTGCTCAAAACGGTGTAGCTAAGATTGAGGCGGGCAAACTCGATCTGTTGGGGATGGTACACCCCCAACTCGTCCAGAATCCAGTCATACAAGGGACGGTTGTTTTCAAACTCCAGTGTACAGATCGAATGGGTGATCCCCTCGATGGAATCGGATAGGCAGTGGGCAAAGTCATACATGGGATAGATGCACCACTGGGTGCCCGTCCGGTAGTGGGGCTCCTTTTTGATCCGGAAGATGACCGGGTCGCGCATGACGATGTTGGGGGACGCCATGTCGATTTTGGCGCGCAGGACGTGCATTCCCTCCTCGAACTGCCCTGCCCGCATGCGCTGGAAGAGGCCCAGGGTTTCCTCCACGGAACGATTCCGGTAGGGACTGTCTTTTCCGGGGCGGGTCAGCGTTCCCCGGTACTCCCGAATTTCATCCGGGCTCAGGCTGCATACGTAGGCCTTGCCTTTTTGAATGAGCTGGATGGCGTATTGGTAGAGCTGTTCATAGTAATCGGAGGCGTAGAACAGCCGATCCTCCCAGTCAAACCCCAGCCATCGGACGTCCCTTATGATCGAATCCACATATTCCTGGCTTTCTCCGCTCGGGTCCGTATCATCCATCCGCAAATTGCAGGATCCGCCATACTGGGTGGCAATCCCGAAATTGAGAGATACAGACTTCGCGTGCCCAATATGAAGGTAGCCATTAGGTTCCGGAGGAAACCGAGTCGCCACCCTCCCGCTGAACCTATTAGTTCTAATGTGTTCGTTAATGATGTCCCGAATAAAGTCGGTTGGAGGGGGTGCTTGAGTTTGAGTCATATTTTAGCTTTCAGCGCAGACTCCTAATATCCCTCAATTATACTGTAAGTGCGTTGCCTATACTTTTATTTTTAAGCTGATGCTAAAGCCTCTGGCTGTACACCCTGGATAACAACCTTCACCCCCAAGACCCTGGCCACATTCTCGACGAATTTGGCCTCCAATTTTTCCCGTTGTCCTCGGATGATGGATTCATAAATTCTCTTCATTTGACCCACGGCGTCGGCATTGATTTGAAAATGGATCCTTGTTCTATCAGGGCCGATCTCCTCAAAATCTAAAAGGATGTGCAACTTCGTTTTCGTTTCCCCACCCACTTTGCCAAATGCCTTGGTCACCTCTCCAGGCTCGGTTTCACCTCTGGCCTCAAGATGCCGATTATCCCTTCGTTCGGTTATCGCTACCCGAGCTCTGCTGTCGAGAGGAATCAATCCCAGCTTTAAACGCAACTCGCAATCTACTGTATTATCGTCGATGACCTGAAAGCTTTTACATGTGGGTACACATCCGGCAATAGAACTCACGTCGTTGAAAAACCTCCATATGGTCCTAATATCCTTATCCGCAGCCAGGACGTTCTCAATCGTTATCACCCTTTGCCTCCCTTTAGCCTCTTCGCCATTTCGCCTTTTTGTATTTGCTCAATTGCCTCTGTACTACTTACGTTCAAACTTTGAAAATTTTGTTAACCTGAATCCTGCGTGACTCTTATATGGCTCAAAGAACGGTTGAATCGTAAGTGAACGAAAATCAAGAGTATTTTTAATAGTTCATTTTTTTGATATTTGTCAGAATTTGCAAAAA
>Ga0315312_1002308_pt1 | contig 13351 bp, 11 predicted proteins | sample TDP7_MG_FD_203629 | JGI IMG/M metagenome (GOLD analysis project Ga0315312, IMG submission 203629) | Freshwater sediment microbial communities from Lake Towuti, South Sulawesi, Indonesia - TDP7 | ecosystem: Environmental > Aquatic > Freshwater > Lake > Sediment | place: Indonesia: South Sulawesi... | reverse complement strand
GTCTACTTCGTCTCCCTCCTCTGTGTGAGGGGCCTCAGCCGCCTCCGGGAGCACTACGCCGACGCCTACTCTGCCTACGTGACCGGGTCACCCCGCTGGCTCGAGAGCGGCCTCACCAAGATCGCCTACGGCCTCTCCCTAGCACCGGAGCCACCCCACGGAGCCCGGGCGCTGTACATCGGCGACCCCGCCCTGGCCCGGCAGGAGTGTCAGGGGATCGTGGAGCGGAAGGCGGAGTACGACCTGGACCGGGACGGCGTCCTCGACGAGAGGGAGCTGGAACTCGCCATGGAGAGGGAGGCCGAGTCCACATGGACCAGGATCCACACCAGCCTCGCCACCCACCCGCCCACCTACCGGCGCATCCTCCTCCTGCGCGAGATCGATGAGGAGATGATTAGCGGCCGGTACACCAGCGACCGCATCTACACCCGGATCTAGAGGCGCTCCACAGCATCCTGTAAAAGCTGAGGAAGGCCGGGGGTCTCATCCTTCTCTGCGCTGTGCTGGTAGTCCCGTTGATCCAGGGCTCCGCCATCTTTAGCCGAAGACTGTTGATCTCTCCCCGTGGACTACGGGGGGCAACACAGTCCATGAATTCGAATTGCAGATTGATTTTGCTGATGGGGACGTTGTGCCAAGCGTCTGGGAATGAAAGGACGTAATACACATTTTTAGAGTTGAGCCAAATCCGGTGGAAAAGAAACCGTGTTTAACATGGAAGGGACGGGCATCTCCAGCCGTCAACCAAAACCTTGTGGAGGCAAACGATTTATACTTCTGACAGCTTCTTTTGGGATATGAAACACGTCCTGATAAGGGCCTTCGATCTTCCCAGCGCTTGGTACAAGGCGGTGAATCTAATTTATTCGGAGGGCGAGATCTTCAAGATTGAGAGGGGCTCCGAGGTCACGTCAAGTAAGAAGCTCTCGGTTACCCTAGATATAGAGCACCCCGAGCAACGGCCCCTGGTGGACGAGAAGGCCCCCTGCGACATCAGGTACGTGGAGCAGATCTACCTCTCCTACCTCTTCCTGACCGAGAAGAGCCCGGACGAGAGTTACACCTACGGGGAAAGGCTGAGGAAACCCGTGGACCAGATAGAGACCGTGGTGAAGAGGTTCAAGGAGTTCAAGGGCGACCGACAGAACACCATGGTCCTGAGGCTGCCCCAAGACCTGCATTTGGCGGACCCGCCGTGCCTGACCGTCATCGACACGGAAGTATCCGAGGACCGGCTTCACTTCTTCCCCTACTTCCGCTCATGGGACTGCTACGCCGGTTTGCCGGCCAACCTGGCGGGGCTGCAGATCCTGAAGGAGCACATGGCCGGGGAAATAGGCGTAAAGCCCGGCAAGACCGTCGCCTACTCAAAGAACCTCCACCTATACGAGAGACAGTTCGAGTTCGTTGAAAAACTGCTGGGTGAAAAAACCAAGCACGAGAAATGGTGGAAAGAGGTAAAGGAATGAACTGACCTACATCCAGAAAATGTTTTCCGCCCCTAGGCAGAACCTGCATTTCCACTCGGAGCCGAGGATTGCAGATAACAAGCGTATTAAGCGGCTCAAGACAAGTTTTCCGCGCGTTGGGGCTGAATTCGACCTCATATGGGGCATTTACGCGCGCACTCGACTCTCGCTAACCTCGAGACACGGTTCCCGCTCAGCGCCTTCTTTATGAGACCCAGGCTCTTGAGGGCGTTTTCCCTGGGGCAAGTCTCCTAGGTGGGCTAACCCAGCAGGCTTCTCAGGTGTTGGGCGTCCTCCCTCAGGATTCTCCTCCGCTCTTCGGGTGGGAACCTGCCCAGAGACTCGTCCTCGATGGTGAGGTCTCGGTTGTAGCCCGCCTTCCTGAGGGCCTCGGTGACGCACCTGAGGTCGAGGTCCCCCTCTCTCAGGGGCGCCATGACCACCTGTCTCGGCTCCCTCCTCGCGTGTTTGGCCTCTGCCACGGCGTTCTTGACGTGGGTGTGCCCAACGGCGCCGGCGAACTCGTCGACGATCTCATAGACCTCCCGGAGGGGGTACCCGAACCAGTAGAAGTTGCCCGTGTCCAGGGTCAGGCCGAAGTGCTCAGGGCCCACCTCCCCCAGGAGCCTACGGAGGAACTCCCGGTCGTTGCAGATCAGACCGTGGTTCTCCACGGCCAGGGAGACCCCCAGTTTACCGACGCGTTTCAGACACTCCTCCACGCTGGAGGCGGCCCTCTCCACGTACCTGTCCAGCGTGAAGTCGGGGGCCTTCCGCATGAGTGCGTTGATCCTGGCCACCGTCACGCCCAGATCTGCGGCGACCTCGCACGCCCTGGCCACGTAGTCGACCTCGCCCACCACGTCCTCCCTCATAAAGTCGTTCTGAATAAGGACCGCGCAGAGGGAGACCCCCCTCTCTTCAAGCTCGCCCGCCAGGGCTGAGCGCTCCTTCTTGGCGGAGAGGTTGAAGCCCAGCTGGGTGGAGAGGTCCCGGTTGATGAGCATCTCAAGGCTCCTTATCCTCAGCTCCTCCAGCCCCTGAAAGACGGACTCGAAGCCGGCCCGCATCAGGACGGCGTCCCTGCACGCCAGAAACAAGGCTGAGACCACGAGGTCAGTAACGGCATCGCCTCTTAATACTTGCGTATGCGGGTCCCCCGCGCTTAGACGACCCCCACTACGTAGAGGAGCACTGGGGGCTCCGGTGTGAAAACTGCACAAGGCTTATCTACATTTGAAAACAGAGACGCCTCACTACTGCAAGGTCAAGAGGTAGGTTGTCTTGGCGAAGCCTGTGAAAAAGGCCATGGTGATCGGGCTGGACGCCCCCATCCCCCCGAGGATCTACAAGTACGCCAAGGAGGGGAAGCTCCCGACGATCGGGAGGCTCATCCGGGAGGGCGTGTGGGGCGAGAACTGCCTAGTCCCCTTACCCACCATTACGCCGCCCAACTGGACCACCATCACCACCGGGGCCACCCTCGGCACCCACGGCATCACCTGCTTCAACATCCCCACCCCGGGCGCCCCCCTAAACGAGGTCCACCAGGCCTTCAACTCCGCCGAGGTCAGGGCGGAGCGCATGTGGACGGCCGCCGAGAGGGCCGGTAAGAGGACCATCGTCCTGAACTATCCAACGACCTGGCCCCCCACCGTCAAGATCGGGTACCAGGTCGGCGGCGCCGGCCTCAGCGTCAACGAGTGGAGGTGCGGCCTCCACGGCGAGCCCCAGCCCATGAGAGAGATATACGCCACCCTCGCCCAGGCCCAGGTATTCACCACGGAGGCCCTGATGGAGGCAGGCGGGGTCAAGATGAGGAAGGCCTCCGGCTGGAGGAACATGCCCAAGGCCTCAGAGTATCTGGAGGCCGACCTGAAGCTCCAGTATAACGCGCCCAGGTACCGGGTGGAGGACAAGACCTGGCACATGCTCGTGATGGACACGAAGGGAAAGGGATACGACCGGGTCCTCCTCTCGGAGACGAAGGACGCGGCCAAGGCATTTGCCTCCCTCTCCGTCGGCGAGTGGACCGGGAACGTCGAGGACGTCTTCGAGACCGAGCTGGGGCCGAAGAGGGCGGCCTTCCGCTGCAAGCTGCTGGCGCTTTCCGAGGACGCCGAGGAGTTCCGGCTCTTCGTGACGCCCATCTGCGCCCTGAGCGGCTGGTCGTACCCCGAGTCCCTGGCGGAGGAGATCAAGTCGAAGGACGGGCTGCCCATGCCCATCCAGGGGGCCTTCGCCCTCGGGCTGTCGGACTCGGAGACGATCAAGGAGGCCATAGAGCTCCACCACGCCTGGCTGGCGGACGCGGCGGTCTACCTCCTCCGGAACAAGCCTTGGGACCTCTACTTCATGCACGCCCACTGCCCCGACACCATGCACCACCGCTTCGCCACCCAGATGGACCCCGCCACGGCCAAGAGCCCCGAGGAGGCCGAGCACTGGCAGGGCGTCGAGCTGGCCCTCTACCAGAGCCTAGACAGGATGATCGCCAGGATCCTCTCGGCGGTCGACGAGGAGGAGACCCTGATCATCATGACCTCCGACCACGGGGCCAAGGCCTCCACCCACCGGTTCACCGCCTTCATACCGCTGGCACAAGCCGGCCTCCTATCCTTCAAAGGGCCGGAGCCAGGACCACGCGGGGCCCAGGCCGGCGCCCCCCTTGCACGCCTCGCGCGCCAGATAGACTGGGCGAGGACGAAGGCCGTGCAGGTCGGGTCCTGCCACATCTACGTGAACCTGAGGGGCCGGGACCCCGACGGGATCGTGGAGCCCGGGGAGGAGTACGAGCAGGTCCGGGACCAGGTCATCAAGGCCCTCTACGAGTACACGGACCCGGAGACCGGGAAGAAGCCCTTCACCCTGGCCCTCCGGAGGGAGGACGCCCGGATCATCGGCCTCCACGGCGACCGGGTCGGAGACGTGGTCTTCGCCATCAGCGGGGATTTCGGAGGCCAGCACGGACCACACCTGCCCACCACCGAGTGGGGCATCGGCTCCCTCAGGGGGCTACTCATCATGAAGGGGCCGGGAGTCAAGAGGAACTACATCATGAAGCGGACCGCCTGGCTCATGGACATCGTCCCCACCATCTGCCACCTCATGGACCTCCCCGTGCCCCGGGACGCCGAGGGGGCCATCCTCTACCAGGCCCTCGAGGACCCCGACGCCAAGCCCAAAGAGCTACGGCGCCTGCGAAAAGAAGGCCGTTGACCCTCTAGTGGTCGCTGCCCTCGGGATCTCCCCATCTCCATCCACTATGTTTCCATCCACTATGTTTAATCCCCTTGTACCAGCCTGGAAGGGCCTGCCCTCACTTATGCACGTATTTCCCAGCCTTCGATAGCCCTTTCTCCGCAGTGCCACCATGGCCGTGACCGTGGCACTACCATGGATCTCGGGTTCTCAAAGCATATAAGGGGAGATGGTGACGGTGGGCGGTGGCGATATGGCGTTGGAGCTCAGCCGCCAGAGGGCGCGGAGGAGCGTCCTCAACCGATTCAAGTACGTGAGGACATGCGTGTTGGCCAGGGAACTCTGCCTCTTCGTCCGCATCAACCGGGCGTTGTTTGACGCCGAGGATGCCCAGGAGCACTGCGCGTTCATATCTAGGCTCTGCAGTGAGGCGGGGTGTGAGGAGGCCAGCGCGCTCTGTGCAAGGGCGGCCAAGACTGCGACGGAGAGCGAGGCGGAGTACCTCAAGTTCTGTGAGCAGAGTTGCCAGAAGTGCGGTGAGTCCAGGCGGCCCGACCGCTTGTCCGCGATGCCCCAAGAGAGAGCCGTGTACGTCGCCTAAGGCGCCTCTCGATCTCCCTGTGCGGTGCCGGTCCAAAAACGGCCCTACCGGCAGGAGAGGCACGGCTACAGCATGAGACAGATCACCGAGACAGCCTTCTCAACCCCCAAAAGGCGTTTCGGAAATCTGTAAGGACTCTGAGGCCGGTCTACGCCTTCCAAGGGACGCCCATCAAATGCTTCGTCTACAAACTACTGACCTGGTACAGGCAGAGGCCGACCAATCCACGACAAAGCCCTAATGGAAAGGCATCAAAATAACTGAAAGACCTACGCAACAAAGCAGCGGGAGAAGCTTTGCTTCAAAAACCGCCGGGAAATCAACCTCATTTCTAACCTATTTATACCCCCGTCCCCCTGGTGTCCTGCGGGAGAGAAAAGTTTAAAAACCGACCAACGAAGTTTATTCCCGAAACTCCGGAGGTGAAGCGGGGTGTCTTGCAGCAAAGCCGAGAAGAAAAAGAAGAAGAAAGGGTCTGGTTGCGGAGAGTAACCCAATTCCCGACCATTTTTTTTGTAACCCCACTTTCCAACAACCTTAAAGCTATATGACGTCGATCATCTTTCTCCACTTTAAGCCTTTTAGTGGGCGGTTGGGTGCTCCCTGAGCCGCTGGCCAACGGGGGATACACCAGGGCCGCGGTGGACCGAGAGCGGGCTCTTCGCACTTTAACGCCTCAACGCAGCACCGACATCCCAAAGACTTGAGGCTTCGGAGTCACCTCTCCGCGGCAAATTCTGACAGATGTCACCGGACATACATACCGAAGATCTGGATCTGAAGTTCACAAGCTGTTTCCCCTCCGAAGAGCAGGGAGCCATAGGGTGAAGAGGTTGATGGACGTGATAATTCTGAGGATGATCGGCCGAAACCCCGTCGGCGGCTGCGATATCATGGCCTCCATCCTAGAGGAGTACGGCGTCTCCCCGAGCCCCCATGCGGTGTATCCCCTCCTGGACCTCCTGGAGGGCGAGGGGCTGATTGAGGGGAGGCGGGAGCGGAGGGAGAAGGTTTACAGCCTGACCGCCAAGGGAAAGGCAGAAATCGAACTCATGAAGGAAGCGTACAAAGACATCTGAAGTCTGAAGCTAACTGACGTCCTCCGCGTTGAATCTGTTCCTCCCCGCGGCCCCGTGACCAGTGAGGAACGGGAACGACATAATATGTTGCAGCGACAAAGTATAAAGCTGACGGAGAGAGCCGGATTAGGGAACGAGCATGGTAGAGGAAAGCGATGTCGTGGGGTTTCTGAAGGACCGTGGGGGGCGGGCCTCTCTGGAGGAGGTCTCTGAGGGCCTGGGGGCGCCGAAGTACGGGCCGAACTCGGTTTACGCCGTTCTTCAATCCCTTAGGTCCAGGGGGCTCGTGGACAGGAGCGGAGAGGCCTGGATCTTGCTGGCCCGCGAGCCCGCCATTTCGGGGGAGGCCGCGCCCTCGGCCCCGACAGAAGAGGAAAAACCGGAGGCGGCGCCCGAGGTGGAGAGGGTGATGAGGGCCGTGGCGAAGACCCTGGCGGAGGCGATGAGGGGGGCCAGGGAGCCGACCGACGAGTGGGAGCTGGCCACGAGGCCCATGAAGACCGAGATCGAGCGGAGGGAGGAGAAGCTGAGCGGGCTGGTCCTTCGGCCGGATGAGGCCCCCGAGGCCAAGAAGCCCCTGGTGGGCCTGGCCACCGGCACGTTCCTGGACCTTGTGTTCCTGAAGCCGGAGGGGGAGCCCCTGGGCGGCCTCCCCATCTGCGGCCAGTTCGCCATCACCGGGCTTCCCGGGGCGGGCAAGTCGATACTGGTGGAGGAGGTGGCGGTGAGGGTGGCGGCCTCCGGCCGGAAGGTTCTCTTCGCCACGGCGGAGGACACCTGGAAGAGCGCGACGCCGCGGTTTGACCTGCAGTCCCGGATGAAGCAGAAGGCGGACATCCTGAAGCTGGACTGGGGCAGGGTCAAGGAGGACCTCTTCGTCCTGGACACGGTGCTGTACCCGGAGCTGAGGGAGTGGGACACCTTCGCCGAGACCTATCGGTACGTGGCCGAGAGGGAGGGCATCGAGCTGGCCATCGTGGACTCGGTGACGGTGCTGGAGGCGTACCGGGGGGCCCTGAAGTACCGGGTGATGGAGCTGGCCCGGTACAACCAGATGCGGGGGATCACGGGCCTCTACGTGAACCAGAGGAGCGCCGAGACCTGGGACTCCTACGACATGGCCGGGGGGATCGGCCTGGCGCACAACCTGGACGGGACGGTCATCGTGGACTACGGGCGGACCTACTGGATGGACCAGGTGGTGGACCTCGACGTGAAGAGGGGCGAGTTCGTCCGGATCGCCCGGGTGCTCGACTGCCGCATGTGCAACTTCGAGCGGAGGAGAATCCGCATAGACATCACCCCCGACGGCTTCATCAGGGTCCTCGAACCCATACCGAAGGCCAAGGACTGATCTCCCCAGACCACCGGGTTTTTGCATTGTCAATCATCAGTCGCTTCATCACCCTTTCCAGCTGGAGGCTCCCTATCAACCGGCACGCGGGTGCGGAAAGAGGAAGGAAGAATTAAGCCCACAACTCTTCTACTGAAGTGAAGAACCTTGACCGTGGTGAAGCCACCCTCCCCCGAGGAGCTCATCAGGGCCTACGGCAGCCTGGAGGCGGCGGTTAGACACTTCCTGGAGTCCGGCTACTCCCCTGAGAGGCTGGAGTGGAGGCTCGGCATCCCATACCACCGGGTTCGCCTCGTCATGGCGGGGGTGGACCTGGTGAACCCGACGTCCTTCTCAGAGGTGGTCGCGTTCTACGACCGTCTCGCCGTGGTGCGGAGCAAGAAGGGGAAGGAGACCGAGCTGGCCAAGTTCTTCCGGCTTCCGGGCCTGGGCCTCGAGGTGAAGACGCGCCTCGCCCTGGGAAGTCCGGCCGAGGAGCACCTGAGGGTGGGCCCCGGGATCGTGGAGCGGGCCATCTGCCTCGCCACCGGGGAGCCCATCCGCCGGGTCCGGGAGCTCCTCGTTGACTACGGGGAGCACGGGGAGGTGGCCTACCTCCTGAAGGGGCCCTCGAAGGCCCAGCTCCGGGCGGAGGAGGTCTACGAGGCCGTGAGGCTCCTGCCGAGGCTCGGGGGAGTGGAGGAGAGGGCCCTCCAGGTCTCGAGCCTGCTCAGGGCCGCTACGCCCGGGGAGGCCAAGTATGTCGTCCGCCTCATCCTCGGCGACCTCAGGCTCGGATACCGCCAGGAGACGGTTATCCGGGCCGCCGCCAGGGCCTACGGCGTCCCGCCGGAGCTCATCGAGGGGGCCTGCGCCATCCTCGGGATCACCGAGGGCATCCTCTTGGCGCCGGAGGGGGAGGCCACCCTCCTGGGGGCGAAGCTGCGGCCGGGGCTGTTTCTGAAGCCCCAGCTGGCCCACCTGTACGAGCCGGACAGGGTGGAGTACCCGGTTCGGGCGGAGCTGAAGTACGACGGGAGCCGCCTGCAGCTCCAGAAGTGGGGGAGCCGGGTCTGGCTGTACTCGAGGAGGGGAATCGAGAAGTCGAAGACCCTGCCCGAGGTCGCCGAGGCCGTGAGCCGGTTCACCGCCCACAGCTGCATCGTCGACAGCGAGGTCGTGGCCGTCGACGGGGAGGGGAACCCCCTGCCGTTCCAGTCGCTGCTGGAGAGGACGGTTCCCAGGGAGCTCTCCCCGGAGGAGCTGGAGGAGGTAAGGGGGAGGGTCGGGGTCACCACCCGGGCCTTCGACATCCTCTACCTGAACGGGAGGGACCTCCGGAACCTGCCGCTCTCGGAGAGGAGGAGGTACCTGGTGGAGGTGGTTCCGGCCGAGTACTTGGCCGAGGGGAGGGACTGCCCGGGCGCGGTGGAGCTGATGGGCTTCTACCAGGAGGCCCTGAGCCGGGGCATGGAGGGGATCATGGTGAAGGGCCTCAACTCTGCCTACGAGTTGGGCCAGAGGACCCACACCTGGCTCAAGCTGAAGCCCGAGAGGGACACCGTCGACTGCACCCTGGTGAAGGCCCTCCACGGGAAGGGCCGGAGGGCCGGGCTCTACTCCTCCTTCCTCATGGCCGTCCGGGACCCCGTGGAGAGGAGGCTCTACACCATCGGCAGGGTCTCCAACCTCCCCGAGGAGGCCATGGAGGCCCTCCGGGGCCTGGTGGAGAAGACGAGGGCCGGCGAGGACGAGGAGGGGGTCTTCGTGAGGCCGTCGGTGGTGGTGGAGGCGACGTACCAGGAGATCCAGGAGACCGACGAGTACACGAGCGGCTTCGCCCTGAGGGTGCCGAAGATCGTGAGGTTCAGGCCGGACAAGGGGGTGGAGGAGATAGACACCATCGAGAAGCTGCGGAAGCTCTACGAGGTGCAGTATGACCGGTACCCCCAGCGCTAGAGGACCGGCTGCAAGACTTAGAAGGCTTTTAAGTTCGGTTCCGTTACCGGAACTGGGGTTCCAGAGGGCCTTGAGGATCCAGATGAGCAGGGTACTCCTCGCGCTGATCATTTTCTCCACGCTCCTCTCGGTGTTCGTCTCGCTCTTCCTCGTGGCCGACGCCGTCTCTCGGTACGTCCGGTCCCTCGGCCCGGGCTCCTGGAGGGACCTCCTCATCCTCCTCTCCGCCCTCCTCGTCTGTGTCTACCTCTTCCTGTTCGTCGTCAGGAGGGGGCCACGCGTAAAGGATATGTTCTCGAAGGCCAAACGTAAGGGGTGGTGATGAACGTGGACAGCGACAAGAAGGGACAGTTGAAGATGGGGGAATTCGCGATCGAGTTGGGCGATGTCAGGCCAGTCTTCAGCAACTTCGCCCAGATCAATCACAAGGATGACGAGTTCTCCTTCACCTTCGTCCACCTGTTCCCCATACCGGGGCAGACGGCCAGGGGCAGCGTCAGGGCGGTGGTCACCCTCACCCCCCAGCACGCCAAGCGGTTCCTCCACGCCCTCCAGGACAACCTCCGCAAGTACGAGCAGAAGTTCGGCGAGGTCAAGCTCCTCGAGGAAACGGAGCCGGGGTCAAGAGTCACCTACCGGGCCTAGAAACAGGGAAAACCCGGACGCCCGCCCTCTCCTGCATCGCATGAGGGGAAGAGGCACAGCCCCAGGAACAGCGCAAGCCAGAGGAGGGCTACCCCCATGTTCCCACCGTGGCCCCTGCTCACTATAAGATCTACGAACCAGAAATCCGTGGAAAGAGCAGCGGTCCACTAGGAGAATCCTCCTCAAGAGCAGAGGCAGAAAAGATTTCGGCCGGTTCAGCCAAACCGTGACAATGCCTAGAGCCTTTTTACAGAGTCCAGCTCAGGAAGAGAGATACATAAACCCTAAGAGGCAAAGGAGGCAATCCTTAAACGAGCGGGCCGAGGACCGATCAAACAAGTTACCACCATGTCTTGGCCTTGGGCATGGCCGACCTCGGTCCGCTCCCCTCCGTTTCCCCCTTCGCGTTTTATCCACCTATCCACCTCAACCAGCCCGCCTGAGGGCGCCGGCCCCGCCAGCCGAGCATGGACCATGGGTTCACAAATTTAAAACTGTGGGAACCCCGCTTCGCCGTGGGATGGTCCGTATGGGGCTGGGTCTCCGCTCCGCGCGGGAGTTCCTCGGCCAGAGGGTGAACATCCACCTAACCGACGGCTCTGTAATCGTCAACGTCCTCCTCACCCAGTTGAGCCGAGACGGAGGGAGGGGCCTCCTCGCCTACCGGGTCCACCGGCGAAGGGCCGGAAACTCGGTGGAGATTCCCCTGGAGGAGGTGGCCTCCCTGGAGAGAGTTCCGAGGGAAGTTCTTCTCTAGCATACGTCGAGCTTGACTGCCTTCACGGCCGGTTCTAGGGCGTAACATGGTCACCGCGCGCGTCTTCTTGGTTGCCCAGGCTGTAGCCCGCCCAAAACGTTGGTTCTCGACAGTGAAGGTCGGAGAAACTGATCCCGTGGTACAAGTTGTACTTTCGGGTGAAAGAAGTTTGTTGTGAGCGTTGGTTCCGGTATCACGTCCAACAGTGTAGCAGGGAGGGCGGAGCGCCTGGAGGCGCCTAGACCAGGGGTGGTGGCCTCCGGAAGGGGGCCTTGCCGGGGGCCCGGAAGTACCGGGGCGCGTAGGGCATCTGGGATGTGGAGTAGTGTTGCTTCTCCTGAAAGCCGAGGCCGACCTCCACGAACTCTGGGAGGGTGCGGTGGACGAAGCCTGGGGTGGGGGTTCCCCACTGGATGCCGACGCAGAGGGGGTCCACGTAGACGTATAGCTGCCTCTCCCCGAGGGTGTAGGAGGCCTCCTTGGGCCTGCCGTGCTTGGGTTGCCAGTATATGCGGAAGGGCCAGAGTTTGCAGGCCCGAGGCTTCATGCTCTGGAGCCCGCAGAGCCAGTGGTCGAAGAACCGGTAGAGGAAGACGCAGGTTCCGTCGGGCCCCTTCCGGAGGGAGGGCCCGTCTACGCGGGGCTCCGTCACCCAGGCACCGAAGGCTCCCACGATCTCCACCCACTCGTTCAGCCGGAGGACCACGTCGAAGCCCCGGCAGCACAACCCGCAGGCGACACAGCTCCAAGAGGCCACCCGCCTCCAGGGAACGGCAACCCTAGACATCGACCGTCAACAAACCCAAGAGTCCACAGCCGCAGTGTATGGAAAGAGCGGCCTTTTATAAGCGTAATCGCCGGTGGACAGACACCCGAGATTACGCAAAAGACAGAGGGATTCAGAGGTGAGGCCCATTTCCGCTAAACCCAGTACACGTGGATCGCGCTCTTCGTGGGAACCGTGTGGGATCGAAGACCGGACACGGCGTCGTATGGAAAAAGCTAAATACCCTAACGCGGTAACTACCTAACTATTTTACCAAAAATAGGCGAACAACGTCCCGAGGAGCCGTACAGCGTTGAAAGAAGAGGAGCTTGCGTTCACGGTTTATGTGCGGGGTGGGGGGAGGGTAACGATTCCGAAACAGGTGAGGGACGCCCTCCGCATCCAGAAAGGGGACCTCATCGTGTGCCGGGTGTCGAAGGTGAGGGCTGCAGGGCGGTGAGTCGGAGGTAGGCCCCGGTGAATCCTATCTACTTGATGGCTACCTGCATCCTGTCCCTCCTTTACTTCTGGGTCACGTATAACGTGCCCATCTTGGCCGTTGGCTTCAAGCGCCTCTGCGGCGGGAACAAGGAGCGAACCCGAAGGCTTGAGAAGGAGGCGTTGCCCGTCTTTTCGATCGTGGTTCCTATGAAGAACGAGGAGAGGGTCGCGGAGAGGGCCCTGAGGGCGCTGTTGAAACTGGACTACCCCCCAGATAGGAGGGAGATCATCGTCATTGAAGACGGGTCGACGGACAGAACGGCTGAGATATGTGCGGGGTTCGCGGAGCGGTACCCGGGCCAGGTGAGGCTGGTCCGGAAACCGAGGTCGGAGGGCAAGCCTTCCGCCCTGAACCACGCCATGGAGCACGCGAGGGGTGAGATAATCGCCGTATTCGACGCCGACAGCGTCCCGGAAAAAGACGCCCTTTTGAAGGCAGCCGGGTACTTCCAAGATCCGATGGTGGCGGCGGTGCAGGGGACCATGTGCTCCATCAACGCCGACGAGAACATGCTGACCAAGTTCCTCTCCTACGAGGAGGCTGCCTGGTTCAGGGCCTACATTCAGGGGAAGGACGCGCTCAACCTCTTTGTCCCCCTGACCGGGAGCTGCCAGTTTGTCAGGCGGAGCGTCCTCGAGAGGGTGGGCGGCTGGGATGAGGACTCCCTGAGCGAGGATGTGGAGATGTCGGCCAAGCTGACGGACAAGGGTTACGGGATAAGGTACGCCCCGGACATTTTTTCGTGGCAGGAGACCCCGGCGAACATACCGCAGCTGATCAGGCAGAGGACGAGGTGGTGCCGGGGTTACATGGAGACGGCGCTGAAGTACGGTAGGCTGATCCGGAGGGTCAACAAGAGGAGTATCGACGCCGAGATCACCCTGATGGGGCCGTACATATTCACCCTGTACCTGGTGGGCTACCTGACGGCCCTCTACTCCTTGTTGACCCCCACCCAGCCCGGGTACGTCTTCACGCTGACGGCCCGCGTCATATCGATGCTCAACGTGGCCACCCTGTTGATTATCGGGTTTGC
>Ga0315312_1002307_pt1 | contig 13359 bp, 14 predicted proteins | sample TDP7_MG_FD_203629 | JGI IMG/M metagenome (GOLD analysis project Ga0315312, IMG submission 203629) | Freshwater sediment microbial communities from Lake Towuti, South Sulawesi, Indonesia - TDP7 | ecosystem: Environmental > Aquatic > Freshwater > Lake > Sediment | place: Indonesia: South Sulawesi... | reverse complement strand
CATTATAAATAACATGATAACCATGATTACTTGTCGAAAATGCGGGAAAGAATTCGAGAACCGAAGTCTTTTAAGTATTCATAAGATTAAAGAACATGGCTATACTAGACAAACATTAGGTCAAAATATCGGTGGATGGAATAAAGGTATTCCATACACGTCAAAAGGCAATAGACATTCCAAAATAACTTTGAAAGAACTTAATAAAAATCCAGAATTTTTGGAAAAAAGACAGATATCCAGACAGAAACATGAAAAAAAAGTACAAGAAAAAGCCAAAGAATATAGAGAAAAAGGCTTCAAAGTTTTCGAGACTTCTAATTACAGTCATCATCGAAGAATTCCAGATTTAATTGTTATCTCCCCAAAAGGAAAAATTATAGCAATAGAACTTGAAAGTTTAAAGATTTACAAACCATCTCTAGAAACATTGAGAAAAAGATATACTAATGAATTAATGACGGAAGGATTTTTTGATGAAGTTATTGTTATACCATTTGTATCAGAAGAAAATAATAAAGAAAAAAATAATAGAGGTGAAGTCCATGTCGGAACCAAAAACTGAAAAAAGCTCTTCTAAAAGAAGGGCTGGAAGGGGAACGCATGGCTCCCTTCACAAAAGCTGGAAAAGTGCGTAGTCAAAGTCAGCCAATAGAATGGCGTTACGATAAGAAAACTGGAGCAAAAGTTTTGAGCAAAACTCGCACTCCTAAAAAAGGTGGAGCATTAAAAGGTGGTTCTCCCAAACATGGTAAACGAAGCCTTATTTCAAGAATTAGAAGGCGTGGTCAATATCGTCTTGCAACTACTTGTCCAGCATGTCGCAGTCGTATCGATATTGGAGCACTTAAATGCTGGAAATGTAAAACAAGATTAGAATGGATTGGAGCTAAACCAAAAGCAAAAGAAAGGAGAACGATGGAAATATGATACGCTTCTACTTGGCAGGTTCAATCCAATTCACGGAATCCTACATGGATTGGAGAATTGATATGACCAAATTCTTGGAAGCCAATGGATTTGGAGCATATAACCCATTGACAAAATATAGTGGAAAATCTGAACAATATAAAGATAGAGTAAAAAAGTTTTTAGCCGCAAATCAAATAGACCTATGTAGAAATTTTACTAGAACTATAATTATAGCTCCCGATTATAATTACATAGACAAATCTGATGGATTGATTGTCTATATTAAAAAAGAAGATAGAGTATTTGGTACAATCGCAGAAATGTCATATGCCTATAGGACTGGAAAACCAATCTTTCTCGTGACAGATATACCTGTAATTGAATATTCCGCTTGGATGGTTGGCATGTCAACTAAGATATTCAGGAATTTTACTGAATTAAAAAGATATCTAAAGAAAGCATTAGTGATGAGATAGATGGATAGAGAAAAAATAAAAGAAAGATGCATTGAGTTAGCTAAACAGTCACAATGTTCTCGTGTTCAATTTGGTGCAGTTATTGTAAAAAATAATAAAATCGTTGGAGAAGGATATAATGCTCCAATCATAGATGGAATTTGTGGCAATTATTGTCTTCGTTCTCGACTTGGGATAACTCATGGACTGAATCTTGAACTTTGTTATGCTCTTCATGCTGAACAAATGGCTCTAAAAAATGCTGGAAAAAAAGCAGAAGGAGCCGATTTATATATTGTTGGTATAAAACATGGAAAGTTTTTGATGAAAGTTCATCCAAGGTTTGTCGCATGTGTAATATGTGCTATTCATGAAATTGCCTATGGAATCAAAAACATTTATGATTATAATGCAACTTATGGTTGGTCGAAAGCAACGCCGAAACAAGCATTAGAAACTGCAATCGATTTGGCTATCAATCAGGCGAGTTACCTAAAATGACGGAATTCGAGGAAAGCGTAATAGAGATTCATAAGTGTCCAAAATGCGGCGGAAGAGTCGAGAGAAGAATAGCGAGAGAAACACAACAAAAAGAAGGCGGACAATGGTACGTCGAATCATGTGAGACATGCGGTTATTGGTTTTGTGGATGGACATAAATGAATGTACTCGCAGATTTTCTTCATTATGATTTATATTACTCACTTCATGCATTATTCGAAAAAAGACTAGGCTATCAACTTTTTTGTCCACAAGGCGATGAATGGTTCAAAAGAGGATATCTTAGTCTTTATGGACTACCACCATTTCCTCTAGGAAAAATCGATACTGTAGAGGATGTTATTAAAAATCCTAATATTCATTTTGAGAAATCTGAATTAATTGATGGAATTTACCACCATTATGGAAAAATGGAGCCAGATAAGGGACATTATATTGCGAAAGCTATTACATTCAATAAATTTTTAGAAATGGATTTTGATATTATTTTGACAACTTATTTTGGACATGAATTATTATTCTATAGATTAGTCAAAGAACATAAACCAAATTCTATATTTATTAGACAGATAGCAAATATACATGAAAAACCATTAGGATTTTCTAAAAATATTTTGTTAGGTTTAGCTTATCATCCAAGCGATTATGGTGGAGAAAAACAACCTAATGAAGCATTTGGAAAAATGGGCATTAATCATATTATGTATTATCCAGAACATTATGAAGGATATTGTTATACTGAGCCTACTAACCATAAGGTAGTTCTTAATCTTGTTGGCAATTCAGCCCCGATTGATATACAAACATTCAAAGATTTTCAGGCTGGATTAAAAGATTTTACATTTAAATCTGTTGGGAATATTCCAAATTTATTGTTACCAAGAGCTATTAAAGAATCTGGATTTGTTTGGTACGCAAAAGCTCATGGTGGAGGCGGCTATACATTACGTCAAGCCCTAGCCTGTGGAAGACCAATTATAGGACGAAGACATTATTCTAGCAATCATAGTAGCATTGAATGTGAATTATACCAACATGGAGTTACTTGCATAGATTTGGATACAAAAGAAAACCATATGGCTTTATTGGAACAACTAGCAGAGCCATCTCGTCATATTGAAATGTGTAAAACTACTGCTAAGATTTTACAGAATACCGTTAGATTCGAAGAAAAAGCGAAAGATATAAAAGATTGGATTTCTACATTACCTAGAGGAATAAAAAATGCTAGGTAGAAATGTCAAAATAGGAAAGAACGTGACTATCTTTCCAAATGTCTATATTGGTGATAACTGCCAAATCGGCGAAGGAACAGTAATCCAATATGGAGCATATATTGAACATGATTGTAATATCGGAGAACACAGTCGAATAGGAACCAATGCCGTATTAAGGAGACAAACAAATATAGGAGACTATAGTATTTTTGGTTCATTGAGTGCGAGCGAAGGCAAAAATTGGATAGGCAATCATGTTTTGGTTCATAGTCAATGTCATCTAACAACTGGATTAATTGTCGAAGATTGGGTCTTTATAGCTCCATTATTTGTTGGAGCTAATGACCCAGATATGTTGCATGGCAGACGATATGTAAAATCATTTTATCCACAAGCTCCATACATCAAATTTGGAAGTAGAATAGGAATTGGGGTTGTTATTAATCCAAATGTTGTGATTGGAAGAGAATGTGTTATAGGTTCATCTAGTCTTGTAACAAAAGATATACCAGATTTCTCTATCGCATACGGTCTCCCAGCCAGAGTAGTTAGACAAATCGAAGATAAATGGAGGTTATCAGAAGAATTATATGCAGACTTCAGAAAAAGAGTCTCTGAAGAAGATTTAAAAAAGATTATAGAGGAGATGCTAGATGAGTACAGAGAATAATGAGGAAGAAATGTCTGAGGAAGAAAAAGAACGAGTTAAATGTTGGCTTATTGGTCAAAAATTGGCGAAGGAAGGATTAATTAAGGAATTTCTAACAAAAAAAGATAAAAAAGAAGAAGAGGAAGAAGAAGTATCTGAGGAAAAAAAAATTGAGGAAGAAAGCGAAGAGTAGAATTTTTCAGTTAATTAGACAAGCTTGCATGGTTGGAGAAAGAATTACATTATTTATTGGTGGCATTTTTATCGGAGATAAACAGATTAATCTTGCTATTATATCGTTTATATTGACTGCCATTATTCATTTTGTAGAATATGAATTTGAATATCGATTAACGAAAGCCGTTATAGGCGAAGAAGTAGAAGAACATAGCAACGAACATGAATGTTATGATAGACTTGCAGAAATGGAAGAAAGAGAACGAGAATTAAACGAAAAATGGAAAAAAAGAATGGAAGATTATTAAATGCTATATCTTATTGATGTGAAATATGATGGGGGGGCAAAAGTTGTCAGATTATTCTTTTATAATACTATAGATAATACAATTTATTCTTGTCTCGATGATAGTGGACATAAACCTTATTGTTTAACAAATTTGGACCCCATCAACCTAGACAAAATTTCTAAAATTAGAAATCATCCAGAATTTGACCATTATGAAATAATTACAAAATTTGACCCATTATTAAATAAAGAAGTTAATTTAACCAAAATTATTGCTAAGGTTCCAACAGCAATTGGAGGAAAAGGAAAAGAGGCTATACGAGATATTTTAAAAGAGACACCAGATGCCAAAGTATGGGAAGCCAACATTCATTATGAAGCATGTGCGATTTACGATAATAATTGGCGTATGGGAATGCCTTATCGATTCGAGGGAGACAAATTAATTCCATGTGTAATTTATGAGGCGGAAGATGCCACAGACTCTTTATCCCAATTATTTTCATCACGTATTGAAAAAATTAAAAAATGGGCAAGACTCTTGGAATATCCCGCTCCAAATTTTCGGCGTGTAGCTTTAGATATTGAAGTCTTAACATCAGAAGAAGTTCGTGTTCCAGACCCGACAAGAGCAGAGTTTCCAATTGTTTCGTGTTGTCTATTAGGCTCGGATGGAAAAAGACAGATTCTCCTTTTATTGCGGGAAAATACTATTGTCGGCGACGAAATATTGCCAGAAGGAACAACGCTACAATTTTTTGATAAGGAAGTTGATTTAATCAAAAGTATCTTTGTATCACTTCTTGATTATCCAATGACAATAACATTTAATGGAGACCAATTTGATTTACATTATATAAGAAATAGAGCTTTGAAATTGAATATTCCTAAAGAAGAAATTCCAATTGAATTAGGATATAAGATAGCAACAATAAAAAATAGAATTCATATTGATTTATATAAATTATTCTTTAATCGTTCTCTCAGAATTTATACTTTTCAAGAAAAATATAAGAATATATCGCTAGATGAAATTGGAGAAGCCTTGCTGGGCAGAGGAAAAATTGGGAAAAATACATGGTTAGCAACTGAGATGCCAAAATGGACTTATACACAACTTGCGGCTTACAATTGTGGGGATGGAGACATTACTTTAGACTTGACCAAGTTCGACAATGAACTAATAATGAAATTGATTGTTCTTCTGATGCGAATAAGCAATATGGGAATTGAAGATGTAAATCGTGCTTCTATTTCTCGCTGGCTTCTTAGTTTATTACGTTTCGAAAGTCGGCGAAGAAATTATCTTATTCCAAACAAAGAGGATATAATCAATACAAAAGGGGGAGTTGCGACCAAAGCAATAATAAAAGGCAAAAAATATAGGGGAGCCACAGTTGTTAAACCACCAGCATCGGGAGTAATATTCAATGTAAAAGTAATGGACTTTGCTAGTCTATATCCTTCTATCATGAAAGTATATAATATTGGCTTCCAAACTATGAATTGTAGCCATAAAGAATGTATATCTAACATTGTTCCTGAAACTCCCCATCATATTTGTACGAAATATAATTCGATGGAAGGAGAAATTTTGGGCGACCTTAGAGACTTGCGAGTGAAATGGTATAAGCCAAAGAAGAAAAATCCTTGGTATTCAGCAGTTGAACAATCAGTTAAAGTCATATTAAATGCGGCTTATGGTATATTTGGTAATGAGGAATTCTCTCTTTACTGTCCGCCAGTTAGCGAATGTTATTCTGATGATACAGAGATTCTTACAGAAAATGGATGGAAATTATTTAAAGATTTAGACAAAACGGAAAAAGTAGCCACGCTAAATTCAAAAACTAATGAATTAGAATATCAAAAACCGACAAAATATATAGAGCAAAACTATAATGGAAAAATGTTTTACCAAAGAGGAAGAATTAATCTTTTAGTTACTCCAAATCATAAATTATTTATTGCTACGGCGGGAAGAAATAATTATAAAAAAATATGGAAATGGAAATTTTTAAATGCGGGAGATGCCATTCGTTATATGAAATTTAGGCGAAATAGTATATGGAGAGGTAAAGAAGAAGAATATTTTATTGTTCCTTCAATAAAGAATTATCCAGCCATAAAGATTTCTATGGATGATTGGCTTCGATTCTTCGGAATCTGGCTTGCCGAGGGATGCACAGTTAATAATAAAAATAATCAGTATCAGGTTATTGTTACCCAACAAAACATTCAAAAAAGAAAAATAATTATAAAATGGTTAAAAAAACTTCCGTTTTATTTTTCATCTAATAATCGAAATCTTCGATGTCATAATAAACAATTATGGACATATCTTCGACAATTTGGTAAAGCGGGAGATAAATATATCCCGATAGAACTTTTAGAATTATCTTCGAGACAATTAAGGATTTTATTTGACGCAATGATGTTGGGCGATGGGACAAAAAGACGAGATAGTTATGGGACAAAATCCAAAAAATTAGCCGATGATTTTCAAGAATTATTATTAAAAATTGGTTATGTTGGAACGATTGGGAAAAGAATGACAGAGGGCGGGGAATTTTCCTCTAAACGTTGTCTCTTTTATGATATTGATATTTCTTATAAAATGTTTACTCCTTTAATGAATAAAGGAAAAAATAATTCTGGATTTGAATTATATTCTGGTAAAGTTTATTGTGTAGAGGTTCCAAATCATATAGTATATGTTAGACGAAATGGTAAACCAGTATGGTGTGGAAATTCTGTTACGGCTATAGGACGAAATTCAATTGGAAGAACAATCAAAAAAGCAGAAGAATTAAAAATAAATGTTCTATACGGAGATACTGATAGCATTTTTCTGGAAAATCCGTCAGAAGACCAAATTAAAAGTTTAATTAATTGGGCAAACGAAGAATTGGGATTAGACTTGGAAGCAGAAAAAACTTATCGCTATGTAATATTTAGTGGAAGAAAAAAGAATTATTTGGGAGTTAGACCAGATGGTACATTAGATATTAAAGGCTTGACTGGAAAAAAGAAACATATTCCTCCAATTATAAAAGGAGCATTCGAAGTGACAAAGAAATATTTATCTAATGCTAAAACTCCAGAAGATATTATGGGAGTCAAAAATGGGTTGAAAGAAGTGGTCAAAATATTGTATTCCAAATTGAAGCGTAGAGAATGGGATAACTTAGAAGAGTTGTCTTTCCGCATAACTTTAGGGGCTGACCCAGATGACTATCAAAAAACAACTCCGCAACATATCAAAGCCGCACGAGTATTGCAAGATAAAGGATATTTTCTGAAGAAAGGCGATTCAATAATGTTCGTAAAAACTAAAACGCCAGAAGGAGTGCTTCCAACCAAATATGCTACGGATGCCGATATAGATGTGGATAAATATTTGGAAATGTTACAATCTACTTTTGCCCAGATTTTAGATGCATTTGAAATTCCCTTTACAGACATCATTGGTATCACTCAACTAACAAAGTTTTTATAGAAACTTTTAATATCCATGTTCTTGTCTTTCATAATTAATTTTTAATTTCGCTCTATATGCATCATATAATTCTTTTACAGAAATTTTCTCAGCAATCATATATTGTAAAAAGAAATGTAATATATCTACAATTTCGCCTAACCGTTCAATGTGTGTATTTTCTTTTTTGCTCCACCATTTTCCACCACTAACTTTCCAAAGTTCTCCAATAGATTCTGCACCAATAGCAGAAGCGATTTTATCTAAAGAAGGATACATATTATAAGAAGCCTGAAAATCCGATTGAAGTTCTAACATTATAGATAAATAATCAATATTGATAGATTTTATCTTATCTTTGTGTGGACAATAGCCATAAAATCCTTTTGCCATATTACAATTATGACATAAAACTTGATAACCTTCTGGAAAATTATTATTTTTTAACCATTGATAAAAATGACCTCCTTTTGCTTCTCTTCGATATTTAATTCCACCACCATGAATATGGTCAATGCAAAGAAATTCTATTTGACTTTCGCCACAACAAGCACATTTAGGTGGCAAACCACCATAATGATTAAGAACTCGAATTCTTAATCTTTGACTATAAGTTTTATGATAAGTTCTTTTAATTTCTGTCATATTATTTGCATTGATTCTTCGCCAAGTTTTATTTCGACAAACAATAGAACAATATTTTTGTCTTCCTTTTTGACAATAACTCTCATGGAATATTTTTTGACAGTTTAAACATCTTGGCATTTTTATCAATTATTATATCAAGATAGCATTATATAGATGTTTCGGTGGTAATCAATGCTTAATTATTAGAAAAGGTTTAAATAAAAGTTTCTCCATATTAATTTGGATGATGAAAATGTATAGACAAAGAAGATGTCCACAATGTGGTTATGTACTACCTGAAGATGTCAAACGATGTGTTCGATGTGGCTATTGTTTTAGTTGTATGGATGATTGAAATGGAAACCAAAACTCAACGAAAGAAAAATGCCAAAGCCAGATGGAAATACTTGAAGGATATATATTGTGAAATCGATAAATTGAAGGAAAGATTGGGTATTATGGAAGATTTCTTGGGCAATGGACGTTCTGAGATTGATAACGTTAAAGAGAAAATTAAAATATTGGAAGAAAAAATGCATAATCTAGAAAACGAATTGGAAAAAGTTCTCAATCCAACAGTAATGCAGGGATTATGATGAAACTTAAAGATGCAATAGAATTAGAAAAAATTATACATAGTTTGAGACTTGAAACTCGCAAGAAAAAGGGACACGACTACGCTCAGGATGAAAATTGTCTATTGAACTTCGAAAATATGGCTAAACTTTGCGAGATATTCAATGTTGATGTTACAAAACCACATGGAGTCGCATTCTTCTACATTCTATTGAAGCTGGATAGAGTGGCTAATCTAGTTTTTAGAAGAAAAGAAAAACCAGAAAATGAGTCAGTATGGGATACTGTGGCAATTGATGGACCGAACTACTTTGACCTTCTCTGCGAAAATCTGATTAAAGCAGGATTAATGGAAATTCCTCCAGAAATCAAGAAAAAACTTCAAAAAATAGCCGAAAATCTATCCTGATTTGCCAAAATCTCTGTTTTTCTTCCTTTTTCTGGGGATAAGTTTTATATGAGAGCGATAATATATTATAATTAGTGAATACTATGGTTAATGAATCTAAAAAAGAAAAGCTTATTAAACCCTTCACTTTTGAAGAAAATGTAGCCGATTGGGGCAAGAAGAGAGCTAAAGAACTAGAAATGACGGAACAGGAATTTTGGGAAAGTACAATGGGCGAGAGCGATTTTGCTCTAGTCGAATTTGATGAGGCGACTGGAAAAGCTTCGCTAAAACTTTTTTCTGAACAATTAGTGACAAAAGATGAAGACGAAAAGCCAGAAAAAATATTGCAAGAATATCAAGAACTGCGTGAAAATTTCGCTCCTGTATCGGCAGGAGTAGAATATCATAAGAACTTTATGGTTGGTTCTGGTTTCGATATCATGATTGATGAGCCGAAAGACAAACATCAGCAACAAATGAAAGAAGAAATAATAAAACTTACTGGCGATATCTACCAAGATTATTATAATCGAGGTCTAGATAAAATTCTTTTCGTTATGATTGATACTGCTTTAACAACTGGAGCGGCGGCGGCTGAAGTTGTTTATGCTAAAGAAGGAGAACCAAATTTTTCTGATTATATAACTAAAGAAGATGATGAAGTAAAACTTCAGATGCCAACAATAGCTCAATGGAAATCTTTTGGAGGAATCAAACGCCTCAAAATAATTAAAGATGCCATAACTCGCTTGAAGCCAATTTTTGATAACAAAAGCTATGAAATTTTATATTGGACATTGGATGAAGTCAAAGGAACAACTATTACTCCAGATAAAGAAAAAAAGGAACCACAAAAATTTTTGCCTTGGCAAATATTCTGGCTATCATGGAATACTAGAGAAACAGAACTGGTCGGCGAATCAATAATCAGACCAGTTAGAACGATAGCAAAAATAGTTAAATCAATTAATGAATCTGTTGGAGAAGGTTTCCATCGATGGGCAAACCGCAAATACTTCTTTGTTCTGGGAACAGAAAAGCGTCCTTGGTCAAATATTTCTAAAGCCAACTTTTTGAAGTTATTGGAACAGATGGCTAGAAAGAATTGGACTGGAATTCCTGTCCCTCAAGGATTTGATGTTAAAGAAATTGGTGGACAAATATTTCAGGGAAGAGATGTTTTAGACCATTTCATTAGTATGATTGCGGCTGGAATGACTTATCCTCGTGACTTTCTAGAATTCGGGCGAACCAGAGCGGGAGACAAAGCGTGGCTTGCTTGGCAAGTAAAATATGGTTCTGCCCAGAGACAAATTAGACGAGCAATTGAACAACAACTTTTCGAAAAACATTTATGGTGTTTAGTTGGACAAACCTATGATGTGCCGAAACAGGGAGTTCCAGAAAAAGAAAGAGAAACGCATCCAATTTTCATTCCGAAAATGAGATGGCGTGCCGAAGGAAGATGGCAACAAGCAGAAGAACTCAAAAGTCTTCAAGGATGGTTGAATGTTGCTAATCCTGTTGGTCCAGAATTTAAATTGGCAATAGAAAAGAGAGCGGCTGAATTACTTGGACTTGGAGAAATAGAATTTCCGTGTTATGATAGAGAAACTGAAATATTAACCAAGGTTGGTTGGAAATTCTTTGAAAGTTTAACATTTGATGACGAAGTTGCTACTTTGAATAAAAATGGGTACTTAGAATATCAAAGACCTATTGAGATAATGAAATATCCTTATGATGGACAAATGATATATATAGATAATGAACAGGTTGATTTGATGGTTACACCTAACCATAAATTATATGTTAAAACGAGAGATAATTCCAATAAATTTAGGTTGATAAGAGCAGATAAAGTTTGTAATTTTGCTCAACTTGAATTCAAGAAAGATGCTAAATGGGCTTGCGAAGATAAATCAATATTTTCATTACCCATACCAAAAGAAATCAATACAAGCGTCAAACTTATGGGACCATTTGATATGAATGATTGGCTTGAATTTTTCGGCTATTATCTAACGGAAGGGTCGGCTTCTAAAGTTGGAGATAATTACACAATAAGTATTGGTCAAAGTAGAGAGAGAAATTTGGAGACATATGAGAAAATATGTGATGTTCTAGACCGTCTTGGATATAAATATGATGGTGGAGAAACAATGATTAGAATAGAAAGTAATAGGCAATTATATGAATATCTTAAACAATTTGGTAAGTCTTTCGAGAAATATATACCAAGAGATATTTTAATGTTGCCCCCATCAAGATTAGAAATATTATATGATGCGATGATGGCAGGCGATGGATGCCGTTGTCTAACAAAAACCAGTAATTATAGAAAGTTTACGTCAACTTCTAAAAGACTTATGGATGATATACAAGAAATACTCTTAAAAAGAGGTAGTGGTGGCAATATTCATTTGCATACTTCTATTGGTACAAAATCCATAATTAGAGGCAGAATCATTACCGCTAAACATAATTGCTATCGTATATTTGAACTCAATGAAAAACTTACTCCGATAGTTCGAGGCTGTCAAATGAATCCTGTTCCATATAAAGGATTTATATATTCTTGTATGGTTCCAAACAAAGTAATTTATGTTAGACGAAATGGTAAATCATGCTGGTCTGGAAACAGTTATGCCGAACTTCGTAGAGCGTTAAAAGCGATGGCAAAAGAAGCCGAGGAAAAAGCCGCAAAGAAAGAAGAACGAGCAGAAAAACGACAAGAAGGCGGAGTTTCTAAACAAATAAAGCCGACTGAAATTCCATCCAAAAAAGGCGTAGCAAAACCATTAGGTGGAACAAGACAACCTAAATTAACTAAAATAAAAGAAACAAGTCAAGAAGAAATATTGCCAGAGGTAGCGGAAGAAAAAGCCGAAGATTTGTTAAGAGATACAAAATTTAGCGAAGCTGGAGAAACAACTGCTAAAGAAGTTAGAAAAGCCGTGAGTGAGGCGTTTTCTGGAGCGAAGTTGCCTACTATTCCATTAGAAATTAAAATTAAAAGTGAACCATCAAAAGAAGTCATAGAAGAAAAAAAAGAGGCAATTAAAAAGGCTGTAAAAGCTATAGAAGATATAGAGGAAGAGAAAGAAGGGGAATCTAAAATACAAGAAGAAAAAATAAAAACTCTTAAAAAGATTCAAGAAAGTGATGAAGACAATGAAAAAATATAAAGAATTGATTGATTTGATTGAAGAAATAGAGAAAGTTTAATAAATATGTTTTTTCAAATAATATATTAGGTCATGAAAATGGTTAATAGAGAATTGAAGTTTTATTCGGATGCCGAATGTACAAAACAGATTCCAAGAGAAAAAGGCGAAACACAATTAAGATTTCCTAAATCTCCTGTTGGTGGAGAAGAAGTTACAGTAGAATATTTTATCCGAAATGAAACTAAAGATATTTTTACTGTAACTGAAGTTACAAGTCCTCATAGAACTAAAATAGAACTGGCAAGTCCAAAATTGTTTCCATACCAAGCAGTAAAAATGACGATAAAATTTAAGCCAGAAGAAAATTCGGAAGTTCCATTAAATGAATCATTTAAAATCAAAGGATATTACACAATTGAACCTGAACCATAGGTGATATAAATGCATAAAATAAATGTTCAAATAACAACTCCTTATCTTTTAACCAATTCACAGACTGGAGAAGTTGTTGCTGGAGCTACAATAACATATAAAATTTATGATGAAACAGATAATTTATCTACTCAAGGAAATATGACTGAGGTGGGGAATGGACTTTATTATTGTCAATGGACTCCCGATGCGGCTGGAGTTTGGAAAGTTATTTTATCATGTTCTAATCCTGTCCGAAATGACGCTTTTGTTTATCATGTTGGTACTGGGATAGAACCTGATATTTATGAAAAAATAGATACCGAGATAGAAAGTATTAAATCTGAAGTAGAAACTCATCCAACATTAACTGAAATAGAAGCTACTACAGTTTTGGCTAAGGAAGCAACTCTTACACCTAAAGCAAGCCAATCATCGGTTGATGCGGTACAAACTGACGTGACAGCTATCAAGGCTAAAACCGATAACCTCCCTAGTGACCCAGC
>Ga0315312_1002306_pt1 | contig 13362 bp, 23 predicted proteins | sample TDP7_MG_FD_203629 | JGI IMG/M metagenome (GOLD analysis project Ga0315312, IMG submission 203629) | Freshwater sediment microbial communities from Lake Towuti, South Sulawesi, Indonesia - TDP7 | ecosystem: Environmental > Aquatic > Freshwater > Lake > Sediment | place: Indonesia: South Sulawesi... | reverse complement strand
CAAGAAGCCGAACTCAGGACTGCGCAAGATTGCTAGAGTACGCCTGACCAACGGAATGGAGGTCACCGCCTATATTCCGGGGGAAGGGCACGAGTTACAGGAACACTCCGTAGTCCTGATTCGCGGCGGTAGAGTGAAAGACCTGCCGGGTGTCCGCTATCACATCATTCGTGGCGCGCTGGACACCACCGGTGTTGCCAACCGCAAGCAGGGTCGCAGCAAATACGGCGCCAAGACAGGTAAAGGTGCCAAAGCTGAAGAGGCAACCCCACCCTCTACTCCCGCCGCCTAACGTAACAGGAGCAAACCATGGCAAGAAGAGCCCGAGCGGAAACAAGAGAAACTACGCCTGACGCTAAGTACAACAGTACTGTTGTGGCGAAGCTAATTAACAAAGTAATGAAGTGCGGCAAGAAGCGTGCCGCCGAAAGAATTACCTACAGTGCCCTGGAATTACTGCAAAAACAGGTATCGCAGGAGGCTGTTGTCGCCCTGGAACAAGCGATAAAGAATGTTACCCCCCTGCTTGAGGTTAAACCTCGCCGGGTGGGTGGTGCTACCTACCAGGTACCGGTGGAAGTGCCACAGGAGCGCGGTCTCTTTCTGGCGATGCAGTGGTTACTGGAGTCCGCCCGAGCCAGAAAGGGCAAATCAATGAGCCAGAGGCTGGCGGCGGAACTGGCAGATGCCTGGCAGGGTCAGGGTACCACGATTAAGAAGCGTGAAGATACGCATAAGATGGCTGAGGCTAACCGAGCCTTTGCCCATTATAGATGGTAAGGAAATTTACTGACTTGGACCTACAGGCTAAAAACCGAATATTGGTAAAGGATAGAGGAGCTGTGCCCAGAAGTTACCCTTTGGAGCGAGTCCGTAATATCGGTATCATTGCTCATATTGACGCCGGTAAGACGACCACCACCGAGCGAATACTCTACTATACCGGACGCACCTATAAGATTGGCGAGGTGGATGAGGGAACTACCGTTATGGACTTCATGGAACTGGAAAGGGAACGCGGTATTACCATTAAGGCCGCCGCCACTACCTGCTACTGGAAGGACCACCGCGTTAACATCATTGACACTCCAGGACACGTGGACTTCACTGCGGAAGTGGAACGCAGTCTGAGGGTGCTGGATGGCGGTGTGGTGGTCTTTGATGGTGTGGCTGGTGTTGAAGCCCAATCGGAGACCGTCTGGCGGCAGGCTAACCGCTATTGCGTGCCCAGAATCTGCTTTATCAACAAAATGGACCGTGTCGGTGCTAGCTTTACCCGAACGATAGCGATGATTGAGAAAAGGCTCAAAGCCAGAACACTGCCAATATATCTCCCGCTGGGTGCCGAGGAAACCTTTGAAGGCGTCATTGACCTTATTGAGAAGAAAGCCTGGCATTTTGACGGTAGTCCAGACTCCGACCCGAAGGAAGTCCCTATTCCCGCCTCAGAACAGGCAACGGTTGATGAATTTTGCCACAAGCTAGTTGAGAAGCTGGCTGAAGCTGATGATGCCACCATGGAAGCCTTCGTTGAAGGTAAGACCCTCACTCCAGACCAGATAAGACAGGCAATCCGGCGAGTAACCTTAGCCAATAAGGGGGTACCGATTCTGTGCGGCAGTTCTTTGCGGAACAGGGGTATTCAGCCACTGCTTGATGCCGTGGTCAGCTATCTCCCCTCCCCACTGGATATGCCACCGGTAAGGACAATTAACCCCAAGACTGGTGCTGAAGTTACCCGCCTCGCCTCGGATGATGCTCCCTTCGCCGCACTTGCCTTCAAAGTGGTCACTGACCCGTTTGTGGGTCGGCTGGTCTATTTCCGGGTTTATTCTGGCAAACTGGAAGCGGGCGCTCAGGTATATAACGCCACCCGAGACAGGAAAGAGCGAATTGGTCGCCTGCTCCTGATGCATGCCAACCACCGTGAGGAAATCAATGCCGTTGACACTGGAACAATTGCTGCTACCCTTGGTCTCAAAAACACCTTTACCGGCGACACTCTGTGCGAGCCCAGTGAGCCGGTTCTCCTTGAATCAATCCGCTTCCCCGAGCCAGTCGTCTCAATCGCTATTGAGCCTAAGACCCGAGCCGACCAGGATAGAATGGGTGAAGCTCTCCAGAAGCTAACGGAAGAAGACCCCACCTTCAAGGTATTCTACGACCAAGAAACCGGACAAACGATTATTTCGGGAATGGGTGAACTTCACCTGGAAGTTATCGTCAGCCGATTGACCAGAGAATTTGGCGTGCAGGCTAAGGTGGGTAAACCCCAGGTTGCCTACAAAGAGACAATTAGCGTTCCCGTTCGCGCCGAAGGTAGATTTGTCCGCCAGAGTGGCGGTCGCGGTCAGTATGGACATGTCCTGATTGGACTTGAGCCTCTGGAGCGGGGCGGTGGCTTCCAGTTTGTGGACAATATCAGAGGTGCCGCCATACCCAGGCAATTCATCCCCGCTGTTGAGGGAGGCATCCGGGAATCTATGGAAACCGGCATTCTCGCCGGCTATCCCGTGGTTGACATCAGGGCGACTCTTTACGATGGTAGCTACCATGAGGTTGACTCATCTGAGTTAGCTTTCAAGATGGCTGGTTCAATGGCACTGAGACAGGGTATGGAAAAAGCCAAGCCCATCCTCCTAGAACCGATTATGAAGCTGGAAGTGGTTACCCCGGAGCAGTTCCTCGGCGACGTCATCGGCGACCTGAATGCCCGGCGCGGGCATATTACCTTGATTGATACCCAGGGTGAGATGTACGTCATTCATTGTCTCGTACCCTTAGCTGAGACCTTTGGTTATGCCACCAGCCTCAGGTCACTGACGGAAGGTAGAGCGACACATACTATGGAGTTTTCTCGCTATCGCGAGGTACCCGCCGAATTGACCGAACAGATTATTGAGAAGACGGCAGGAAAGAGACGTGGCTAAACAAAAGATTCGCATCAAGTTAAAGGGCTTTGACCATAGACTGGTTGACCAGTCGGCGGCTCAGATTGTTGATGCTGTGGAGCGGACTGGGGCGGTGGTGGCGGGACCAATCCCCCTCCCCACTCGTGTCCAGAGGTTCAGTGTCATCCGCTCCCCCTTTATTGATAAAGACTCTCAAGAACAATTTGAAATAAGAACTCATAAGCGGATAATTGATATTATTGAAACGACTTCCAAAACGATTGAAGCTCTGACCAAGCTGAATTTGCCCGCCGGGGTAGAAATAGATATTAAACTGTAAAAGTGTGACGGGATGATACAGCAGATACTGGGCAAAAAACTGGGTATGACCCAGGTATATGGAAATGATGGTAAAGTGGCAGGAGTAACCGCCATTGAGACTGGTCCGTGCACCATAACACAGGTGAAGACCGCCGACAAGGACGGTTACAACGCTATCCAGCTCGGCTTTGGCACGGCGAAGCGGCTTAACTCACCGCAGCGTGGGCATCTCAAGGGACTGGGGCAGTTCAAATACCTGCGCGAAGCCAGAGTCGCTGAGGGCGAGAAAGCGGAAGTCGGGCAGAAGATCGATGTCAGCATTTTCAAGGCAGGCGACCTTGTTGACATTACCGGCACATCCATCGGCAAAGGCTTTGCTGGCGTGGTCAAGCGCCACCATTTCAAAGGTGGACCAAAGACCCATGGTCAATCTGACCGCCACCGCGCTCCCGGTTCTCTTGGTCCCGATATTCCTGACCGGGTTATTAAAGGAATGAAGATGGCAGGGCATATGGGGATGAGAACAGTTACCGTACGCAACCTTGAAGTTGTCCAGGCTGACCCGGCGCGCAACCTGCTTCTGGTCAAAGGCGCCGCACCGGGTGCCGATAACGGACTTTTAATTATCAAGAAATCGCGCAAGAGGAAGTAACAGGTGCAAATTCCAGTTTATGATATTACCGGGCAGGAAGTTGAGAAGATTGAAGTCAGCGACCAAGTCTTTGGTGTGCCCTTCAATGAGGCTGTGGTGCACCAGGTAATGGTGGCTCAGCGGGCTAATGCGCGCCAGGGCACGGCTGACACAAAAACCAGAGGCGAGGTCTCAGGCAGCACCCGCAAGTTATACGCCCAGAAACACACCGGACTCTCCCGGGCGGGGAGCCGGCGTTCGCCAATAAGAAGACACGGGGGCATCATTTTTGGTCCCCACCCCAGAGACTACCGCCAGGCAACGCCAAGGAAAATGCGCCAGCAGGCAATCAGGTGCCTGCTTTCTGCCAAGGCGGGCGAGGGTGAACTCAAGGTATTGAAGGAGCTCAAACTTAGCGAGCCCAAGACCAGGCAGATGGTGGAGATTTTAACCGCTCTCGGGGTAGACGGCTCAGCTTTGATTGTTACTTCTGAGCCTGACGCGAATGTGATTAAATCGGCGCGTAATCTGGGAGGCATTAAGACCATGCTGGCGAATCTCCTCAATGTGGTTGACCTCCTTTCTTACAAGATGTTGCTCATGACGGTGAGCGCAGTGCGCAAAGTAGAAGAGCTCTGGGGAGGAAAGGCGGCTTAAGGAGAAGCGATGCTTCCACATGAAGTTTTACACCGACCATTAATAACGGAGAAAAATACCAACCTGCAATCTCAAAATAAGTATGCTTTTGAGGTTGCCAGGGATGCCAATAAGCCTCAGATTAAAGAGGCAATTGAGAAGACCTTCAAAGTAACGGTTACTGACGTCAATGTGGTCAATGTCCCCGGCAGGACGCGACGGGTGGGTAGAAGACAGGTAATCACCCCACCCCACAAAAAGGCTATCGTTACACTAAAGCCGGGAGACAAAATTCAAATCTTTGAAGGTGTCTAGCGTTTAATTAAGGGAGAATTGAGTGGGACTGAAGACTTATAAGCCAACCTCACCCGGCAGACGGGGGATGAGCGGCCCTAGTTTTGAAGAAATTACCAAGGTAGAGCCGGAGAAAGCGCTTATCCTACCCCGCAAGAGGAAGTCGGGACGCAGTCACGGCAAGATAGCCGTTCGTCATCGTGGTGGTGGGGCAAAGCGGATGCTACGCATTATTGACTTCAAGCGGGATAAGATAGGTATCACAGGTCGGGTGGCGGCAATTGAGTATGACCCCAACCGCACCGCCCGTATCGCGCTGGTCTATTACGCTGACGGCGAGAAGCGCTACATCCTCTCACCCCTGGGACTCAATGTTGGCGATGTGGTTAAGTCGGGTGAGGATGCCGAAATCAAACCGGGTAACTCCTTACCGATGAAGCTCATCCCCGGCGGCACTCAGATTCATAATATTGAGTTAATTAGAGGCAGGGGGGGTCAGCTGGTGCGGGGTGCTGGTACCGCCGCCATCGTGATGGTTAAGGAAGGCAAACACGTCTTAATTCGCCTGCCGTCCGGCGAGACGCGCCGCATTCACGGCGATTGCTACGCTACCGTCGGGCAAGTGGGTAATGTGGAGCACCAGAATATTAAGTGGGGCAAAGCGGGCCGAATCCGGCTCAAGGGCAGACGCCCCACTGTCCGCGGTGAAGCAATGACTCCCCGCGACCACCCCCACGGTGGCGGTCAGGGTAAGTGCCCCAGAGGCTTCCCCGGACCCAAGACCAAGTGGGGTAAGACCGCCTATGGTTATAAGACGCGCAAGCCCAAGGCTTCCGATAAGTTGATTATCAAGCGCAGAAAGTAAGAGAGAGGGTAAAAATGTCACGGTCGATTAAAAAAGGACCATTCGTTGACTCTAAGCTACAGAAAAAGGTGGAAGAGGTCATCCGCTCCGGTCAGAAGGCAGTGATTAAGACATGGTCACGCTCTTCTACCATCCTGCCTCAGATGGTCGGGCTGACCATCGGTGTGCACGATGGGCGGCGCCACGTCCCTATCTTCATCACTGAAAACATGGTCGGGCACCGGCTGGGCGAGTTTGCCCTGACGAGGGTTTTCCGTGGGCACTCCTCCAGGGCGGAGAAGGCACCTCAGCCAGCACCACCAGCTTAGTTCAGGCAGGATAGAAAATGGATGTCAGAGCAATAGCCAAAGACACCGGGCTACCAGCAAGAAAGGTGCGCCTGATTGCCGATTTGGTAGAGGGCAAGAGAATTGATGAAGCCCTAGCCATACTCCAGTTCACCCCCTCCCCCAAGGCAAAGGCCATCGCTAAAACAATCAAATCGGCAGTGGCTAGTGCCGAGAATAACTATCAGCTGGTACCTGCTGATTTGAAAGTTAAGAAAATATTTGTTGATAAAGCGCGGCATTTAAAGAGATTCCGGGCTCAGGCGAGGGGGCGAGCCGCGCCAATATTGAAGCGTTCCAGCCATATTACGGTAATTGTCGGCGAGCAGGAGGGATAATTGGGTCGCAAAGTTCATCCGATAGGCTTTAGACTTGGTTTTATCCAGGACTGGCAGGCAAAGTGGTACGCCGCTGACCCTCATTATGCTGAGGCGGTCCAAGAAGATATGAAGCTGAGGCAGGCTATCCAGTCCAAATATGTTGATGCCGCCGTCTCCCGCGTGGACATTGAACGGCAGGTGAAAGAAGTGGCTGTTACCATCTACACTGCCCGACCCGGCATAGTCATCGGGCGGGGTGGACAGAGGGTGGAGGAGCTCAGGCAATACTTGGAACAGCTCACCGGCAAGAAAATACGACTCAACATCAGAGAAATTCGCCAGCCAGAACTGGACGCTTACTTGGTCGCTAGAACTATTGGTGATCAGATTGAGCGGCGTATTGCCTACCGGAGAGCGATGAAACAGGCGCTTTTCCGCACCATGCAGGCGGGAGCCGGGGGAATCAGAGTCACCTGCTCTGGCAGGCTGGGTGATGCCGAAATCGCTCGCAGGCAGGTTATGCACCAGGGGCAAGTCCCCTTGCAGACGATCAGAGCTGATATTGACTATGGCTTTGCTGAAGCCCACACCACTCTGGGTCGGACAGGAATAAAGGTCTGGATATACAAAGGGGAGGTCTTGCCTGAAGCTAAGGCTCCCGAAGCAGAAGCCGCACCCGCGGAAGCAGTTGCCGTTAAACCAGAGGTAAAAGCCCCGGCGGCAGTTGCTGTTGCACCGGTGGAGAAACCGGCTGAGCCAGTGGCGGCTGAGGCGCCTGCCCCCGCTCCCGCTGTAGCTGAGGTAAAAGTGGAAGAAGTAGCCAGACCACCCGCTGCTAGGAAAGCAAGAAAAACCGCCGCCGAAGCTGAAGTGAAACCGGCAGAAGCTGAAGCGAAACCTGTCGCCAAAGAGAAACCAGCTAAACCGACAAGAAGGAGAGTCAGAGAACTCGCCGTTAAGACAGCAGAAGAACCAGCGGAGGCGGAAATAAAGCCCGCCGTCGAAGAGAAGCCAGCCAAGTCAGCGCCAAAAAGGAAAGCGAAAGAAGCGGTAGCAGCTAAACTGAAAGAAAAACCGGCTGAGCCAGTGGCAAAGAAGAAGGCGAAAGCCGCTGCTGCCAAAGCAACAGAGAAACCAGCAAAAGCGAAAGCAAAGCCCGCCAAGCCGGCAAAAAGAACCAGGAAAGCCACGACACAACCAATCCTGAAGAAAAAAGAGGCAAAGGATGTTACAACCTAAACGGGTCAAATACCGCAAGATGCACAAAGGACGAGTTCACGGTCAAGCCAATGATGGCAATACCCTCGTCTTTGGTGATTATGGCTTGCAAACCCTGGAACCCGCCTGGATTACTGCGGCACAGCTAGAGGCGGCACGTCGTGCCATTACGCGCCACATTCGCCGCGGCGGCAAGGTCTGGATTCGTGTTTTCCCCGATAAACCGATGACGAAGAAGCCCGCCGAGACACGTATGGGCGGCGGCAAGGGCTCCCCTGACCACTGGGTTGTTGCCGCCAAATCAGGAAAAATCCTCTTTGAGATGGCAGGGGTAAGCGAGAAGACGGCTAAAGAGGCAATACGTCTGGCTTCGCATAAACTGCCGATTCAAACCCGATTTATCGCCCGGGAGACGGCTCTGGTGGGAGCAGCTAAGGAGGGCAGTGCCAAGTGAAAGTTGATGAACTCCGGACACTAAGCACGGAGGATATCAAAAAGCACATTACCGAATCCCAGCAGGAGCTTTTAAACCTGCGCTTTCGCCTGACCACCAGACAACTGGTGAACCATCGGGAAATAGTGAGGGTGAGAAAGAATATCGCCCGACTTGAGACCGTCCTGCGGGAAAGAGAGTTGGGCATAAGGTAGAGCGATGGCAGAAAAGATTCAGAAGACTAGAATCGGGCGCATTGTTAGCCGGAAGATGGACAAGACCGCCATCGTGGCGGTGGAGACCAATAAGCTTTATCCTTTGTATCACAAGAGGATTAAGAGAACAGTCAAATACAAGGTCCATGATGAGCGAAATGAGACCCAGCCCGGCGATTTAGTTAGAATTGTGGAGACCCGCCCGCTGTCCAAGGAAAAGCGCTGGCGGATTGCTGAAATTATCACCAAGGCTGAAGTTCCTGAGGTTAAGCCTGAGGAAATTACCTAAAGAGCCAGGATGCGGATATGATTCAACCATATACCAGATTAAGAGTGGCTGATAACACCGGTGCCCGGGAGATAATGTGCGTCAACGTGCTCGGTGGCACCAAGCGCCGCTATGCACGCATCGGTGATGTCATCGTGGCATCAGTGAAGAAAGCTATCCCGGCAGCGCCAACCAAGAAAGGGGATGTCGTCCGAGCGGTCGTCGTCCGCCAGGTTAAACCCTACCGCCGACCTGACGGTTCTTATATCCGGTTTGACGAGAATGCGGCAGTCATTTTAACTGATAAGAACAACCCAAAGGGTACCCGAATATTTGGACCGGTAGCCAGGGAGCTGAGGGAGAAGAACTTCACCAAGATTATCTCGCTGGCACCCGAGGTCTTGTGAGATAGGTTATGAAGATTAGAAAGAATGATGCGGTGTTGGTTATCGCCGGTAAAGACAAAGGCAAGAAGGGTAAGGTGCGCTTTGCCTACCCCAAGGATGACCGCATTATCGTGGAAGGCATCAATTTCATTAAGAAGCATTCCAGGGCAAGGGGACAGGTGAGGCAGGCGGGCATCATTGAGTTAGAAGCACCCATCACCGTTGCCAACGTTATGCTGCTCTGCAATAAATGCAACAAACCGACAAAGGTTGGCTTCCGCTTCCTTGAGGATGGCAGAAAAGTCCGCACCTGTCGCGTTTGCCAAGAGGTAATTGACTAAATGGCACAGGCGAGATTACTGGCAAGGTACCGAAAAGAAGTCATTCCAGCGATGATGGAACACTTTGGCTACAAGAATGTCATGCAGGTACCCCGGTTAGTCAAGGTGGTGCTTAATATCGGTCTGGGCGAGGCTATCCAGAACCCCAAAGCAGTGGAAGCCGCTGAAGTTGACCTCTCCACCATCACTGGTCAGCACCCGGTAGTTACCCGTGCCAGAGGCTCCATTTCCGCCTGGAGGTTGCGTCAGGGTATGCCCATCGGGATGAAGGTCACCCTGAGAGGAGCACGGATGTACCAGTTCCTGGACAAGCTGATGCACGCCGTCCTGCCCCGCGTCCGCGAGTTCCAGGGGGTCTCCCCCACCTCCTTTGATGGGCGGGGCAATTATACCCTGGGACTGAAAGAACAGACTGTCTTCCCCGAGATAGAATACGACAAGATAGATAAAATAAGAGGGCTTGAGGTCTCAATTTCTACTACGGCAAAAACTGATGAAGAAGGCAGGCACCTGCTGGAACTGCTCGGCATGCCTTTCGTCAGAGGTTAAGGAAAAGGATTAAAAATGGCTAAAGTATCAGAGATTGTCAAAGCACAGCGTCCGGCAAAATTCAAGGTGCAACAGCATAACCGTTGCTCAATCTGCGGACGACCCCGCGCTTATATGCGTAAATTCGGGATATGTCGCATTTGTTTCCGCAAACTGGCACTGATCGGGCAGCTTCCCGGAGTCAGGAAGGCAAGCTGGTAAAGAGGCAGAAAGATGATGGTAACCGACCCAATTTCCGATATGCTCAACCGAATACGTAATGCCGCCATGGCGAGGCATGATTATGCCATCGTGCCGGCATCCAAAATGAAGCTTGCCATTGCCCGAATTCTGAAGGAAGAAGGCTTTGTCAAGGACTACGAAGTGCTGCGCGATAAGCCCCACCGGGCGATTAAGATTTATCTCAAATATGACGAGAGTGATAAGCCCTTTATTAGCGGCATGGAAAGAGTAAGTAAACCCGGGCTGAGAGTCTATGTTGCCAAGAAAGAGATACCCCGCATCCGGGGTGGGGCGGGTGTTGCCATTGTCTCAACTCCCAGGGGTTTGAAGACCGGTCAGCAAGCCTTCCGCCTCGGCATTGGTGGCGAACTCTTATGTTACGTATGGTAATTGGAGTCAGAAATGTCTAGAATTGGCAAGATGCCGGTAACAATACCAACAAACGTTAAAGTGAATGTCAGCGGCCGCATCCTTTCCGTAACCGGACCGAGGGGGGAACTGAAGCGCACCTTCCATCCCGATATGAAGATTAACCTGCAGGATAACACCATAACCGTCGCCCGCCCGAGTGATAGCAAAGAACAGCGCAGCCTGCATGGGCTGACCCGCACCCTCATTAACAATATGGTAGAGGGCGTGAGCAAGGGCTTTGAGAAGGGCCTGGAAATAGTCGGGGTGGGCTACCGTGCTGAGAAGACCGGCGATAAACTGGTGCTTCGCGTCGGACTTTCCCACCCCTTAGAGATTGTCCCCCCACCCGGCATCTCCTTTGTTCTGGAAGGTACTAACCGAATCAAGATTGTCGGTGCAGATAAAGAGATGGTTGGTGAACTAGCAGCGAAGATTAGAGCAATGCGACCGCCTGATGCCTATAAAGGCAAGGGAATTAGATATGTTGGTGAATACGTCCGCATTAAGCCGGGTAAAGCTGGTAAGGTAGTAGGTAAGACATAATGGGAAGGATTACACCAAGAGAGGCACGTTATCGCAGACACAGCCGGGTGAGAGCCAGGGTAAAGGGCACTACTGACCAGCCCCGTTTGAGTGTTTTCCGTTCCTTAAATCACATTTACGCCCAGATAATTGATGATGCCAAAGGGGATACCCTGGTTACCGCCTCAACCATAGACGCAGAAGTGAAAACTAATCTTGATAAGAAGACCAAAGCCAGTGAGGCGGAGGTGGTGGGGGCAGTGCTGGCAAAGCGGGCTCTGGAAAAGGGGATTAACCAAGTCGTCTTTGACCATGGCGGCTACAAATATCATGGCAGGGTAAAATCCCTGGCGGAAGCTGTCCGAAAAGGTGGACTGAAATTCTGAAAGAAACAGCATATGAAACAGCCAATCAGCAAAATTGATACTACCGAACTCACCTTGACCGATAAGTTAATCTATATTAACCGCGTCGCCAAGGTGATGAAGGGCGGTAAGCGCTTGCGCTTCAGCGCTCTGGTGGCTACCGGCGATGGCAACGGACACGTTGGTCTTGGCGTGGGTAAGGCTAACGAAGTGCCGGCAGCAATCAACAAAGCCGGCGCCATTGCCCGCAAGAATTTGATTAAAGTCAATCTCGCCGGGACAACCATCCCGCACGAGATTAAGGCTAAATTCGGCGCGGCTGAGGTCCTGCTCAAACCGGCATCGCCGGGTACTGGCGTCATTGCTGGCGGTAGCATCCGCGCTGTCCTTGAAGCGGCAGGAATCAAAGATATTTTGACCAAATCCCTCGGCAGTCAGAACCATATTAATGTGGCTAAGGCAACACTGCTCGCCCTTAGTCAGCTCCGGAACCCGAAGGATGAGATTGCCCGGCGCAAGCCAGCCCCAGCCGCGGCAGCGACGGCGCAGGAGGTAACCAGTGCCAGCTAAACTACGAGTTACCTGGATAAGAAGCGATAGCGGTCAGACACAGGATATGCGCAAGACCTTAGCCAGCCTCGGTCTGCACCGGATGAACCAGAGCGTTGTCCATGAGGATTCGCTGTCAGTGCGAGGCATGATTAATAAGGTAAGACACTTGGTCAAGGTGGAGGTGGAAGGTGAGGCAGGATAAACTCTCCCCACCCCGAGGCGCCAAAAAAGACCGAAAGAGAATCGGGCGCGGGGATGCCAGTGGTCATGGCAGTATGGCCACGCGTGGTCATAAAGGACAGAACTCACGCTCCGGAGCTAACAAAGTTCGCATTGGCTTTGAGGGCGGACAACTGCCTTTAATCAAGCGTCTGCCAGAGAAGCGCGGCTTTTTCAACCTTTTCCGGACCGAGTACAGCATAGTCAATCTGGATAAGCTCAGCGCCTTTAAATCCGGGAGCGAAGTAACACCAGAGAAATTGCTGGAAGCTGGCTTGGTAAAATCGCTGGAACAACCAGTAAAGATTCTGGCTAATGGTGATATCAAATATCCACTAACGGTGAAGGCAAATAAATTCTCAGCGGCAGCCAAAGCCAAGATTGAGGCGGCGGGGGGTAAAGTTGAGGAGGTAGCCTATGCGTCCCAAGCCAAGTAAGCCCAGGTTGTTGCAGGCGATGATTGATGCCTTCAGCCTGCCTGACCTGAGACGCCGCATCCTATTTACCATCGGCATTCTGGTCATCTTCCGGTTTGTTGCTCATGTGCCACTGCCCGGAGTTGACTTTGCTGCCCTGCAGGCTCTGTTTGAGCGTAATGCCCTGCTCGGGATGCTTGATTTGTTCAGCGGCGGCGCCATGAGGCGGCTTAGCGTGGCGGCAATGGGTGTTTATCCTTACATCACCTCGTCCATTATCATGATGCTTCTGGTACCGGTTATTCCCAGACTCCAAGAAATTTCCCGTATGGGTGAAGAGGGCAGAAACAAGATTAACCTCATTACCCACTGGCTGACCGTGCCTCTAGCCGCGCTACAGGGATACGGTGAGATGGTCTACCTCCAGCGGGAGGGAGTGGTCAGTTCCGCTTCGCCACTGGGAATGACGGCAATCGTGCTCTCAATGGTGGCAGGCACCATCTTTCTGGTCTGGCTGGGTGAGCTCATTACCGAATACGGCATTGGCAATGGGGTCTCCATCATCATCTTTGGTGGCATTGTTGCCCGGCTTCCGGAACTGATTGGGCAGGGCTTTCTCGCGCGGGAAAACTTCATTGGTCTTTTCGTCTATATTCTCATGGTTGCCCTGACAATTACAGTCATTATTGTCTTCACCGAAGCCCACCGCAGAATACCGGTGCAGTATGCGCGCAGCGTTTTCCGTAGCGGGCGTATGTATCGCCAATCGGGTGCTACCCACATCCCCCTGCGTGTCAACAGTGCCGGCATGATTCCGCTCATCTTCTCAATGTCAATCGTGCTCTTCCCGGGCATTGTTGCCAGCTATTTTGCCAATCCCACCGAGCCTAACTTCGCCAATACGATTATGGAGTTGTTTAACCCCAATGCCCCCCTACCCATCGGCTTCTTCTACTGGGCG
>Ga0315312_1002304_pt1 | contig 13367 bp, 10 predicted proteins | sample TDP7_MG_FD_203629 | JGI IMG/M metagenome (GOLD analysis project Ga0315312, IMG submission 203629) | Freshwater sediment microbial communities from Lake Towuti, South Sulawesi, Indonesia - TDP7 | ecosystem: Environmental > Aquatic > Freshwater > Lake > Sediment | place: Indonesia: South Sulawesi... | reverse complement strand
CCTTTTAGTGAAGGTTCTGCCAGGATGATATTTTTGATATTATACGCCGTTTCCATGAGTATTTAAAGGGTGTCTCGAAGGTTCGTCATTAAAGAAAACATTACTTTCGTGCTTTTTTCAGGTAATATTGCCTTACTGAACTATTGGAGTTTTGCCTCCCTTCTTAAATCATTTAGAAATTACTCTGTGCTCCAGAAGGAATTTTCTCTTTTTGACCTTCATGGCTGCGGATGAAAACCTGGAAGATAAATAATCTTTTGCAATCTTTGGGGATTTATCCAAAGGGGTCCGTTTATCGGGTCCCATGATCAACTCATCCAAGGAGGTGGTTATGATGAAGGCATTCAGGAAATGGATCATTTGGGGATTTTTTATTCTGTTTGCAGGGATTTTCATCTTCCCCGCACAATCCTACGCTGCCCCAAAGGGAAAGCTGGTAGCTGCCTTTTCCACCGACATCAGTACTCTGGACACGCAAAATCATAACATTCGGGTCAATTACATCGTCGGATGGCACCTTTATGACAACCTGGTGTATCGGGATCAGAAAACAATGAAGATCGGACCCCATCTGGCGGAGTCCTGGAAGCTCATTGATGACAATACCTGGGAATTCAAGCTGCGCCAGGGCGTGAAGTTTGACAATGGTGAACCTTTTAACGCCGAATCCGTAAAGTTCACCATTGAGAGGGGCTTAGACCCCAAATGCCCCCAGCGGCCGACAGTCTCCTGGATCAAGGAGGTCAAGGTTATTGATGACCACACCGTCCGTATCATAAGTGCGAAACCCTATCCAGTGGCTCTTGAAAGACTGTCGAATTTTCAAATGCTCCCGCCAAAATGGGTGAAAGAGAAAGGAAATGAGTACATCGCCATCAATGCCAACGGGACTGGCCCCTACCGGCTGAAGGAATGGAAGCGGGGGGTGCATATTATCTTGGAAGCCAAGGAGGATTACTGGAAGGGTGCGCCGGCCATCAAAACGATCATCTTCCGGCCGATCAAGGAGATCGCCACCCAGATTTCCGAGCTTATGACCGGCGGCATCGACATAGTGCGTGACATTCCTCCGGACCAGATCCCCTTGATCGAGAACTCCGGAATAGCCAGGATCTCTAAGGCTCCTACCCTTCGGGTGGTCTATCTTTTGTTCGACGCAGATGGTCGGGCTGGTAAATCTCCGGTGCAAAACTTGAAGGTGCGCCAGGCGATCAGCCATGCTATCGACATAGAAACGCTTATCAAGACGGTCATGACCGGAAACGCCATAGGCACGGCCGCGGTCCTGAACCCGCAGCACTTCGGGTACGACAAATCCCTCGAGAACCCCTATCCCTACAGCCTGGAGAAAGCCCGGCAGCTCCTGAAAGAAGCCAAATTCCCCTTTGACCAGCCGCTCCGATTAGTTACTTACACGGGTAGCATTCAAAATCCCCGAGCCCTCGTGGAGGCGGTGGCCGGATACCTAAGCAAAGTCGGGATTAAGACCAATGTCAACGTTTTCACCGACATCGGTATGTGGGACCGCCTGGGCCGGGAAGGGAAACAGAACGACTGCAGCATCCACAGTTGGGGCAGCGGCGGAGTTTACGATGCCGACGCTCTGTATTACACCTATTTCCGCAATGGGCAGGCGTTCTGCTATGGTTCCTCACCCGAGATGGACAAGTGGCTGGATGACGCCCGATCTACCATGAACACCGAAATGCGGGCAAGTATATCAATGATCAGGCCTTGGCTGTTTCCTTCTGGGCTCAGTATACGATCCTGGGCATCAACAAGCGGGTAATCTACGAAGCGCCCCCGGACGAGTTCCTGAGGACTTTCGAGGCGAAGCTAAAAGACTAAGGTGAGGAGATCGGGAGATAAGGAAAATTTTTTCTCCCCATCTCCTTACCTCCTTTCCTCCCCAATTTTCAAATTATGAGGTCATATATATTATACCGGCTCTTTCAGGCTTTGATTGTAATCTGGGGAATCAGCCTGATCACTTTCTCTCTTCTCCACCTATTCCGAGACCCCGCTCTGATCCTCCTTCCTCCCGAAGCAACCAAAGAGGACGTTGCTTTATTGAGAAAAGAGATGGGCCTGGACCAACCCATCATTGTGAGGTACTTCAAATTTCTGTCGGGCATGGTCCGGGGAGACTTTGGCAAATCTTTCGTTGCCCAACGATCAGCCCTGAGTCTTGTTCTGGAGCGCATGCCCATGACTCTCTGGCTGGCTGCGTCGGGGCTCCTGCTGGCCATCATCGTCTCCATTCCCTTAGGGGTGCTGGCGGCCGTGCGCCGTAACCAAATCCATGACCATTCTGCTTCCGTTTTGGCCGTTTTAGGGCAGGCCATGCCCCTATTCTGGTTGGACATCATGCTGATTATTATATTTGCGGTGAAACTTCGTCTGCTGCCGGCCTCCGGCGCAGGGAGTTTCAAGCATATTATTCTGCCGGCTGCGGGAATTGCCGTGTCCTTGCTCCCCATCCTGATGCGCCTGACTCGATCAAGAATGATTGAGATTCTCTCCCAGGATTATATTCGAACGGCTCGAGCGAAAGGCTTGGCGGAAAGAGCAGTGCTCTTTCGACATGCCCTGCGAAATGCCCTTATCCCTGTAATCACCATCCTGGGATTTCAGTTCGGCATGTTGTTAGGGGGAGCAGTGATCACGGAGACAATCTTCGCCTGGCCCGGCGTGGCGAGTCTGGTCGTGGAATCCATTTTTAATTCCGATTTTCCCGTAGTCCAGGCTGCTGTGGCCCTCTTCGCCGTTTTGATCGTCTTGGCCAATTTGCTTACGGACATTACCATTGCCTGGCTTGACCCGAAAGTACGCTTTGGCTGAGGAGTCTAAGGGAATTGTTAAGAGGCGAAAGAAAAGGCTTAAAAAAAATCTTGCACCGAATGGGCCAGGCCCGCGTTGGCATGGCAGGGCTGGGCATGGTTAGCTTCGTTGTGGCTGTAGCTCTCCTGGCTCCTTTCCTCTCTCCCGAAAATCCCCTGGAACAAGATTTGGTGGCGCGCCTGAAGCCCCCCATCTGGGAGGAAAAGGCCGATCCTCGGTATAAGTTGGGAACGGACCCGGTAGGAAGAGATATACTCAGCCGCTTGATGTACGGGGCGCGCATCTCTCTTTCTGTCGGCTTTCTCACCATGTCTTTCTCTGCTCTGGTGGGAATCACCCTGGGAATCCTTGCGGGATATTACCGGGGAATCTCGGACTCGATCATCAGTAACTGCGTGAACATCATGATGTCCTTTCCATACATCCTTCTGGCCATTTCTGTGATGGCCGCGACAGGGCCGGGTTATAAGAATCTGGTCATGGTTCTGGGTTTGACAGGATGGCCAATTTATACGCGCTTGGTCCGAGCTGAAGTGATCGAGCTCAAAAGCCGGGATTTTGTGACCGCAGCCAGGGCTCTGGGCGGCCGCCATAGCGGAGTGATCCTGAAACATATCCTGCCCAATCTGGCCAGCTCCATCATCGTTCTGGCGACCTTTGAGTTGGCCCGTATGATCATCCGGGAGTCCTTCCTCAGTTTCCTTGGACTCGGCATTCCCCCACCCATGGCTTCCTGGGGAGGAATGCTGGCCGAAGGGCGGTCTTATATGCTCGGTCTGTGGTGGCTGGCAGCCATCCCAGGTTCGGCCATCTTTTTTACAACGCTGGGGATCAACTTGATGGGAGATGGGATTAGGGATTGGCTGGACCCACATACGAGGAATAGATAAAAACAGTTCGGAGTTATTAATACGGACGCATTAAATAATTTGACTCAAAATCATTTCCCTCTCCCCTCGCGGGAGAGGGCCAGGGTGAGGGGGATTAGAGTCACGTCGGATTCGCTCACCCTCACCTTTACCCTGTGGAGTAGTTAAGCTTACTCCACAGGGCAAGCCCTCTCCCATCAAGGGAGAGGGAGTCCATTGTCAAGATACTTCCTGCGTTTGCATTAGTTCGGAGTTCGGAGAAAAAAATTTTTTACTCCGAACTAATACAAGCGAAAAAAATAAAATGTCATTGCGATCCCGCCAAGGCGGGACGCGAAGCGCGGGACGACGAAGCCCTGTCCCGAGTGAAGCGAGGGAACTCTTGAGATTGCCACGGGCTCCGCCCTCGCAACAACTTCGTTGGATTGCCACGCCCTTTGGGCTCGCAATGACCGTAACGGTAATTATTTCGTCTGTATTAATAACTCCGAACTAAATTACTCCGAACTCAATTTCTTTTACACCGGAGGACCCAATGGAAAAGGTGTTCGCTTACATCGATCAGAACCTGAATCGTTTCATTGAGGAGCTTTTTGTTCTTTTGCGGCAACCTTCCGTCAGCGCCCGCTGGGAGGGAGTGGAGGAGTGTTCGCGACTTCTGGTGGGGATGATGGAAAAGATAGGGGTCAAAACCCGCATCCTCCCGATGGGAGGGAAGCGAAATCCGCCTTTAGTTTACGGTGAGGTCCTCAACCCAGAGGTACGGCGCACTCTGCTGATTTACGGACATTTTGACGTTCAGCCCCCAGAGCCGTTGGAAGCTTGGATCTCTCCCCCCTTTCAGCCCACCATCCGGGATGGTCGAATCTACTGCCGGGGAAGCGCGGATAATAAAGGTCAATTTTTCAGCCACCTCAAAGCCATAGAAGCCGTGCTCAGTATCCATAAGCGCCTGCCAATAAACGTGAAATTCCTCCTCGACCCTGAGGAGGAAGTGGGCAGCCCGAGCCTGAATGGATTCTGCAGGGCGAATAAAGATATTTTTGCCGCCGATATGGCCTTGAACTCTGATGGGCCCATGGACACTTCTGGCCGTCCCCGTCTGAGCTTCGGCAATCGAGGGGTTCTCTACGTGGAGGTCAACGCCCGTGGGGCCAACCAGGACCTGCATTCGGGGAATTTTGGCGGACCAATTCCCAACCCTGCTTGGCGTCTGGTTGAATTTCTATCTACCTTGCGGAATCCGGATGGAAGCATAGCCATTGATGGTTTTTACGAAAACATCGTCCCCGCTACTGCCCAGGAACGGAAGATGATGGGGAAAATTCCCTTTGACGAGAAAAAATTCCTGGAAAAGTATGGCCTGAAGCGGTTTGCTCCTCCCGAGGACGTCAACTTCATGGAGAAGCTCATGTTCCGTCCGACCTTGAACATCGCCGGGTTCGTTTCGGGTTATGGTGGGGAGGGGAGCAAAACTGTGCTGCCATGCCAAGCCAAGCTCAAGATGGATATGCGTTTGATTGTGAATCAGGACCCGGAGGACATTTACCAGAAGTTTTTAGCACACGTGAAAAAGAATGGCTTTGAAGACCTGGAAGTAAAGATGCTCAACTTTTATAGTCCCTCACGCACGCCTGTGGACCATCCCATGGCTCCCAAATTTATTGCCGCCATCCGCCAGGGGTTTGGACAGGAGCCAGTGCTCATTCCAGCAAGCGGCGGAAGCTTTCCCGGAGCAGCCATCCGCAATGTCCTCGGTATCCCCATCCTCTCCGTCCCTTATGGAAATGCTGACGAAAACAACCACGCCCCCAACGAAAACCTGATTATTGACTGCTTCCAAAATGGGATTCGAACCACGGCAGCGCTGTTCTTTCAACTAGCTGAATAAAAAACATGAACCACAGAGAGGCGCAGAGATAATATAGGCTTAAAGAAAAAAGTTATCAATTTCTTGAGCAATAAAAAATAAAAGATTAACCCCCGAGAGCGCGGCCGTGCCCGGTCGGAGACTCGACTCTACGAGCCATGCGAGGACGCAGAGAATAATTAAAATGGAAAGACCCAAGAAAGATCTGACTTTTTTAAATTTTCTCTTTTGAATGATTTGATCCCGCTCGGAGGGGGACGTTCTTTGCGTGCTCTGCGGTGAAAGATTTTTATAATTTCCTATACGATGAAAAATGATGAGGGGAGGGGGAGATTGATTTACTTACCTTTAGAATAAGTGGGTAAAAAACGCGGCGGAGAAGGACGTTGAAGTATGGCAAAGAAGGTGGCTGAGATGGTAAGGATGATAGAGAAAGTTAGAAGAACGAGGGTATAGCTCCCAGTGAGATCAAAGATCCAACCTGCATAAATGGGAGAGAAAAAGGTAGCTATGCCGGTGCCTATTCCTATAATTCCCCGCAGAGTAGCATAGATACGGCGTCCGAAAAAATCCCCTATCAAGGCCCAATTCAGGGGTACGATTCCATGGGTAATGGCAAATCCGATGGGAAAGAAATATAGAAAGCCAATTTCTTGGCTAAGCATCAGCCCTAACATCGCCACGATGGTGGGACCGATGCATATGCTACACAATAGAGCCTTACTCCATCGGTCTCCTATCCAGCCGGTCACCAAAGATGAAATTATCGTACCCAAGGCGAATACACTCACCGAATAAGCACCGGTGGCCTCGTCCATGCCTTTCCATACTAAAATAGGAATTAAGTGGGTATTCAAGGCTACTGTAACAAGGATGCGTAGGGTTATGGCGGTCATGAGTAACCAGAACCATACAGTCCTTAGAGCTTCTTTTACGGTGTAGTTTGGCTCTGCGACTTCAGGCCTCGCGGATCGAGCTTCCTCAACGTGATTTTCTGGTGGCGGGCTGCCATCTGGATAAAGTCCCAACACTTCTGGGGATCGGCGCAAAGGCAAGGCTGCCGGCAAGGCCACACCCAAAATCATGAGACCAGCAACAACGGATCCAGTGCGCCAGCCATAGTTCAGAATGATGAAGGAGAGCAGCGGGGCCATAACCATCCCGCCAATGCTTCCGGCAGCACTAATGATAGAAAAACCAACACCCCGGTGGCGAATGAACCAAGTGTTTACGGCTGCAGAGATAGGATGGTAAAAACCCGCATTGAATCCCAGTGAGACAACAAAGATATAGATAAAAAAGAAGGTCCAATAACTATTCACCGCTGCCAAAAGAATGAGACCAATTCCAGCTAAACACGCTCCGAAGATGACTAACGCCCGAGACCCAAGCCGATCTATAAAATGCCCAACAATGGGTCCCTCGGCCCCGCCTTCCAAACGAGCGGCCCCATAGAGGAGGGAGATGGCGGCGCTGCTTACTCCCAGGTCGCGCTTCAAGGGAAGGAAAAAAACGGTGAAACTGTGATAGAGGATCCCGCCTCCCACAGCTTGGATGATGGAACCCAGGACAACGATCCACCAGCCGTAGAATACCCGATTTTTTAACGATGCCCAGAAGTGCCTACCCTTAGAAAAGGAAAAATTGTTTTCAGCCATTGAAGGTATCTTACGAATTTAAAGGAGGGTTTGCAGTATCAATAACCATCTCACATTCCGAATTCCTCATTGCGCATTTATCTGGGGAATGCTGATGGAATACCTCCATCAACTGGCAAGGTGGCCCCGGTTGTAGCGCTGCTGGCTTCGGTGGCGAAGAAAACCACCGCGTTGCCCACATGTTCAGCTGTCACCTGGACTTTCAGGAGATTTCTCTGCCGGTAATATTCTCGCAAACCCGCAGGATCCAGCCCTCTGGATTTCATCCGCTCAGGGCCCACAAGTTCCCAGAGTTTTGACGGAACTTCTTCATCCCCGAATACGGCATCCGGATTGACCATATTTACTCGAACTCCCAATTCGGCCAGTTCCAATGCAGCGATTTTGGAAATCTGATGGACCGCCGCTTTGGACGCACTATACGCGCCAAAGGCTGCCCCAGGATCAAAAACATTTTTTGAGCTGATCACTACAATATTTCCTCCCGTCCCCTGTCGTTTGAAAATCGGGATGGAGGCTTTCATCACATTGAAAGTCCCCTTGAGGTTAACAGCCATGACCTGGTCGAATTTTTCTGGGTCAAGATCCTCTACCTTGGCCACATGCGCGGTTCCGGCGTTGGGGACAAGAATATCAATGCCCCCAAGTTTGCGGCTTATGCTCTGAAAGGCCTTTTCGACGGCTTCATAGTTTGTAACGTCGAAAATGATTTTCTCAATTAGACTTTGGTCATATTTCCTCAGCAGAATGGAATGGACTTTTTCCAAACGGGGATCATCAATGTCACAGATCACGACCGCTGACCCGGCAGCCAACAACCGATCGGCAATTCCCAGACCCATAGCTCCCCCTCCTCCTGTGACAACCGCGATCTGTCCATGAAGAGGAAGAGAAGGTATCCGGCCAAGCTTTTTTTGCTGCAGGGGCCAGTATTCTATGTCAAAAATGTGAGAATCCGAAATGGCCGCATACTCATCCAAGATTTTAGCTAAGATTTTGGCCCGTAGAGTATGCTCGGCGATGTCGGCGGCAATCTGAGCGTCTTTGCGGGTAAACCCGAGAGTAACCAGACCAATGCCGGCAACCAGGAAAATCCGGGGGGAAGGGTCAAGTTTTTCTCGCCTAATCTTTTTCGCTTCCATTTGGGACGAAAAGTACCTCTCATAAACGGTTTTATAAGCATCCACTACTTTTCTTACCATCCGCTGAAGAGTCCCGTCATCCTCCGGAATGCCTTCTATGTATGCCCATAGGTTTTTCGTCCGGGTGACATGATCTGGAGTAAGGACTCCGGAGCTACATAGATCTTTCGCCTCATGCAAAAGAGAAGCTTTTGCCAGGTCCAAAGCGTTGCGCACCTCTACATAGAATCTGCGAAGCTGGTTGCTCTCCGTCCGAAAAGCGCATGCCCCACGAACGGTCTGATTGAAACGGGCAACCGATGAGGAGAAATCTCTCGGCGGGGCCAGATCTACGCGGGTAGACCCGAAAACCTTACTGCGGGTTCTCTCTCCGATATACGTTTCTGCCTTGTTTACATACTCAATCATTCTTTCATAGGATGTCCTCGCATCCTCGCCAAAGGTGAAAATCCCATGATGAATGACCACAATCGCCTCTACATCGGGATTCTGCTCATATCGCTCGAGAACCGCTCTCGCCAGGCTTATTCCTGGCATGAAATAGGGAAGAATGGCTACCCGCGGGCCCAGCGCTTCCTTCAGGAAATCTTCCCCGTGTTTCTGGTTAGTCAGGATTAGAATGGAATCCGCATGGGTATGATCGATGTAGCGGGGAGGAAGAAAAGCATGCAGGAGCGCTTCAACAGAAGGATCTGGAGAGGAAAAAGAAATTTTGTGAATTTGCAGCTGGTTCTCCATTTCCTCATCTGCGAGACTCGGGAGACTCTGCAGCTTTCGCAGAGGATTCAATTCCAGGCCAACAAAACCCCGGGGCTCAATGGTTGCCAAATCTACCCCGCTGCCTTTGACATAAAGGACGTCCTGCTCTTCCCCTACGACATTTTTCACCCTTAATTTGACAGAAGTGTTGCCTCCGCCATGAAGAACGAGATGAGGATCTTGCCCGATGAGGCGAGAAGTGTAAACCCGCAGGACCAAATCCGGCGGAAGATTGAGAAACTTGGCTATGAATTCCTTGGATTCTTTGGGATCAAATAGGCTTTTCATAATTCTATAAAAACCTCACCGCAGAGCTCGCCGAGAACGCAGAGAAAAATTCTTTCTTAGAATCTAAACCCCAATATCCAAATACCAAATAAATTCCAAATTCCTAATTCAAGAATCCCAATTTCTTGTTTTTGACCATTCGTATTTTGAACACTGATATTTATTTGGGCTTGGGTATTTGGAATTTTTGACCAGTCTCAGCGATCTCTGCGTTCTCCGCGGTGAATATTTTATTTTTTCTTTTTCTCTTCCTGAAAAATCTTCTCTGCATCTTTGACTGTAGCTTTTTCATGAATGATGGCACGCAGAGCCTTCATCATAGCCACTGGATGTTCATGCTGCCACACATTTCTCCCCAGGTTCAGGCCGATAGCTCCTTTCTGCATGCCATCATAGACGAACTCAAACACCTCCCGCTCTGTCTCACACTTAGGCCCACCTGCCATGACCACAGGAACCGGACAGCCAATGACCACCCTGTCAAAGTTTTCACACCAGTAGGTCTTAACGATGTTGGCACCGAGCTCGGCAGCAATCCGGCAGCAGAGCGAGAGATAGCGGGCGTCTCTCTTTTCCAGCTCTTTGCCCACGGCTGTAACAGCCATCACCGGAAGCCCATAGTTCTGACACTCATCTACCAGTTTCGCCAAGTTCAAAAGAGAGTCATGCTCATAATCGCTTCCCACGAAAATGGACATGCCCACCGCAGCCACATTGAGACGGAGGGCTTCTTGTACAGATGTCGTAATTGCCTCGTGAGCCAGGTCTTTCCCAATGATGCTTGTTCCCCCCGACACCCTAAGGATAATGGGTGGGCAGTTCCTGGGATCAACGCAGGAACGGAGTACCCCACGGGTTACAAAGAGGCCATCGGCATACCCAATCAATGGCTTGATGGTCTGACCCGGTTTTTCCAGCTTGCTTGTAGGGCCCTGGAAGTAGCCATGGTCGATGGGCAGGAAGAAACAGTGGCCATCTGATTGAATCAGCCGCCCCAGACGATTCTGCATTCCCCAATCCATATAAGCAACCTCCTTTTCCATCTTTATAGAAATCTGCATTATTTATGGAGATAATATCATATCATCTTGAATCACCAAAATTCCACATAATCCTTCATGCGGACCCGTCACGCCCGAATCCCGCCCCCCTAACATCCCCTCCCAGGGGGCAGGGGAGTATCCGAAATATTTGCGCCCATCTTGCCACCCCCCAGTTTTTCCATAGGAAGGGAAATCATTTCTTGATAGACCTGAGGCGGACTCGGGCGCAGGGCCGCTGGCATCTTCCCTGCGCCCGAGTCAAAAATGAACTAACCACTGATGAAAAAATGGGGGTAGCAAGTTGCTCTCGTCCCTTGACCTAAAGATCAAGAAAAGTAATAATGGCAAAAAGTTGCAGAGGAGTGAACCCATGGAGAAGCGGGTGGCCATTGTAGGGGTGGCCCAGACAAGCCACGGGGATTTCCTTACTGACAACATTCGCGACCTCGCCTACAGGCTTGTCCGACAGGTTTTAGATCCGCTGGGTCTCACGCGGGACGATATCGATACTGTGGTCTCGGCTTCCTCGGACTACTGGATGGGCATCAGTTGCTCCAATTCTTTTTACTTCGACGCTGCTGGGTCATACCTGAAAAATGCCACCAAAGCGGCTGAGGACGGGGCATTTGCTTTGTGTTACGCCACCATGCGCATCCTGTCTGGCCACCACAGAACGGCCCTTGTTTTGAGCCTCACCAAAGGGAGCGAGATTCCCTCCTATTGGAGACTGACGAACCTGTATGGAGACCCCTTTTTTCAACGTCCTGTGGGGCTAAATGAAGTAGCGGTGGCCGCCCTTCAAGCTCAGGCTTATAGGCATCAATATGGATTGACGGACAATCAGCTGGCCTCGGTGGTTGTTAAGAATTTAGGCAATGCCCTGAATAATCCCCATGCCCACAGAAAGGCAAAGCTTTCTCTCAAAGATGTCTTAGCATCGGAGGTAATCGCTTATCCACTGAGAGCCTGGGACTGCGCCAGCCCTTCGGATGGCGGTTGCGCCCTGCTTTTGGCGAGTGAAGAAGTAGCTCGCGACCTGACAGATTCCCCAGGATGGATCGCGGGAATCGGCTGGAACACGGATTCCTACTGGTTGGGTGATCGGGACATTCTCAAAGGCTCCCTTGTTACCGCAGCCCGAAGGGCTTACGAGATGGCTGAAATCAATAATCCCAGCGAAGAAATCGACGTAGCCGAAGTTTGCGAGCCCACCTCCTTTCAGGAAATCCTATGGTGCGAGCAGCTTGGCCTATGCCCGGAAGGAAAAGGAGGCAAGTTCGTAGAGGAAGGATTTAGCTCTCTTCAGGGCAGAATTCCCGTAAATCCCTCTGGGGGAGTATTATCGACCCATCCTTATGTGGCCAGAGGGCTCCTCAGAGTGGCAGAGGCAGCCCTTCAGGTTATGGGGAAAGCTAACGGCCATCAGGTCCCGAATGTAAGAAGGGCTCTCGCTCACAGTGTCCATGGGCTGGGCGGGCAGGCCCATACAGTTGTCATCCTCGAAAGGGAGGATTAATCAGACCACTACTTTCGAAACCTCTATGAAAAACATCAGAGCATATGAAACCACAGAGTTCACGGGAAAATCCTCTATGTTCTCCCAAAGAATTTACCCTTCACCCATTACCTGATTTTTAGATTCTCTGTGTCCTCTGTGGTTTGGCTTTGATTACTGGAGGAAATTATGCCTAAACCCGTTGCCATCGTTGGCACAGGCCAGACCCGATGTGGCAAAAGGCTGGACATAAGCTACCCGGAGTTGATTCATGAGGCTGTGGTAGCAGCCCTGGAAGATGCGGCCATTTCTATCGCCGATGTCCAGGCCGTGGTCACAGGTTCCATGCCACCTCCCATGGAGGGGGTGAATGGCCCCCATCTGTACTGGGCCGACGCCATGGGGGCCATTGGAAAGCCTATCATTCGCGTGGCTACTTGTGGATCCACGGGTGTCTCTATAGCCCACGCTGCTTTTTACCACGTAGCCTCGGGCCTTTTCGACGTGGTGCTCGCTTTGGGTGCGCAGAAGATGTATGAAGGTGAACCCCAGGGTACCATGTCCACTGTGGCGGACCCTTTTTTCCAGAGACCCTTTCTGGCGGGTGCCCCCGGTATCTTTGCCTTGCAATGCAATGAATACATCCACCATTATGGACTTCCCGAAAAAAGGGTGCGGGAAGCAGCAGCTCTGATCTCTGTGCGCAACCACAACGATGCCCTGAAAAACCCTTATGCCCATATCAAAACAAAAATTTCCGTGGAGGATGTCCTGCAATCCAGGGTCATTGCTTATCCAGTCCGCCTCTTAGATGTATGCCCTTCCTCCGATGGGGCCTGCGCGGTGGTTTTCGCCTCCGCAGATGCTGCCAAGAGACTTGCCCGCATGCCTGTCTGGGTCAAAGGAGTTGGATACTGCGGGGAGGAACACTTTTTCGGAGACAGCGAGAAGGTGCGCTGGCAATCAGCGATTCAGTCCGCCAAGAATGCCTACCGGATGGCGGGAATCATCAATCCAAGAAAAGAACTGGATCTGGCGGAAGTATACAATCCCTTCACTTTTCAAGAACTCTTGTTTTATGAATGCTTCGGCTTTTGCGACGAGGGAAAGGGCTGCGAGCTTGTGGAAAAGGGTGTGGTGATGGATGGGGGAGACCTCCCCTGCGACCCTTCGGGTGGGGTTTTGTGTACCAATCCCATCGGAGCCACTGGATTGCAGCGGGTGGCAGAGGTTGTCTTGCAGATCCAGCGTAAGGCTGGAGCGCACCAGATTGACGGGGTGCAAACCGGGCTGGTAAGATGTTTCTGAGTTTGTGTAGGTTTTTGGGGGTGAGGTCGAAGTACATGAAGCAAGGGGTAACGGAAGGAGCCCGTAGGGCGACTGGAGTTACCCCTTGCCGCTG
>Ga0315312_1002303_pt1 | contig 13370 bp, 13 predicted proteins | sample TDP7_MG_FD_203629 | JGI IMG/M metagenome (GOLD analysis project Ga0315312, IMG submission 203629) | Freshwater sediment microbial communities from Lake Towuti, South Sulawesi, Indonesia - TDP7 | ecosystem: Environmental > Aquatic > Freshwater > Lake > Sediment | place: Indonesia: South Sulawesi... | reverse complement strand
TCAGGTCTATATGTGCAACTTCAGGTTCCTCGCCGGCTAATGCTTCTCCAAATCTCAAATTGAAGTCTTTGATGGTTTGAGGAGTTATCCCTATAGCGGCAAATCTCTCTTGAATAGGTTTGCCAGGAACCACCTCGACAGTCACAGCTTTCCTTTCAATCTTCCCGATCTTCTCAAGGTCTATTCTAAGCTCCTCCATCTCCTCATACGATAATTCGCCACCGATAGAGAGCGGAAGCCTCACAGGGCCCACTGGAACCCCCATCATATTCAATCCTGCCTTGACTCCTACGGACCCGCTCTTCGCTATGATCCTGCAGATCTTCTGAACTTTCAACTGGAGTTCTTGAGCTCTCTTCAAGTCGCTCTTATTCACAGCTTCGTAGACCTGCATCCAAATATCCACGATGAGATTGCCGCTGGCGAGGATGGCCCCTGAGCATCCAGCCGCTAATGCTGGTAGAACAACCTCATCGTGGCCGCATAGAACTGAGAGTCTCGGCCTAGTCTTCTCTAGGATTGCAAGAATCCCTCTCAGTTCACCGCTACTATCCTTGACGGCTACGATATTCGGAATATCGACTAGGTCTTCAACTATCTGCCAAGGCAAAGTCACTCCTGTAACTTGCGGTATGTTGTAAGGTATTATCGGGATCTCAACAGCTTCAGCTATACTTCTGTAATGCTCGTAGATGCCTCGATTCGTAGGCTTATGATAGTAAGGGGTTACTATCAGAGCTGCTTGCGCACCAGCTTCCTTCGCATGTCTCGTCATCTCGATCGTTAAATCGGTGCTACTGCAACCCGTCCCGGCGATGACTGGAACCCGCCCCTTAACTTCATCTATAACTATCTCGACAACCCTCTTTCGCTCTTCGAAAGATAGATTTTGGAATTCACCTGTCGTTCCGCAGGGAACTACTCCAGTCGCACCATTCGAGATGACATAGTTGACGAGCTTTCGAAGTCTCAGTTCATCGATCTTCTTCGCGTCGTCGCTGAATGGAGTAACTAGCGCAGGCATAACTCCTGTAGGCTTGAAGGACATAGTCGAATCCTCAACCGTTCATTCTGGGATGGCTAGATCCTTGACTCCTGGCTTTGAGAGCTTTGCGTCTTTGCAGTATTTCTCGACGAACTCGATCACTACTTGCGCTTGCCTAACTTTCTCTCTGGCCAAGTCAGCGAGCATCTGCGAACTTGTGTAGGACTTGTAGTATTGGGCAGCTGTCAATCCTGGCTCTATCTTTAAGTAAACTGGAGAAGCGATCCTAGCGATCTCCGGAGCTTCATAGAACCTCACGAATCCTCCGAAGGAATCGAAGATGCTGACGAAGATGTCCAACGGTATGTTGGTCACTGATCTTAGTGAAGCAATTTGCGGGAGAGATAGATCAGCCTGCGGGTTGACTGTGTTAGCGCCCAAGCCTTCGAGGACCTTGATCGCTGCTGGGTTCGCATGTCCAGCGAAGATTGAAACCTTGAATACAGTGTTCTTCGGAATCGCCTGCGCCTTTCTCAATTCATTCAAGACCCAGAGCAAACCTTCATCGAATACTAGGAATCCTCTTATACCGCAATCGACAGCACGCTTCACGTCCTTAACAGCGTTCATCAATTGGTCGGCTCCGCGTATCCTTAGTCCAGCTGTGATTCCCTCAGGTGTCCTCGCTTGAGCTCCAACATCATAGAAAGACCTTGGGCCTACTCCGAGGATCACCTCGAGCTTCGCGGATTTCGCTGCCTCAGCGAATTCCCTCAATTCTTCTTCAGTAAGAAGCATTCCACCCATGACGACGCTTATGATCCTGTGTACTGGAACATCCCTTTTCTCCATCTCGTCTATTAGAGCGTTAAGCACATTCGGCCTTTCTACGCCTGAGATCTCTATCCTATAATTAGCACCGTCAGGAAATCGGAACTTAGACGTAGGAAGATCATACCGATCAGTGACAGGTAGACGGAGCTTCTGAATAATCTTCTCAATCTCACTCAAGATAACGTCACCTTCTCGTTCTAACAGAGAATTAGGAGGTATAAATAGAAGATGGTGAGCTACAGACGGCTGAAGCCGATTGGCTTTCCACATATGGAGTATCAAACAGCTTGTGAAAACTTTGATGAAAGGCAGCGGCTCTTTAGATACCGTAGATGTTTAATCTGGTCCAAGTGGATATTCTCTCAGATCGACAAATGTCTATTAGCCTGAATCAACTTGAAGCATGGCTCAGCAAAGAACTGGAAGAATATTTGAGAACCATCGACAAGGAAACGTCTAGCTTCCAGAAGAATCTAGACCTCGCAATACGAGACCTTAAGGAGACCTGCAATGATATTCTCAAGAAATCTGAAAGAGATATGGTCGAGAGAAAAAGAGAGCCAGCATTCTATCGAGCAGCGAGAGCAGCGAATCGAATGTCGCGTGAAATATCTGAGACCTTAACCGCAACGGTCGTTAAAGAGGATCGTTCCTATCAAGGTTTGAAGACTTTTCATGAGAATGTTGAGAAGCTCTTGACATCGGCTAGTAGGGCGAGAGATCAATGGATCCCTCAAATAAGGCCATACTACATTCTCGACATGATGAGCCTAAACAGCTCAATCGATAAACTCAAGCGTTTAATCAACAGCTTACGCAAATTCCAATCGAAGAAAGCGCCGACTCTAAGAGCTGTAGAAGAGATACATGCGAAGATCACTCAGATTGAAGAGCTCCGTCGAGAAGAGGAGGCATCGAATCAGATGATTACGGACATGAAGAAGAAGCTCTCCGATGTCGAAGAGGCGTCCATCGACAAACGTAAAGCGTACCAGAAGATCACGGAAGACCAGAGAATTCGGACCCTACTTGAGACGGAAAGAAGGCTGATCGAGCTGAGAGAGGAGTTGACTGCTTCAGGTTTAAGTCATCTGGGCAGACCTCTCCGAAAGTTCTTGTCAACAATCGAGAGAGGTGAGTTCTTCATTCAACCCGAGTACAAGCAGCCAATAACTGACTACTTGAACGCTCCACTTCGAACATTCCTCAAAGAGAAGGAGGGTTACCCGGTGCTGAAGATGATATTGTTAAATGTTCAGAAAGCAATACAAGACAAGAAGCTTTGGATTAAGGAGAAGAAAGCCAAGAAGGTTCTTGCCCAAATAGACGCCATAGTGAACAAGAACTCGCTGGATAGAATCTACGCTGAAGGAAGTGGGCTAATCGCCCAGAGAAGAATAGAATTGGCTAATGCAAGCGTTTCAGAAATGTATCGTGAACGAGTCTTGATAAGGAAAGAAGTTGATGAGTTGAAACGTAGAAAGAGCGAGGTTCTCAAGCAAATACAAGGAATTGAAGAAGAAGCGAAGACACGTGAGAGTCAGATCAGAGAACATACGATGCTGATTGAGAGAATGGCTAAGGAAGTTACGGGTAAACAGATAACTATCAGCATGGCGTAGGAAGTGACATCGAAACTTCCGGTTGATCCGCTGGATGAAACCTAAAGCTCTCGTAGTGGTTCATTCAAAATGGTGCCCGTATTGTAGAATTGCCATCAAGACGGCTGAGACTTTGAGCAGAGAACTCAATATCGTGCTGAAGCTGCTGGATATAGATGTTCCAAACGAGGAGGAGGAAGCGGATTTCTACGTGAGAAAGTACGGAGACTGGTCTGAGGACTATGTGATTCCTCAACTGTTCATTGAATGTGAAGATGGAACGGTTCAGCATCTTTTCACTGGAGCTTCAAACATCGAAGCAGCGAGGGCGAAGCTGAAGACCCTAAAGCTTGCTTAAATTTTGCAGATATCGCTCTTTCCAGACTTAAGTTGCCCAGAATAAATCTTAAATAGACTTGGGGATCGCTCTGATATCTTCTCGAAGTGATCTCTTGTCTTCCACAATCAAGACATATCCAGCTCTCTAGAATAATCTCTGACTTTGTTCGAGTTTCCAGACTAGGCTTTTCGCAAGGTTTTTATGTATTACAAAGTAATTCATTCCCGTGAGCGGTATGGCTGGAAAGACCTCGATGGTGACTGTGCGCTTATCTCCTAGAGATCTCAAGCGTGTAGAAGCTGTTCAAGCGCTTGAGAAAGTAGATCGAGCTACCTTGCTGCGAGAATTCATTGAGGATGGCCTGAAGCGAAGAGTGCTTGGAGCCTATCAGAATGGGAAGATTACTTCACAACGGGCTGCTGAGATACTAGATATGTCCCTTCGCGAATTCCTTGAGACGCTTGAGAGAGCTGGGATTCCAGTTAATTGGGATACAGCACCCATACGGGAATACTTGAAAGCAAGGTATGGAGAATGACATTTGCCGGCAGTTTCTAATGCTGGGCCTCTGATTCATCTGGCTCAGATCAGGAAGCTGTTCGTGCTCAAGACCCTGTTCGGAACAGTTATGATCGTTCCTAAAGTCAAGCGTGAAGTTGTAGATGAAGGAATTAGATCCGGACATGAAGACGCCCTAACAGCAAGAAGTGCCGTAGAAGAAGGTTGGATAGAGGTTCGAAAGCCCACCTCCGAGACAACTAAGAGAGCCGAAAAGCTTGCAAAGGACGAGAACATTTCCGCTTCAGATGCTGAAACCCTTATGCTAGCCAAGGAACAGCAGGTACCAGTGCTTCTAACTGATGAAAGACCTCTCTCAAACCTATCGAAGATGCATGGGTTGAAAGTGTGGAACACATGGATCATTCTGCTAGAGGCGCTTGCTAGGGAATTAATAGAGGAAGCCGACATCGAAGTAGCTATCGATGAACTCGGCAAGAAGAGACATAAACTGAAACCTGAACAGGCGAAAGAGATACTTGAAGCAGCGAAACGTATAGGCGCTTCACGATTGCTTTCTCAAAAGTAGCGTAGCTTTTGACTGTGCAATCTCTCTCTGCCTCGAAGAAGAAGGATTATTCTTGTTGTTCGTCGCTTAATCCTAGTTCATCGAGCTTTTCTTTTCTGGGGATGCCGTCTTCCGTCCAGCCTCTGTATTGATAGTAGTCGCTGAGCATCTTTCCTATGTGTGGTAGGCTTGTTGCTTCTCCTCTGTCCAGCCGCTTGTTCGTCAGGATTCTTGGCGGTATCATGTCGTCTTTCCTGCTTACTCCTAAGCGGACGTTGTAGAGCCTTTCTAGATTGAAGATCCTCTCACCTATCTTGAGGAACTCATCGCTCGTTAAATTCCATCCTGTTACAGAGTTAAGCCAGTCTACTAGGTGCTGTATCTTTATCTTTCCGAAGATTAGGAATTTGCATGCTGGGAGTGAATCGAACATACACATCAGGTTCTGCATCTTAGCAGTCATCTCCCCTTTCCCTTCAGGAGCGTAAGGATTCATTACTGTCTCATAGCCGAACTCTGGGAGAGTAAGGCTCCTCTCTAATGTATGTGTGACCCCTTCTAGGTGGCATGCGCCTCTATTCGACGTAGCGTATGCTACTGCTAGACTTGTGTAGGTTCTAGGGTCGTGCATCGGAAGCTCCAAGCCCTTGATATGTATAGCGAACTCCTCCGCATTCCGGCCGATCTTCTCGGCTGCGGCTCTCACCCCTTGGCCGAGTAACTTCCCTATTCCCTTCTTCTTTCCTATCATTCTCGTTAGAGCCAGTAGGGCTTCATCGCTCCCCCATTTCACTTTAATCCCACCGGTATCTTTCTTCGAGATCAAACCTTTCTCGTAGGCTTCCATAGCGAAGGCTATCGCTCCGCCTGTTGAGATAGTGTCCATGCCGTACCTGTTGCAAACCTCGTTAGCCATAGCTATTGCCTCGAGATTGTCGATCAAGCATAGAGAGCCGAGTGAGGCTACAGTCTCATACTCTGGACCAGATCCATCGACGCCTGCATACTTGCCGGTTGTGATCTTGACGACTCTACCGCATCCGATGACGCATCTCCCGCAGAAGTATCTACTAACAAGCATCGTTTCAGCCATCTTTTCGCCGGAGATCTTCTTAGCTCCCTCCTCCCATCTCCCTTGATACCAGTTCTTCATCGGGAGGTCGCCTGAAACTTCAGCCGACTCAACTATATTCGATGTCCCATACTTCGCCATCCGACCTGTATTGTCCACGATGATCGGTGCAGTTTCCTTCACCAAGCTCTGAAGTTTCTCGCTATCCGCAACCTCGACTGACTTCGAGCCTTTGACTGCAATAGCCTTAAGATTCTTTGAGCCCATCACCGTGCCTACTCCGGCTCTAGCAGCCATTCTAGCATGCTTTCCATCATGGAGGATTGAGGCTATCTTGACGAGCTTCTCACCGGCAGGACCAATACATGCTACTTCCGCTTTCTCATCTGTCTCCTTCTTCACTGCCTCGTCGGTCTCATAGGTGTCTAAGCCCCATAGATGTCTTGCAGACCTTAATTCCACGATGTCGTCCTGAATCCATATGTAGACAGGTTTCCTAGCTTTACCCGACAAGGCTATTCCGTCGTGACCTGAGAACTTCAATTCTTGACCCCATGTTCCACCAACATCTGAATGCGCATATAACCCTGTTAGAGGAGACTTGCAGGTTACACAGTGCCTACCAGAGTTTAGAGCAGCGGTTCCTGCGAAAGGCCCAGTCATGAAGATTAGCAAGTTACCAGGGCTTAGAGGCTCAGTCTCAACCGGAACCTCTTCATAGAATATCTTTGCTGCTAAACCTCTCCCTCCAACAAATCTCCTCGCCAATTCTTCGCTAGTTTCTTGAATCTTAATTTGGTTACGAGTCAAATCGACTCTGATTATCTTACCTGCATATCCCGGAAACATTCCGCCTCCACCACGCCGAAAATGCGAATATTGCTTCGGGAGCATTTCCTCCGTTCCAGCTTCTATATAAAATGACTGCATCCACATACGGCATTTTGAATGAGAAGTTTGGTTTCGCTATCAATCTGTTCGCGTTTCTTGAATGATGAATGATGCAAAGGTTTAATTGAAACGTTGTCTGTTTCTAGCGCCTGAACTGTCGCAAGATCTAGTCGTGCTGACTTCAGACTTGAGATTTCTCAGGAGATGGATCGATGGGTCTCGTCAATTGGGCTAGAACGAAAAGCCCTTGGCTTGTGCACTTCAACACAGGGGGATGCAATGCTTGTGACATAGAGGTCGTCGCAGCCTTAACACCTAGATATGATCTAGAGAGGTTCGGAGCTCTCCTCAAAGGCAGCCCTCGCCATGGAGATGTGCTCGTCGTGACCGGCCCTGTTACCCGCCAGATTAAAGACAGGTTGACTAGGATTTACGAGCAGATGCCTGAGCCTAGGTTTGCTGTGGCTGTGGGGAACTGTTGCGCCAGTGGCGGCGTTTATCGTGGATGCTACAGCGTCTACCCTGGACTCGACTCTGTTATCACTGTCGATGCTTATGTCTACGGTTGCCCTCCAAAGCCTGAAGCCATAATCAAGGGCGTAGCCGCATTACTCTCGAAGATCAAAGGTGGTTGATTTGTCAACTTTCAGTATTCCAATAGGTCCTCAGCACCCAGCTCTCAAAGAGCCTGAGTCATTCACTCTCACTGTTGACGGGGAGCATGTCGTATGTGCAAAGGTTCGAATCGGGTATGCCCATAAAGGCATAGAAAAAGCAATGGAATCTCGAACATACATTCAGAATATACCGCTTGTTGAACGGATCTGCGGAATCTGTAATGTGGCGCATACTGTGTGCTATACGCAGAATATTGAGTACTTGTACGAGAAGAGTATACCGCGTAGAGCCGAATACATCCGCGTTGTTATTGAAGAGCTGAACAGGATTCACAGCCACCTCTTGTGGCTTGGCATAGTCGGCCATGAAGTGGGCTTCGACACTTTATTCATGTACGTCTGGAGAGACCGCGAGGTGGTTATGGACCTTATTGAGTTACTGACTGGAAACCGAGTTTCCACTGCGATGAATACTATTGGAGGAGTGAGAAGAGACCTAACCCCGGACAAGATGACTCGTCTTAGAAAAGGCATGAGTATACTTGAGGAACGGACGAAGTACTATAGGAAGATCGCTCTGGATGAACCTACTGTTCTAGCAAGAGCTAAAGGAGTTGGAGTATTGACGCCGATTGAAGCGATCAAGCTTTCAGCTGTTGGACCTACTTTAAGGGCTTCAGGAATAAAATCGGACGTCAGAATAGACGACCCTTACGCAGCACATGATGAAGTCCCATTCAACGTTATCACTTACGACAGCTGCGATGTCTTCGGTCGAATCATCGTCAGAATCGACGAGACGCTTGAATCAATCGGGATGATTCAATACTGCCTCGACAACATGCCCTTAGGCCCAATAAGAATGAGGTTGACGAACACACCTCCTGTCGGAGAATCAGTTAGCCGCGTTGAAGCCCCAAGAGGAGAGGACATCCACTATGTAAAGTCCAACGGCACGGAAAGGCCTGCTCGATACAAGGTTCGCGCTCCCACTCTTGGAAATCTCCCCGCCGTCCTGGAGATGCTGACTTCGAAACACGACTACGTTGTCCGTATAGCCGACATACCAGTCGTTATTGCCGGGATTGATCCTTGTATGTGCTGTATGGACAGATCGATCAGATTCATCGAGCCTTCTAAGGAGAAAGAGTGGGTTTGGAGCTGGGACCAACTTAAGAAGTACGTTGCTAGGAGGTAGCTGGAGTTTGGCGATGATACGTGAGGTCTATAGACACCTCTTCAAGAAGAGAGCGACAGTGCTCTACCCATTCAAGGAAAGAGAGAAGATCCACCTCCCAACCGACTTTAGAGGAAAGCTCGCTTTCTACAGAGAAAGATGCATCGGCTGCGGCCTCTGCTTCAGAGTCTGCCCCTCGGAGACTATTGAGATGATAACGGATGAGAAAGGTAAGAGACCGATCTTCTATCTCGACAGATGCACCTTCTGCGCCCAATGTGAAGAGATCTGCCCAGTAGACGCGATCGAGATGACAACCGACTTCGAGTTCGTCGGCTTCGACCGGAAAGAAACTCTGTTGAAGTGACAGTTGGAATGACAGAAGCGCAAGATCGTAGAACGATCCCGGTTGCAGGAATGGACTGCTCATCATGCATAGTAAATATAGAGAAAGAATTGAAGAGACTCAAGGGCGTTAAAGAACTTCAAGGCAGCTACATAATGGAAAAAGTGGTCGTAACCTACGATCCGAATGAGATAGATGTTCCCGCTCCTGACGGGTCCGTCACCATGACCCTCTCCCCCTTTGAGATCTTCAGATTGATGTTCTTGAGAGCCGGTTTAGCACTTCCAGCATAAGTATAACTTACGTTTTCAAGAACTACAGAGTAGTTCATGCTTGATCCCAAACCAATTATGGTCCAGTTTAGAGCGTTTTCACGATCGTCTTGGCACCAGTTATGGCGGCATTTTGCTGAACATGTTATCACGGAATTGAAGCATCGTAGAGCGTAAGAGTGAAATGCTCTCGTTCTAGTCAGTCGTTCGGTTACTCCGCATGGCTGAAATATTACGGTGCAAATCTCGATATGATCGACAATCAACTTGATGTGAGAAGGGAAGATCGAATGTCTGATAGAAAGAAGTCGAGGGTCTTGATAGTTAAGACCGAGGATAGATCGAGAGGGATTCAAACTCTACTCGACCATTTCGGAATGAAAGGTTTCAAGGGCAAAACGGTCGCTTTGAAGGCGAACTTCAATAGTGCTGACAGGTTCCCCGCTTCAACCCATCCCGACGCTGTAGCGGCTTTAGTGAGGAGCTTGAAAAACGCGGGCGCCGAGAAGATTATCTTGGCGGAAAGAAGCGGAATGGGTGTAACTGAAGAAGTGGTCAGGAATCTTGGAATTAAGGACCTATCAAGTTCACTAGGCTTCGATGTAACTATCCTCGACAGGGCTCCTAAAAGAGGCTGGATGCTAGTTAAGAAGCCTGATAACCATTGGAAGAGAGGGTTCCTCTTCGCCAAGGTCTTCCGTGACGCTGATAGTATTGTCCAAACCTGCTGTTTGAAGACCCACAGGCATGGGGGGCACTTCACCTTATCATTGAAGAACTCGGTGGGTATGGTAGCTAAGATCGATCCTAAAGATAGATACGATTACATGAACGAGCTTCACAGTTCGCCCTATCAGCGGCTCATGATCGCTGAGATAAATCGAGAATATAAGCCTAGTCTGGTCGTCTTGGACGGCATCGAGGCGTTTGTGACCGAGGGGCCAGATAAAGGGCAGGTAGTTAGACCTGGTGTAATTATGGTTGGAGAAGATAGAGTTGCATTAGATGCTGTGGCTGTAGCCATCCTTCGACTCTTCGGAACAACTCCAGAGGTTTCTAAAGGCAAGATCTTTCAGCAAGAGCAGATCGCTAGGGCTGCTGAACTCGGTGTTGGAGCCAAATCTTTCGAAGAGATCGAGATAGTTCCTCTAGAAAAGCCTGCTGAAGATTTCGTTAAGAAGCTTGAGGGAGTATTAGCGCGTAGCTAGTTATTCTAGCTGTATCTCTCTTCCTTCCAAGGATCTGCTGTATTGCTGTATCCCCTCTTCTCCCAGTATCCCAGCTCTTGGTCCTTTGTGAATTTGATTCTTCTCACCCACTTCGCGCTCTTGTACGCATACTTCTTCGGAACTACAAACCTCAAAGGTCCACCGTGTTCAGGGCTGAGCTCTTCGCCATCAAGCCTGTACGCAAATAGCACATCTTCATCCATCAAATCCTCTATTGGAAGCGATGTCGTATAGCCTCCTTCACATTCGATTGTGCAGAATCTAGCTTCAGATTTAGGTTTGACAATCTCTGCAATCGTTCTGAAGGAGACTCCTTCCCACTTATTGTCAAGTCTACTCCAACCTTCAACACAGTGGAAGTCTGAGACGCTCGAACGCCTCGGTAGAGAGAGGAAGTCTCCCCAACTCAATTTCAAAGCCTTCTCGGCTAGCCCGTATGCTTCGAATGCCCAATTAGCTTGATTGAAAACTGGCACAGAGCCTAAATGTAGCACTGGAAGCTCATCTACTCTAGACTGGCCTGGCGGTAGCCTTTCGTTCTCCTTCGATCGGCTCATCGGCTCCTCTCTCAAGGTACGCCTCTCCGAGAGATAAAGTGTTCTCGGTCAACTGGATAAGGAAGAATCACTTTGAGCTGCGTTCGGTGCCTTTGAGAGAAAAAGCCTATATCGGCTGCAAATCTCTTCAAGGTTTCAATGTAGCTTCACAACGATAGCTGGAAATAATGAGGGCTGGCGAATCTTGGTGAAGAGGTACCTACTGGGCTTCGGTGTAGGTCTACTTCTCATCTGCGCCATATATGCCGCAATTATCTTTACGGTACCGAATCCTGAAGTCAGCAACTTGCCTTACTATACGTTTAGAACACTTCTGAGAATAGTCATTACGTTGATCATCGCTTTGGTCTTCGGGCTCTTCTTTGGAATTCTAGCTACAACCAACAAGACAGCTTCAACGATTCTCGTGCCGCTTTTCGATGTGTTGCAGTCGATCCCTATCTTGGGATACTTCCCGGCTGCAGTGATCTTCTTTGTCTCCGGATTTCCAGGCGGTGAGATGGGGAAAGAACTAGCTGCTATGCTACTCCTTTTCACTTCGATGGAATGGGCTATATTCTTCGGTATCATCGGAGCCGTAAAGAACATTCCATCGAACATAGTTGAGGTTGCTGAAGTATTCGGATTGAAAGGGCTGACGTATATCAGACATGTGACCCTGCCGGCGATCGTTCCAGCTTTGATTTCAGCAAGCACCTTGGCTTGGGGCGACGGCTGGTTCTTCATAATCGCCGCTGAGTACATCACTTATGGCGGCCAACCTTACGCGCTCCCTGGTATCGGAGCCTTCTTGGCGAAGGCAGCTTACGAGTATGGAGACTTCAGACTCTCAGTCGCTATTCTCATCTTAATGACTTCTATTGTCTTCTACTTGAATTTTCTGACTTGGCATCGCTTGACGGAGAAAGTTGGGACTGGAACCTATAAGCCTGCGCTGAAGCTCGATCTTTCAAGTCTTCAACGTTCCTTACATTTGAGGAAGCTCCGGGTGAAGTGGCTTCACCTTCCGAGACTACACTTGTCGTTCAGGTTCAGACATGTGATCCTGCCAGCCTCTAAGCCCAAGAGATATACACATCAGGAGAGAATCGTCGCAGGCATATCCGGCATCTTCATAATAATCTTCATCATCCTAGCCCTGACCGGAACTATTCCAAGCTTCGAGTACGTCATCGAATCGCTGAACGTGCTTGAGATGTCCTTCTTACCTTTGTACACAGCATCCACGCTCAGTAGAATGGTCACAGCGTTCTTCATCTCTCTAGCGATAGCGATCGTGATGGGCGTACTGGCCGCTGAGAACAAGAAGTTCGCTATGATCTTCTATCCAATATATGACATCGGGCAGTCTATTCCGATACTCGCTCTCTTCCCAGTTCTATTCCTCTCTTTGAGCAGAATCTTCGGAGGAAGAGCTGGGCTTGAGATAACCTCGATTACGATGCTGATTGCAGATATGATATGGTATCTATTCCTGAATATCGTTGGAGCTGTGAAGACTATTCCTGAGGAGATGCGTGAGGTCGGTCGTATCTTCGGCTTCAAAGGGTTGAAGAGGATTCGACATATAGTCCTACCAGCGATCACTCCAGCGATCGTGACTGGAAGTATGCTCTCTTGGGCGACAGGATGGAACACTGTAATATTCTCCGAGTACATGCCTTACGGGAAAGAGGTGTTCTCGCTTCCGGGTTTGGGTTACTTTCTAGATAAGGCTGCATATGTTTACGGCAACACGATCTTAATGGTCTTCCTACTCGCGATAATATCTGCTCTAGTCATCTTAGTGGACCGATTCATCTGGCGACGCTTGCTATTGAAGTTCGAGAAGTACAAGATCGAAGTATACTAGGGAACCTAGCCCGGCTCTGGCAAGCAACGCGTTTTTCTGAAGCTACTAGAGCAATTTGAAGCATGTTAAGGATTCTAGAGAAGAGGAGAAACTTGCCGATTTCTGTAAGCAGCGCTATTCTCTTAATTTGAAGCAAATAAACAATGCGGTTGTGATGGAGCGATGGTCGATCAACGGGTCTTAGAGAGGTTGGACAAGGCAGGAGTGGCTTATCAACTTCTTTCACATCAGCCTGTCTATACATGCGAGGACGCTGCCCGGGAGACCTGTACCAAGGCATCAATTCATGTCAAAGCTATGCTAGTCCTAGATGTTGACAATCGCCCGGCCCTTGCATTACTGCCAGGAGATGAGCGTTTGAGTCTGCGTAAGACGGCCAAAGCTTTGAGTGTCTCCAGCGTTGAGTTGGCGACAAAAGAGGAGGTAGGGAGCATATTGCATGTTGAACCCGGAGCAGTGAGCGCTCTGATAGCCGAGAACATGCCTATCCTGCTGGACGTCAAGATCTTGCGAAACAGGCTCATATATATG